>Ga0114999_10009366_pt1 | contig 10739 bp, 9 predicted proteins | sample ArcticOcean_MG_C_3_FD_89820 | JGI IMG/M metagenome (GOLD analysis project Ga0114999, IMG submission 89820) | Marine microbial communities from western Arctic Ocean - ArcticOcean_MG_CB8_126 | ecosystem: Environmental > Aquatic > Marine > Oceanic | place: Arctic Ocean: Canada Basin | collected... | reverse complement strand
CGACGAGGCCACCGTCCGGTTCTACGAGAACGTCCCGGTCACGATGGACATCCTCGGTCGCATGAGCAAACTGTGGTTCCGCAGCCACGCCAACCTCCGGGTGCTGGATGAGAAACTGGCGGTCGAAGAGGCCCTGCGCTTCCGGCATGCTGGTGGCGACTCGCTGGTCGACACAACCAGCATCGGTATCGCCCGCGATCCACTGGCACTGACCCGCATCTCCCGCGCGACCGGCCTCAACGTGGTGATGGGCAGCAGCTACTACATACCCATGTTCCACCCGCCGAACATGGGCGGCCGGGAGGAGGGCGAGATCGAGGAGGAGATCGTCCGGGACGTCACCGTCGGCGTCGGCGACACCGGCGTCCGCTCCGGTGTGATCGGCGAGATCGGCTGTACCCGGCCCCTGGAAGACAACGTCGCCAAGGTGCTACGGGCGTCCGCCCGGGCGTCGGAGAGGACTGGCGCGGCCATCACCATCCATCCCGGCTTCGGCCCAGACAGCGACGGAAGCCCAGCCGAGATTTTGGACAAGCTCGTCGAAGCGGGCGCGGACCCCAAGCAGGTCATCATGGGACACATCGGACCGATCGTCCACGACCTGGGTGCCCTAAGAGATCTGGCGTCGTCAGGCGTGTACATCCAGCACGACCTGTTCGGCTACGAAGACACCAACCAGAAGTACCGCGGTGGCACCGGGCGGAAGATTTCAGACGCCCAGCGCATCGAGCGGATAGAGCACCTCGTAGAGCGCGGCTTCGAAGACCAGCTCTTGGTAGCCCAGGACCGGTGCTCGCTCATCCATCTGAAGGCCTACGGTGGCGTCGGCTACGCCCACATACTTGAGTCGATAGTCCCTCGCATGAGAAAGCGCGGCTTCGACCAGGCACTGATAGACAAGCTGTTAACAGGCAATCCGGCGAAGGCCCTAGCCTTCGCCTAGAAAAACCGCTCCGCTCTCTTCTATTTAACCGGTCATCACCTCGAACCCAGCACCTCGGACGAGGCGAGAATTCCATCAGCGCCTATGCCGCCGAAGGTCACCACCCGGCCATCCGACAGGAGCACAGTGTTGTGGCGATAACGGCCGATTTCGAGGGGGCTGCTGGTGCTCCACTCATTTGTGGCCGGGTCGTAGATCTCGCTCACCGTGAGCGAACCGATTCCTCCGGTCACAAGTACTCTTCCGTCCAGCAAAAGAAGGGCCCTGTGTTCGGCCCTCGGCTCCGCCGTCTCGCCGGCGCTGGACCACACGTCGGTGACGGGATCGTACAGCTCGGCGAGCAGCCGCTTCCCTCTGCCTCCCACGACCAGCACCCGGCCGTCCTCCAACAGCGTGGCAGTGTGGAAGGACCTGGAAACCGTCATGGGAGCGACCGTCGTCCAGGTGTCGGTGCCGGGATCGTAAGTCTCCGCAGTCTTGGAGAAGGGAGGGTCCTCCTTGCCTCCCCCGGTCACCAGGGCTCTGCCGTCCAGTAGCAGAGTAACGGTGTGATTGATCCGTTTCTCCGACATTGGCGCCGCTTCCGCCCAGGTGTCGGCGTCCACGTCGTAGATCTCGCTCTGGTCAAGGGTGCCGACTAACTTGGCGTCCATCTTGCCGCCCACGACCATGACCCGGCCATCTGGCAGCCTGACCGCTCCCATGCCATCGCGCGTCCGGAGCATGGGCGCGACGGTTGTCCAGGCACCTTCCGCTGGATCCCATATCTCCGCAGTCTGAGTCGTAAATTTAGTTGGCAACAGTCCACCCGCCACCAGCACGCGACCGTCCTCCAACTCGACCATGGCCGGAGAGCGGCGGCCCTCCGCCATAACCCCCGTCATCGTCCACTCGAGGGTCTCGGGGTTGAGCAGCTCTGCCGTCTCATGCATGGTTCCAATCAACGTGCCAATCCCCAGGCCGCGCCCGCCTACTGCCAGCACTCTACCGTCGCTGAGCCCGAGGGCAGCAAACCGCTCCCTGCGGGCCTTCATGTCTGGAGCGTTGGCGAAATCACCTAACTCCACCGCCACGACCTCGACCGCGGCTTCGTCGACCGGGGCGTCGTCCTGAACGGAAACGGAGGACTCCTCGTTAGTTTCCAAAGGCACGGAATCCGCAGCCGACGAAGAGCAGGCGACCGCCAGGAGCGTGATCAATAATCCGATGACAGTTGAACGCAACATCTAATTCACCTCCGGGACGAAGTTGACTGCACCTTAGCGACTTTTGATCTGGTCCCGATCTTATACGACGTTGACCGGAAGTAACCCCGCCGGTAGTCTCTCCCCATGCGCTTGCAGGGCAAAATCGCCATCATTACCGGTGCCGCCAACGGGCTTACCGGGGAAATCAAAGGCATAGGAGGCGCGACCGCCTGGGCCTTCGTGCGTGAGGGCGCGACGGTGTACCTGGCCGACCTCAACGACGAGACGGGTGAGCGCACCGCCTCCGAGATTCGCGAGGCCGGGGGGGCGGCACGCTACGTCCATCTCGATGTGACGGACGAGGTGTTGTGGCACACGGTAATCGACTCCATCGTAAAAGCTGAAGGAGCTCTGGACGTGCTGGTGAACAGCGCCGGCACCGGCCGCGACTTCCACGGCGACTTCACCGACGCCGATGGTCCGCAGAACGCCGAGGAGGCGCTGAAGGTCGAGTTCACCACGGTCGATGGGCTGGATCGCCAGCTGGGGGTCCACGCCCGCGGAGCGATGCTGGGCATGAAGTACGCCATCCCCGGGATGCGAAAGCGCGGCGGCGGGTCGATCGTAAACGTCTCGTCTGTTCATGGCATCGTCGGCGTCAATACGATCACTTCTTACTCGACGGCAAAAGCGGCCATGCGGCATATGTCAAAGACGGTGGCCATCCAGTACGCGAGCGAGAACATCAGGGTGAATTCCGTTCATCCGGGCTACACCAAGACGCCGGCAGCCCTGCCCCTTTTCACCGACCCAGAGCTGTACGCAGACCGCACCTCGCAGATTCCCCTGGGCCGATATGCCGAGGCTGAGGAGATCGCGGAGGGCATCCTGTTTCTCGCGTCGGACGAGTCGTCCTACATTACCGGTTCGGAGCTGGTGATCGATGGGGGTCACATCGCCCAATGACCGGCCGACTTGCTGGAAAAGTGGCGCTCATCACCGGAGGCGCAAACGGCCTGGATGGACAGTTGATGGGTTTCGGAGGCGCGTTCGCCCGCACAGCCGCGAGAGAGGGCGCCTCGGTCATGATAACCGATATCGACGAAAAAAACGGCCGCCTGACAGCGTCACAGATTGAAGACAGTGGATCGAAAGCCCTCTTCGCCCGGCTGGACGTGACCAGCGAGGTCGAGTGGCAGACGGCCATCGGGGCTGCCGAGGACGCCTATGGGCGCCTGGACGTGTTGGTGAACAGCGCCGGGATCCTCGCCTCGTTCGACCTGGAGCATACGTCGGAGCAAGACTGGGAGCGGGTACTGGCCGTGCACGCGAAGGGCGCGTTTTTGGGCACGAAGTTCGTCACGCCGGTCATGCGGGCAAGGTGATGGCCGGCATCATCGACCACGCCCGGTCCGGCGTCCTTCGTCAGGGCCAGACGGTACTTTTCATACATACAGGCGGGCTGCCCGAGTTGTTCAACTTCGCCGAGGAGCTGCGTAGGTCCTAGATCGCCGCGGTTGCATCGGCTGGGCGACATTTTCTACAGGTCAGGGCAACGTCTCCAAAAGGGTGGCCCCGACTCCGCGCCTACGATCAGGCTGATTTCGCCCTCTCCAAAAGGACTCCCTATCTGGTGTGCATAGAAACGACCGCCGTAGCGAGTGACCACATGCGCCACCTTGCGAGATCGCGCGGGTTGAGGCAAGACGGTCGCTTTAGTTAGGCATGTAGACACGCTCGGGAACTTTGCAGAATCGAACGGTGTCCAAACCTGTTGGCAAGCGCCCTGGCCTGTGGTGCCAGGCGACCCTCCCTATATGCTCGTCGGGCTAACATCGCGAGTGATACAGGACATACCGGCGGGCCATTCAAGTGCGGAGAGACTAGGCGACACATGCTGAGGAATTTGAGCGGCGAAGACAACGATGCTTTGATCAGGGGGCTGGCGGAGAAGGCCACCACGCCAAGCGGCCTGCTCTACCTGGACGAACCGAGCGAGGATGACGCCGATCGCCCCGACGATCGCAAACCCGCATCGGAAAACCGCGAAGAGGAGAAAAAGGCCGCCAACCGGAGGGACTTCGAGGGCGCCGAGGTAATCGACGACCCGGTCCGCATGTACCTCCAGGAGATCGGCAAGGTGAGCCTGCTCAAGGCACATGACGAACGAGTTCTGGCGCGCCGTTTGGAAGCGATGAAATACGTCGAGAACTTGGAAAAGGAACTGATTAGTCCCGAGGGGCGTCCACCGCGGTCCTGGCAGATCGTTCTCCATCTGATCAACGGCGTATCGAGGGCGGACCAGGAGATCGCGGCCATCAGCCGCTTCGTGGGCGCCGAGGGTAAGCGCACTCTTGCCGAACTGCGGTTCCATCCCGGGGTTCGTGACGCACTGGATGGCGCACTGAGTGAGGACATCCTCAACTACCTCGGCGAGATCCTGAACAAGGACCCGCTGGAGGCCAAGGCAGACATCCTAAAGCTGTCACTAAACTGCCGGCTGCTGCCGAAAGAGGCGCTCCAGCTGCTCGCCATCCATGCCCCCACCAAGGGGTTGAGAGGTCATGTAGAAGACCCGGCGCTCATCGACAAGCTCGAGTCTTACGAGCCTGTCTTCCGCGATTACTTCGTCCGCATCCAAAGGGAGGGAACCGGCGCCCAGCGCCATCTCGCTGAGGCGAATCTAAGACTGGTAGTCTCGATCGCCAAAAAGTACATGGGCCGGGGATTATCGTTGCTCGACCTGATACAGGAAGGCAACATCGGCCTCATCAGGGGGGTCGAAAAGTTCGACTATCGTAAGGGCTACAAGTTCAGCACCTACGCGACGTGGTGGATACGTCAGGCGATTACGCGAGCCATTGCAGACCAGTCTCGTACGATCCGCATACCGGTCCATATGGTGGAGACGATAAACAAGTTGCTGCGGGTGAGCCGTCGGCTGGTCCAGGAGCAAGGGCGTGAGCCCACCAGCGAGGAGATCGCCGCTGGCATGGATATGCCGCTGGAAAAGGTCCGCGAGGTCCAAAAAATCTCCCAGGTGCCGGTATCGCTGGAGACCCCCATTGGAGAGGAAGGGGACAGCACTCTCGGCGACTTCATCGAGGACCGAAGCACTTTGGCTCCGGCTGAGGCGGCCTCGTATCAGCTCCTCAAGGAACAGGTTTCCGACGTCCTTTTAACGTTGAACGAGCGCGAGGCGCTGGTTCTGCAACTGCGGTTCGGCCTGGAGGACGGACGCAACCGGACCCTTGAAGAGGTCGGGCGGGACTTCGGAGTGACTCGGGAGCGCATCCGTCAGATCGAGGCCAAGGCGCTCCGCAAGCTCCGCCACCCCTCTCGGTCGAAAAAGCTCAGGGACTTCCTGGTGGAATAGCGGGAAGCCTAAAACTAAGTTGAAGCCGGCGTGCTCGCCAGGCTAGCGTAACTTGAGGTTTTTCCCGGCTTTGAAACCTACGCGGGTGTGAGCTGGGACTTTGACAAGGGAGCCCATACGACTCCCGCGTATTGGTCGCACCCTCCCGGCCTTGACCTGCCGGATTTCAAAGTTGTGAGCTGAGCGGCCTTCCTCGCGGTAGACGCCCACCGGCTCCCAGCCCCGGGACTTGCAGAGTTCGCCGAACAGCCGCTCCTGAGCATCAAGCGAGTGGCCTTCCACCTGGGACACGTCGCTGACACAGATGTAGGCGACGGCTCTCAATGTCAGTTCAGCCTATGCACGGCGGTGTTGTCGGGCTAATGAGGAATATGGCCACATCTTGTGTGGCGACACAGTCTATAGACGCGTGTATAGGCGCCAACACTTTCGTTGGGACGACATGTCAACCGGAACAACTGATTGGGGGGTGTTGGAGCTAGTTAGAACATCGCCGTGAGGGCGCTCCAAAATACCTCCAAAACGATTCTTTCGACTCGTTGGTCCAGGCCCTTGGGGGCACAAATCATTGGCCCTGTTTGGCAATGAGCGTCATCCAGACCGGGACTTCCTTACCAAAGTTCCCCCGCCCGAGTCGGAAACAAACCTTCGAAACCTTTCTAACCCTCTGTGATGCGAAACACATTGTTGATATAGAAGTTTGCTGGTAGAATGACCGAATTAGCCGTTGGGTTCGCCGCGGTTCATCAATGTCCGTCTCACTGGGAGGTCTAGTTTGAAACGTGTCGTAAACGCTTTAGTGCTTATGTTAATAGTGGGTCTTGCCGCCTCATTCGTCGCTTGTGGAGATTCCGACTCCGCTGACACCGACACTGAGCCCGTGGTCGCCGAACCCACACAGGTGATGGTCGAAGAGATATCCGCGACAGCCGTACCCGCTTCTAAATTCGGAGGCACTTTGAGGGTAGTCTCCCAGGCCAGCATCTCCTCGCTGGACCCGGCGTGGGGCGGCGCGTATGTCATCACCGCAGTCTCGTCTCACATATACGAAACCCTATTCGGCTGGGACGCTAACATCCAAGACAAGCCCATCATGGTCGACACTTGGAACACGAGCGACGACGGTTTGACCTGGAGCTTCACCTTGCGTGAAGACAGAAAGTTCCACGATGGCACGACGGTCACCGCCGACGACGTCAGATCTACCTTCCAGCGCTGGTTGCAGAGTTGGTACTCGATAGCAGGCTTGATGAGGGAGTTCGAGGACGAGAACTCGTTCGTCGTGACCGGCGATTATTCCTTCGACATCGTCCTGAATGAGCCGACCGGGGCGGTCATCATGAGTCTGGCCAAGCCGTATGGTAGTCCCCGCATTATGCCCAGCAGGATCGACGACGGCGTGGACTCGACGGAGCAGATTGAAGCTGAGTGGGTTGGCTCCGGCGCGTACAAGTTCCTCAGTTGGGCACAGGGTGACCGCGTAACCCTTGAGCGCAACGACGATTACTCCTCCCGGGACGGAGAGGCGAGCCTCTACACCGGCGAGCAAGTCGCCTTTATCGACAAGCTCGTCTGGCTGGAGATACCCGACGAGGAGACCAAAATAGCCGGCTTGGAGACCGGGGAGTGGGATGTCGTAGACGGCGCCGGTCTGGACTTTTACGATCGGGTTAACGCAAACCCGGATCTGAACGTCCCGACCTACAAGCCCGGTCACAGGAGCAACCTACTCATCCCCAACAACCCCCCATTTGGGGAAGGCGGATCCAAGGCCAGAATGGCGCTGCAGACCGGCCTTGACATCGCCAACGTGATGGCGTCTCTAGGACCGAAGGAACTGTGGACGTTGTGCCCAGCGGTCTTCTACTGCGGGACTCGGTGGGAAACCGATGCCGGAGCCGCTGAGTTCTACAACCTCAATGACAAGGTCAAGGCGCGTGAGCTCTTGGCCGAGTCGGGATACGACGGCGAGACCCTTATCCTCTTGAACCCCACGGACTACTCAACCATCACTCCGACCGGCCTGGTCGTGAAGCAAGAGATGGAAGAGATGGGTTTCAACGTGGATATGCCAGCGCTGGACTGGGCGACCATCGTTACCAGGTTCGGCAATACGGAGAGCTTCGCCCTGGCGACCAGCTGGGACGTCCACTGGAACAGCACCAGCCCTCTGGAGCATGAGGCTATCGGAGCGAGCGCAGCAATCTTCCCTCCGGCGATACCCAAGCTACACGATCTACGGAAACAGTTCGCTCAGGCCTCTTCCGAGGAAGAGAAACTACGGATCGTAGAAGAGATGCAGATCGAGTTCTTCCGCAACGCCCCCGCCGTGTACGAGGGGGTCTTCTACAGCCTTTTCCCCGCAACCTCAGAACTTAAGAACTTTGAGGTAAAGGCCTTCCCGCACTACGCCAACACCTGGCTGGAACGACGCTAAGGCGTCCGATCATAGACCTGAGTCGGTAGAGCCGCCACGGAGGCCGGCGGCATCTACCGACTCAGGTCGACTAACGGCCTGGGCGTGGGGAACACCGCAAGCCACAAGGCGAAATCAGGCAGTGACTCACCCACGCAGGCGTAAAGACAGTTGGTGCACCGAATGCTCTGACGATGAAGTAGAGTCGGCCGCCACCATCTCCGTGTTGCAGGTGTAGGTCGGCCCTCCTCCGTCTCCACCATAAACACGAAAATACCCTCGGCCAAGCCCGGCCGAGGGTATTTTGCATTGGCCAAACACGGTGATCGAAAATCGTGCGATATCGAGCACGGTGAATATCTGTTTCGAGTTAGCAATTGCCCTAGCTAGAATGTCCAGATCAGGGAATCTGCTCCTGCCCTGGAATCAGTTCACTATTAGTCGGCGGTGAGGCCTGCCCGAATGGATGATTTCAGCGAATTCGAAAACCAGTGTCTCAGGCATTGGGGCGGACCGACACGGACGCCACAACACATTGGATCTGCAGATGTACCGCTCGTTCAGCAGTTCGTAGCACTCAAAGACGCATAGGAGGCTCTGAAAGCGGGAATCGCTGCCAAGCTGATTCGAGAGTCGAGTAGCAAACTCGGCATCTACAGCGGTAGCAGTGACATCGGATGGTTCATCCAGTTCGCATCTGATGACATTGTTAACAATCTTAAAGACCTGGATTTTCGTCGAATGCGCGGTTTGCGGTCGGGTCTGTTGATGGCGGCACATTCGGGCTTCGGGAGATTTGAGAAAATCCCAGGTGTCCTCGATGGGCTACTCTCAGGCGGAAACGCCATGGCTGCTTTCTATCTGTTTTCACAGCTCGAGCATCTCTTCAGGGTTGGCAGCAATTATCTGAACCAGCGCGGTGAGATAACTCGGCCGCTGTCATTGGATTTGCTAAAACAAACCGGCAGGAAAAAGTGAACGGGGATAATCATTGGGATTGAACAGGCGGCCAAGATCTTCATGTACCAACGTCATTCGGTTGGCGCCCGGCGGTTGAGGAAGTTGGAAAGGGAGATCGGCGTCAGCGCCCGGCTGAGGCTGGTACGTAACCCAGCTCCACACGGCGAGACCGGCGACCTGGGTTACGAGTCGAGATTCCTTGCGCTGCTATGGTGCTTGGCCTTTTATGGCGAGAATTCGTTCGCTGTCTCGTAACCTCGCTCGAAGCTGACTTACAAGCGCGGCGACCATGTTTTGAAAGTCGTCTGGTTCACCCTGAAGAACTGGGCACAGCGAAATGTTCCTGAACGAAAGTGGATTCGGGTAATGCCTGCCGTCGCTCGCGCGGTTCCAGCGCAATGTCGAACAGCGCCTTGAACGCTGCCTTGGGCTGGATCTGGGCCACCCCTCGCTCGTCGATGGTGTCGACGTAGATCCCATCCAGCATCGCGGTGAGCAATAACCGGCGCTCACCCAGGCCGCCTGGTCCCACAGGGCTGGCAAGTTTTCGGGCAGCTTCCCTGCCTCCGTAGCGGAATCCACGGGCGGAACCGCCAGGGTCGCGAGTTGTTGCTTTAGCATCTTGACCCTTCGCCGGTAGTCATTGCTGCTGTCATCGCGGCCTTGTTCAGAGATGGCGTGACCGTAGCCAGTGTCGAGGTCTTTGCGCCCCCGCTTTGCCCGCTCTCGGCTTTATTTGACGGTAAAGTTACCAATTGCACGTCACACTTCCCGACGCACAGGACATCATCACGACAAGAAAAGCGACTTGGCGACGACGTCTCACTTAAGCGATGTATCAACGGAGAGGATTTCATGATCGTAGTAACAGGCGCGGCAGGACGGCTAGGTAAGCAGGTAGTCAGACGCCTTGTTGATGAGGGCTTCGAGATTCTGGGCACGGACAAAGTCCCATTCGACGACTCACCAACACCCTACATTCAGGCCGACCTATGCGACGCGGAGAAAGCGAACGAAGTGTTGAAGGGGGCAGACGCGCTCATCCATATGGGAGCTACCCCAGGCCCTCAGAGACATGGCTCGTCTGAGATTTTCGAGAACAACGTTCCCAGTACGTTCAACATCATGATGGCCGCAGCAGATAAGAAGCTGAGGCGCGTAGTTTTCTCCTCCAGTGCCTTCGGCATGGGCTGGGCGCATGAACCAGCTGCTTTCATCCCTAAGTACTTACCCTTAGACGAAGAACACCCCATGATGCCTTTTGAAGCTTACGGCCTGTCAAAACAGGTAGGAGAGTGCATCGCAGGCATGATTTCGCGGAACTCTTCAACGTCTGTAGCGAGCCTGCGCTTCACCAACGTAGCCTATCCTGAGGTGCAGGCCGAATTCCCCTGGGCTGCGCCAACGCAAGAGAACCCTAGGACGTTGGTAATGTGGGCATATGCCGATTCACGGGACGTAGTTGAAATGCATTTGCTGGCGCTGCGAGGCGAGTTCGAGGGACATGAAGCTTTCTTGATCGCCCAGCCAAAGACCCGCTTTCAGGAACCCACCCTTGACTTGATTAGGCAGAATTTCGGGTCTCAGGTGGAAATTCGCGGGGAACTCAGGGACAACGCCAGCGTCATCAGTACGCGCAAGGCACAGCACATGCTCGGATTCAAGCCCCGGCAGAACTGGAACGAATCCTGACCGTGCATGATCAAACAGGTGAACGCGGACTCAAAGGGAATGGACGCCAAGCAGTGAGTCGGCCAGGTCGCTCGAATCCATGGCCCTGGTTGTCAACCGGGCAATGCCCTCGCCAGCCCCAAAGTCGACAGCGCGGCAACGTCCAGCGGTCGAAGACGAATGATT
>Ga0114999_10009363_pt1 | contig 10741 bp, 9 predicted proteins | sample ArcticOcean_MG_C_3_FD_89820 | JGI IMG/M metagenome (GOLD analysis project Ga0114999, IMG submission 89820) | Marine microbial communities from western Arctic Ocean - ArcticOcean_MG_CB8_126 | ecosystem: Environmental > Aquatic > Marine > Oceanic | place: Arctic Ocean: Canada Basin | collected... | reverse complement strand
CAAGATTATTAAATTATTCTGAAATAAATAAATATATAATAGAACAAGATAGATTACAATTTTATAAAAAATATAAACCTAATACTGATATAGAAAAGATAACTGAGAAATCTGAAAAATGTCACGACAATAAAATATGTTGTTTACCCTAATAATATTTAAATATTTAAATAATATAATTAAATAATGAGAATATTAGTATATGGTTACAAAGGTTGGATAGGATCTATGTTTATAGAGATTCTTAATAAAAAGAATATAGAATATATTACTACTGATACAAGGTGTGATAATGAAAATGATTTAATAAAAGATTTAGATCATTTAAAACCTACACATGTTATATCATTTATTGGAAGAACACATGGCAAAATCGATGATAAAACTTATTCAACAATAGATTATTTAGAAGAACCGGGTAAATTGAAAGAAAATATTAATGATAATTTATTTTCACCATTACAATTAGCTTTATTATGTAATGAAAGGAAAATTCATTATACATATTTAGGGACTGGATGTATTTTTTCATATAAAGATGGAATTATATCAGATAAAAATGGTTTTAAAGAAAATGATTTACCTAATTTTTTTGGATCACAATATTCAACTGTAAAAGGATTCACAGATAGATTAATGAAATTAATGCCAAATACATTAAATTTAAGAATAAGAATGCCCATTGTTAATTATGATAATCCTCGTAATTTTATAACAAAAATAACTAAATATGATAAGATATGTTCGGTACCAAATTCAATGACAGTTTTAACAGAATTATTACCATATATTATTGAGTTAATGAATATTAATCATACAGGAACATTAAATTTTACAAATCCGGGAAGTATATCACATAATGAAATATTAGAAATGTATAAAGAATATGTAGATCCTGAATTTACATGGAAAAACTTTACAATAGAAGAACAAAATAAGATATTAAAATCAGAAAGATCTAATAATTTATTAGATACAACATGTTTAGAACAATTATTTCCTGAAATAAAAAATATTAAAGAAAGTGTTGAGGATGTTATGGTTAATTATATAATATAAAGAATTATTATATTATTTTATACTATGAATAAAATGTCCAAATTACACGAATCTTTAATAATTGGAAAAAATAACTACATAGAGAAAGGTGTAAAAATATATGAAAATGTTGTGATAGGAAACAATAATAAAATATATGACGGAACATTCATTTATCCAAACACTGTTATTGGTAATAATAATGTTATTTTGAACAACAATATATTAGGAGAATATGGTGTAGAAGCAAGAGATGATAACTTTGAAGAAAAGAAATTTGGTGGACTAATTATAGGTAATGATAATTATTTTCATGTAGATAACATAATTTTTAATGGTTATGAAAAAAAAACCATAATAGGAAATAACAACAAATTTTTATCACAAGTATCTATTCATCATGATAATATAATACATAATAATGTAGTTTTCTATCCTAGAGCAATCACCTCTGGATTATGTACTCTTATGGATTATTCTACAATGGGAATGAATTCGTGCTTACAACAAAAATCTGTTGTTGGTAGTTATTCTATGATTGGAATGGGAAGTGTTGCTAGTCATAATGTTTTTCCATTTTATATATATTTTAATCAAAAATATCAACGATTTAACAAAGTGAAAATTCCAGATGATATACTATTACTACTTTATAATAATGAAGAAGAATTACAATATGTAATTAGCGAATTAAGATCAAATGAATGTGAAATAAATTTTATCAAAAATAGTCGATTACCGGATAATATAAAAGATATAATTATTAGATTTTTAAATAACTTAACTATTAAAAAAATATAAAGATTAATTATTTATAAAAAGACCGTCATGTTAAAATATGATTTATATAATATATAATATATAAAAGTATTATCATGGAAAACTATCATTTATTAAAGGATTCAAGAAGTAACCATTATGCTTACGTAAATCTGACAAAATCTCCCAAGACAATATATTTTTTACCCACTGGGAAAACAGGGGGCACATTCTTCCGCAACACTTTAAATTTTAAATTACATTGGTGGGATCCATATGGATATGAATCAAATTCTGAAAATATTGAACAAAAAGTTTGGGATGTAATTAAAGATAATATATCTATAATAATTATTAGAAATCCGTTAAATAAATTAATATCATCTTATTTAGAAATAACTAAGCCCAGAGAAGAGACAAAACAAATTACAATAAATATGATATTTTATAAAATACTACAAAATAAAATAAATAAAAAAACGGTATTTGACAGCTTCAATAACTTTTTGGATGTATTAATAAATAATAATAAATATGACCCACATATGTGGAACCAAACAGAAATTTTACAAAAATGGTATGGTCTAAAAGGTGATGACATTGAAAAATATTGTAATCATATATTGTTTAATGAAACCTTAACTGAAGATTCCAATGAATTATCTGAATTATATAATTTGGAAAATAACAGGCACCCCAACTCTAATATTGGAGATAACCAGTTAAAAAAATTGGTGGAACAAATAATAGATGATTCTATTTTAATAAATAAAATGAAAATAATCTTAAAAAAAGATATGATATTTTATAATACATATGCTAAAAAGGTCGATAAATATGAAAAATTATCAAAAATTACACAAAATTTTGATGTATATATGAAATTATTAGATTAAAACAGCGCAATTATTTATATTTATTTAAATTACAAAATTCATCATAATTATAAATACTTGCTTTTTTACTTGTATTATCATTGTCGGAAAATACTGATATCACACAATTTTTAAAATTATAAAAATCTAACCAAATATTTGTTCCTACATAAATTCCTTCATTTTTGTTTATTTCATAATTTGTTACTTCATTTCCATCATCTAATTTAATTTCAAAACTTCCTTGCATACAAATTAAAATTTCTTGTACATTTGAGTTAGAATGTTTACCTCTAGATTTAGTTGAATTTAAATCAGTTAAATAAAAAATATGATTAGGATCAAATTTAATTTTTAAATCATTCGATATTTTTTTTATATCTACATTAACTAATTCACCAGGTTTCCCTTCCGTGCATATTGATTCTAATTTAAATTTCATCTATTAATTATTAATTATTAATTTTTATAAAAACACAAATTTTAGCGCATATGTATTTAATTTCTTCATGTTTTAATTCTGGATACATAGGTAATGATATAATTCTTTTTGAATAATCATCTGATATAGTTGTTTTATCATTATTATTAATACAATCTAATTCTTTTATACTAATCGGATAATGAATACCTGTATCTATTCCATTATCTTTTAAATATTTTTGTAATTCATTTCTTACATTTTCATTTATTAATCTTATAACAAATAAATGATAAACAGGGACACAATAATTTTCAATTTTAGGTAATTTAATTTGTTTTATATTATTTAATAATTTATTATATGACTCAGCAATTTTTCTTCTTTTTCTATTATTTTCATCCAAATATTTTAATTTAACATTTAATATTGCTGCTTGTATAGAATCTAATCTACTATTTCTACCTAATATGTCGTGATGATATTTGATTATTGAACCTACATTTTTAATTTTTCTAATTATATTATCTAATTTATCATTATTTGTCACAATTGCCCCACCATCACCAAATGCACCTAAATTTTTACCAGGATAAAAACTAAAACATGCTAAATCTCCAAATGTACCAACTCTTTGATTTTTATATAAACAACCGTGTGCTTGTGCACAATCTTCTATGACATATAAATCATATTTTTGAGCAATATCCATAATTTTGTCAATATTGGCGGAATTACCATATAAATGAACTGGAATTATAACCTTTGTATTTTCATTTATTAAACTTTCAATTTTATTTTCATCCATCATATAAGTTTCCGAACTTATATCAATTAATCTTATTTTATAACCATTATTTAAAGCACCTAAACAAGTAGATATAAAAGTATTTCCTTGTGTTATAATTTCAGAATTGGGTGGTAAATTTAAAGAATTAATAGCAATTTCAAGAGCATCTGTACCATTTCCTACTCCAATACAATGTTTAACACCAATGTAATCAGCAAAATTATTTTCAAATGTAGTTACAATCGGTCCATTTATAAAACTTGTAGTATTTATTACTTTAATAATTTCTTCATCTATCTCTTTTTTACAGGAAAGATAATTTTTTGTTAAATCTAAAAATTTAATATTATTCATTAATTATTTTTAATAGTTTAATTCTTAAATATAAATATTTCATCTAATTTTGATTAAATAATTAAAGAATTTATCCACTCCTTTAAATTTTCTTTCGAAATAGTAAAACCATTTTCATTAAGTTTATTTAAAATTATATTGATGTAATATGTTTCTGTATTTTTAAATTGTAAATTAGGTATATTAAATTCTATATAATTTTCTTTATTAATTAATCTACCTTCTTTTTCACCATAATCAAGATAATGTTTAAATGCGGATTCATAATCTAAATGACGTAAATCGGGATAATTGTCCAAATAAAATTTATAATTAAACTTTATTTTTTTCATTAAATTTTTTATTTTTCCAATGCTTTTTCTATGAGAAGCAACATATAACAACTTATCTTTATTCTTGATTGATTCAATAATTTCTGTTATTTTTATAATTTCGCTATGACACCATCCATAAAAACTACTTTTAATTATTATATCCATAGTATTTCTTAACAAAAAATGACATGTTGTAAAATTTAGTGTAATATTGTTTTTTATTTTTTCTTTAACAATTTCAAATACGCCGTGGTATCCAAGGTCTTTTTTAAATTTAAAATATTCATTCATAATGAAAATTTTTTGATCTTTATTAGATATAAAACTATGAGAATCACTATTAAATTTTGACATATCTTTAGTTCTAATCATTCCATTACTATGACCTTGTGGTCCCCAGGGATTTACGACTGTACTATCATATAAATCAATATTTTCCAGTAAATTTTCATAATTTGTGATATTATTATTATGAAAACAAATCGACCAAGGCATTATGATTTGAGAACAATCATCATCTATATCTTGAAGTGATAATTGTATATTATTATTATCTAAATAAATAAATTGATCTATTCCTATACAAGTTACCCAATCTTCTTTAATAGTTTTTTTTTCTATAATTAATTTATTAACCATTTCATGCATTAAATCCGCATGACAAATATTTTTATATTCCGTATTATTCGTCAAATAAAATAATGATACATAATTGTTAAATTGTTTATCAATGGGATAAATAGGTTGCTCATCTAAAAAATTATCAATGATTAGATAAAAATGACTAAAACCTATTTTAATATGGTATTCTAACCATTGATTTATAAAATCATGTTCATACTTCATAAAACTTATTATACATGATTTATACTCATACATAATATTAAGTTTATTATATTAAAAAAAAAACATATAAACTTATTATGATGAACAATTCAGATAATATTATTTTTATAACAGGTGGATGTGGTTTTATAGGATCTAATTTTATTAATTATATTATGAAAAAATATGATAAAATTACACTAATTAATTTTGATGCTATGTATTATTGTGCTGATGAAAATAATATGGATGAAGGTGTTAGGACCTCTGATAGATATACATTAATCAAAGGGAATTTACAAAATAAAGGATTATTAGATTATATTTTTCAGAATAATCAAATAGCACATATAATTCATTTCGCAGCACAATCCCATGTAGATAATAGTTTTTCTACACCTCTTCAATATACAAATGATAATATATTAGGAACACATAATTTATTGGAGAGTTGTAGAGAATATTGTAAAACATTAGAATTATTTATTCATGTATCGACAGATGAAGTATATGGTGAATCAGAATTAGATGAATTATCGAAAACAGAAATGAGTGTCTTATGTCCGACGAATCCTTATGCTGCATCGAAAGCTGGTGCTGAATTGATAGCTAATTCATATTTACATTCATTCAAAATGCCTATTATAATCACACGAGGAAATAATGTGTATGGACCTAATCAATATCCTGAAAAATTAATTCCTAAATTTATTAAACAATTAAAGGAAGGCAAACAGGTTACAATTCAAGGTGATGGATCTAGTTTAAGAGCATTCTTACATGTTGATGATGTATCATCGGCATTTGAAATATTATTAAATAAAGGGGTAATTGGTGAAATATATAATATAGGATGTGATGAAAATATGGAATATTCAGTAATGGATGTTGCTAAATTATTAATTAATAAAATACAAGATACAGAAGATTATGATAAATGGATTACATATATAGAAGATAGACCATTTAATGATAAAAGATATTATATAAGTAATGGTAAGATAAGAGGTTTAGGGTGGGATATAAAGATATGTTTTGAAGAAAATATACAAGAATTAATTCTAGGAAAATATAAAATAAACAAGAATATTTTAATTTAAATATGAAAAATGATAATATTAAATATTTTGGTGATTGGATCAATAATATTGATGAATTAAAAAAAAAATATACAAATGCTTTACCTTTTGAACATATTAAATTAGATAAATTTTTAAAAGAAGAATATGCCGAAAGAATATTTAAAATATTTCCTACTGATTTTGAAAATTGGTATAAGTATTATAATCCGTTAGAAGTGAAGTATGCTAATGATAATATTAATGATTTTGATAAATCAATAAAGGATTTGTTTTATTTATTGTCTACTAATAAATTAATTAAAATATTCTCTGAAATTACAGGTATAAAAGAATTAGAATATGATCCTTATTTACACGGTGCTGGATTGCATGTACATCCACGTTATGGAAGATTAAATATACATCTTGATTATGAAAAACATGTTTTATTAAAAAATAAACAAAGAAGATTTAATATTATTCTATTCTTATCAAAAGATTGGAAAGAAGAATGGAATGGTGATAATCAATTATGGGATAAAGAAATGAAAGAATGTAAAGTAAAAACTTACCCAAAATTTAATTCAGCAATTATTTTTAAAACAGATGAATCAACATGGCATGGAGTTCCTGAAAAAATTATGTGTCCAGAAGGAATATATCGGAAATCAATTGCTTATTATTACATTTCACCATTAGTAAATAAATCAAAATCCGAAAAAATAGGAAATGATGGTTCTGGATATAGAACAAAAGCAACATTCATTAAAAGGCCTCAAGAAAAATATTATGAAAAAATGGAAAAATTATATAAAATAAGACCACTCCGTAGAATAGAAAAAGAAGATATGAAAGAAATATGGCCTGACTGGACACCTGATAAATATTAATTTAATGTTAAATTTTTTTAGACAGAACTACACAGAATTCATGAGAATATTTTTTTGTATGTTCTATTTTTTCAATATGTAAATTTATGAACTTAAATTCATTTAACCAGTTAATGTGTTTTTCAAAACTTTTGGATGTAAAAGTATAATTATGTGTATCAATATATTTTGATTTACATTCTTTGAATAAATTATCTATATCTTTTTTAGATTTAATTTCCAAAGCAGGTGTATATTGTTCATTTTTTATATTATTTAAGTGTCTATTCCAAAGATTAATTGTTGAAATAGATGGTTCGTAAAGCAATTTAAAATCAATTAAAGATTTAAATGAGGGTTTATTTCGGTTCATATAATAATCATCTATTATATCAGATAAAGAAGTTATATTTCTTAAATAATCAAATTCAAAATTGCAGTCAGGTATAAAAGCTATTATTTTGCCATTATCATTTAGAATATTTCTATATTTATTTAATTCTTTAATTAAGTTTGGTAAATGTTCAATATTGTGAGAACTAACTATCATATCAAATGTTCTATCCACACATTTTTCTATATCGTAATCATTTTTTTCTGTTAATAAATAATTAGTTTCAGGTATATTTATACTACTTTTAATATTTGGATCTTTATCGGCATTTTCTATTAATTCTTCTTTTGTTAATATGTCAATAGAGTAATTATTAGTATTATTATGATCTAAAATAGGTGAATGATATGGACCAATTTCTAAACAAATATTATGAGAACATATGTTATTTTTTAGATATTCTCTTGTTAATTCTATTGTTAAATCCATTAATATATATATGTATATATATATATATATTTATTACAATTTAAATAAATATATCTAAATATTCTTTTGTATGAATTAAATCTGGTAATATCCGGCGGACAGGTGTATTTTGAATTCTTTTAATCTTGATTATATTAAATCCATCAGCCTTTTTTTTGAAATATTCATTGTCATCATCATAAAATATATTATTAAAACACCTACCAGAATCATATAGATAACCATTATCAACCAATTTTATTAATTTATTTTCTAAATGAACTTCATTAAATTCTAAATAATATTTTAAATCATCGAAATATAATAATTTATTAATATATATTTCTAAACATTTATTATCCATAATCAACCACCAACTTTGAAAATGATCTTTAATTTGTTTTGTATATAATGCCCCTACAAAACTCAGTCCTTTTAAATTATCTCTCCATTTATTGTACATCTTTTTGCAATTATCACTACAAATAAATGAATCATTTATTATATGGTAATTTTCAGATATAATATTAAAATATTTTAATGATTTATACCCAATGACTGTCTTTCCAAAATCATATTTATTATTTTTTATATCCTCAGCTAATATATAATCATTTAATTTAATGTTCTTTTTATATATATTTAAATCGAACCTATTATTTGAAGAGTAAATAATTATTAATAAAGATTTATAATCATTTAATATATGATTTAATAAATTATTAAATACATTTTTAAAAACATATTCAGTATATTTTTTATAATGTGAATTGTATATAATAACATTGTTATACGATTGTTCATTAACATTATAATCCATTATTTTAAAATCATTATCTTTAATAGTTTTTATTAAAGGAATTTTAGTTAGAGAATTTTCACACAAATTCATAACAATTCTTTCAAATACATGTTCTATATATCCATCATATGATTTTTCATCACTTGGTTTTAATTTTTTCGTTTTAAATTCGTCATAAACTTTTTTTATATCTCCTTTAATACCATATCTATATGTTATCCAATTATAATCAAAATCACCTGGTTCATTTAATATATTATAAAGATATTTATCAGTAAATAATTTATTTATTATAGTATTTTTTAATATATACACATTACCTTCTGTAAATATATTTGTATCATTATCACAATTTAAATATTTTAATATTTCATTTCTATATAATGAATTTCTTTCGGGCCAATTAGTATCTTTATGTTCAGGATTACCACTTATCATTTTAAGTTTTCCATTTATTATTTTCCATTTTATATCTGGAAAATAACTATCATTATCTTGGATATTATTCATAAATTCATCATCTAAATCATCAACTATTTGAAAGTATTTTTTCCTCTGTTTTGGATCTGTTTTTGAATGTAAAAACATAACATAATCATATTCTAAATTATTATCATTTAAATATTTTATCATACAAAATTTAGCGCCGACATCCATACCTTTATTGGGAATTTTAATAATTGTATAATCTATATCTTTTATTTCACCAATAGAATATGTGATTATTATATTAAAATATTTATCTATTTTTTCTAAATATTCATCATAAATTTCATGAAACTTGGCTATATCATAACAATGTAAATGTGTAAAATATCTTATATTTTTATAATTTATTGCATTTGTTATCTGATATTTAATATCTAATTCAGGATCTTTTATTTTTAAAAGATATTTATGAAATAAATGAGGATACTCATTAAATCTATTATATTCTTCTACACTACTCCTAATATTCTCTATTAAAATCTTTTCTGTTAAATCATTATTTAAATTGTGGTCGTATTTTTTATTAGGTTTTTTTAATAAATTTTTTAATTCTTTAACAATCGGATCTGATTTTTTAAGTGGTTTTTTCGGTTTTTCTATTATATTTATAAATGTGACTCTATCACTATATTTATTTGTCATATTTTCTATATCAATATGAGGTAGTTCAGATAATATATGAGTATCTGAATTTATTATTTCATTTAGTCTAACTTCTTCTAATAATGTATCATTATCATAAAAGTGTAAATTTAATACAACCTTTGATTGATTAATTATTTTAGTTAATCCATCTCCAACTTCATCATAAACAATTTTAATTTTAAAAAATCGTTGTAAGTTTTCTAATATTGCTTTTCTTCTAGTGAATTCATTAATTAAACCTATAAACAAAATATCATATATTTTATCACATGTATTATTATTAGTTATAACAGGTGGTGGTAAATAATTTATATCATCAAAATATTTAAAATTATCTTTATTATAATCGAAACTTAATACTGAACTTTTCATTAATTCTTTTGTTAATTCATTATACTGATTATTAAATTTTGTATTTATTTTGGTGTTATTTTTTCTTGAAGATATTTGTTCCATAAAATAAAAAAAACATTTACAATCCTTCACAATATAGCTCAATCTAGCCATATTTAGTTTGTTAAAATAATGTTGTGGTGTCATGATAAATAAATAATTATCTGTATTAATTTCATATTCATTTAAATCATCCAAATAATATAATTCACATCTGAAAGCGTTTCTTATAAGGGTTTTTTGAAATTCTTTTGCTGTATTTAATATGACATTGTTACAAATAATATCAATATTTATCATATTT
>Ga0114999_10009360_pt1 | contig 10743 bp, 9 predicted proteins | sample ArcticOcean_MG_C_3_FD_89820 | JGI IMG/M metagenome (GOLD analysis project Ga0114999, IMG submission 89820) | Marine microbial communities from western Arctic Ocean - ArcticOcean_MG_CB8_126 | ecosystem: Environmental > Aquatic > Marine > Oceanic | place: Arctic Ocean: Canada Basin | collected... | reverse complement strand
GGCGTAAAGCCGGTGGCGGATTTTACCGAGTTCAAAAGCTAAACGATGGCTCCAAAAAGAAAGAGACTTTTGATCAGAAGTCTGGCGACTGGCGCGATACACTTGCCATTGAGCTTGATGGTAAACACCGCAGCATAGATATGATGTTAGGTGATGACATAGAAGCCACCTTTGCATGGCATACCATGGGTGGCGCTCTATGTTATGCCGCCGATTTGGTTCCACAAATTTCTGACGATGTAGTGAATATTGATCGCGCAATGCGTTGGGGTTTTGCTTGGGGTAGAGGTCCATTTGAAATGCTAGATGCCATTGGGCCAAAGCGGTTTATTGCAAAACTAAAAGACAATAATCTATCAGTAGCTAACATGCTAAGTGTACTTGAAAAATCTGGAGAATCACATTTCTATAAAAACAGCGGAACCGAATATTTGGGCACAGATGGTCGATACCACCCCACACCACCCGAGTAGCTATTTTAAATATTGGGGGTTGCTGATTTTCACTTTGCGCTCTGCTTCTAAAATTAGCACTTGATGCAATTTAATTGCTTTTAGACTATCAGTAGAAAACTCCGCTAAGCGCATTATTTCGATTGATGTTTCAACTTGTATGTTGGTTTGCCCTAAAGTCGCAGAGAGGGCATCCAAAAATTCTGGGGAAGGCTGATCAAGTTTACCAAGCACCTCTTCTCGCGATGAAATAGCCATAGCATTAGCAATCATTAAAGCTTCATATTTTTTATGATCAGGAACAAATTCTAATATTTCATCAAGGAATACAGATCGGGCAATGGATAAAAGGTCAGTTAGAATTTCTTTCTTAACCATTCAGCTCTTCCCCGTCATTTTTAAAATCTCATACTCAAGCTCTGGCACTAAATATCCAGTCAAAGCTAATTCTAGCGATAGCTCTTCACCTAAATAATGGCGAGCAGCTTGCTGACATGCAATGGTTGCCCAACGGACATGCGCCATAACTTCCCAGTATTTTATTTCTTCAGGGTTAATTGAATGGCCAGATAATTGTTCATATGCTTTATAAAAGACCTGTCGAGGCCCAAGCCCACCAACCTCTTTATCCTTTCCACGGAAGCGCCAACATTTTGCACAAATCCAGCCAACGTCTTCCATTGGATCACTCCAACCAGAGAACTCCCAATCTAAAATACCCGTCAAATCCCCTCCATTAACCATGAAGTTGCCTGTCCTATAATCACGATGGCACAGGGTCACGCGCTTAGGTTCAGGGGCATTTTCTTGCAGCCATGCCAATCCAAATTCAATAGCGGGTTGCTTTGCATTGATTGCGTCTAAATAAGATCGGTATTGGGTCACAGAATGCAAAGCAGGGTTTGAAGGTGCTTCACCTAGAAACAAAAGTTCCTGTTCAATAGGGTCAATAGAATGAATGCGAGCTAAATTTTGAGCAAGACTACGAACAAGTTTTAGTTTTTCGCCTCCCTTTGTTAACACATGCCCTGCAGCGGTACCTTTTAATCGATGCATTAAGAAAAATGGCTGGCCCAAAATAGCTTTATCTTCACAAAGGTTGATAGTCATAGGGACTTCAACGCCGGAAGCTTTGGCAACCTTTAAAAGTTGGTACTCTTCAGCTCGTCCACCACTTGCCTCGACCTGAGAGGCAGCGTCTTGGCGTAAAACCCATTCATGATGCCCAGCCAAATCGCCAGTTTCAACATATACATCAAGTGCCCAATTTTCTTGAATTGCACCACCAGAAAGTTTTTTAAGGCCACTTAAAGACACAGGGCTTCTAACAACATTGGATATGTAAGCGATTAGTTTACTTTGTTGATCTACGTTAGATAGGCCCACAGCTTAATTCCATGACCAATAATCAATTCCTTGCTTTTGAAAAATACGAGCTAAAATCATTTTGTGAACTTCTGAAGCCCCATCAACCAGTTTTGCTTGTCGGGCATAACGATACATCCACTCAAGAACAGTATCTTTAGAATACCCCCGAGCGCCGCACAGCTGTATCGCTGTATCTACGGCTAGGTGTAAGGTATCGGCAACTTGAATTTTAGCGGCACTGACCTCAGCTTGAGCAAATTCACCTTGGTCTAATTTCCATGCAGCATTCATCACCATCAAACGCCCAATGTGTATTGCCATAGCAACATCACCCTGTAAAAGCTGTACACTTTCTCGGTCGGCTAATTTAATGCCAAAGGCTTCACGATCGGTTACATATTCACTAGATATTTCCATAGCGCGTTTAGCCATACCAAGCCACCTCATGCAGTGGGTCAAACGTGCTGTACCTAGGCGTGTTTGGACAACTTTCATCCCACGGCCCACATCCAACAAACGATCCTCATCTGGAATTTCAAGTCCATCAAATTCGATTTCGCAATGCCCTCCGTGTTCCTCAGGTCCCATAATCCCTAAACGACGAACAATGCGCCAACCTGGTTGATCTTTATGATATAAAAAAGTGGTTAACTCACGCCGTGGCTCTGCCGATGTTCGGGCGAGCAAGATAAAATGACTGGCTGCTGCTGCGCCAGTAATATACCATTTACGACCATTGATGATCCACTTATCACCAATTTTTTCTGCAGTTGTTTTCATCATTCCAGCAGGGTCAGAACCAGCGCCAGGCGCCGGCTCCGTCATCACGATGGAAGAGCCAACTTTTCCATCAATGATCGGTTGTAGCCATTTCTCTTTTTGCCTTTCATTTGCTAGCCGATTAAGAACGAACATGTTTCCATCATCAGGGGCTGCGGCGTTAAAGACAGCCGGCCCAAACAAAGCCCTGTTCATTTCTTCGTAACAAGCGGCCATGCCGACTGTATTAAAATCAGCACCACCACGGTTTTTAGGCATCGACAGCGCCCAAATACCTGCAGCCTTAGCCTTCAGACGTAATTCATCAAGTAGATCTTTTCGAATAGACTCATATTTATCATAAATCGTTGGGTCTAATTCAAGTGGCAACAAATATTCGTCAACGAATATTCGAATACGTCTGCACATGTCGTTGATTTCAGGAGTAAGTGAAAAATCCATAACAATATCTCCAGTGTTATTTATAAGCTACTGACTAAATGTCCACCATCAACAGGGAGAATGACACCTGTCATAAACGCGGATGCATCAGATGCAAGTAATAACAATGGCCCATCCAAATCGCTCAACTCACCAGTCCTGCGTTGCGGTATGCGCTGAATAATTTTTTTTCCCAGATCCGATTGTAGTAAAGCCCGATTAAGATCTGTTTCTACATAACCAGGTGCTATGGCATTAATCCTAATGTCATGACGTGCCCATTCTAATGCCAGAGCCTTGGTCAATTGGACAACACCGGCTTTAGACACCGTATAGGTTAGAACTCCGGGCATGACCCGCTCACCTAATATAGATGCTATATTGATTATTGAACCACCTATGTTTTTTGCTACCAAGCGCTTTGTTGTTTCTTGTGTGACCATCCAAGTGCCTTTTAAGTTAGTAGAAAAAACCTCATCCCAACCATCATCCGATGTGTCTAACGCTGAATCCCGACCAGAAATACCAGCATTATTCACACAAATATTAACAGTTCCCACTTTTTCTTGGATCTCATCAAAAGCACCAATGATGCTTGCTCGGTCACTTACATCAAGGTTCACAGCTATAGCTTTTCCACCCGTTGCAGTTATACCACTAACAACCTCTCTTACTTTTTCAGCCCGCCTTGCCCCTACAGCAACATTTGCCCCAGCACCTGCTAAAGTTTCAGCAAAATGTTTTCCAAGTCCTCCAGACGCACCAGTTACTAAAGCAATTTTTCCAACCAGAGAGAATTTCTTAGCTATATCCATTATATTTCCTTTGCTTGGTCCCTGAGGACATATTTTTGTATTTTTCCAGTTGATGTTTTAGGCAATGGCCCAAATACAATTGTCTTTGGCACTTTGAAGTGTGCTAATTGATCTCGACAATAGGCTATAACATCTTGATCCGTAACTTGAGCCGCATTTGGTTTAAGGGTAACAAATGCACAAGCAGTCTCACCCCATTTTTCATCGGGGCGTGCAACTACTGCGGCTTCCATAATTTCAGGGTGTTTATAAAGCGCTTCTTCAACCTCTAAAGAGGAAATGTTTTCTCCCCCAGATATGATCACGTCTTTTGAGCGATCTTTCACCTCAACATACCCGTCGGAATGTAAGACAGCTATGTCACCAGTATGGTACCAGCCACCTTTAAAAGCTAAAGCTGTTGCATCTGGGTTTTTAAGATATCCTTTCATAACAGTATTTCCTTGCAACATAATCTCACCCATTGTTTTTCCATCTGCTGGAACGCTTGTCATGGTATCAGGGTCCATAACGGTTTGTGCGAATAATGTGGGGTACCTGACACCTTGTCGTGCCATCAAGGCTGCCTTTTCATCCAATGGCAAATTGCTCCATTCATCCTGCCATGCGCAAACTGTCGATGGACCATAACATTCTGTCAATCCATACATATGCGTCACATTAAAACCCATTTTTTCCATAGATGAAATGATTGTACTGGGTGGAGCTGCACCACCAGTTATAACTTCAACCTTCTGATTAAACTGAACTTTATTATCGGATGGTGCATGAACCATCATGTTTAAAACAATGGGAGCACCACACATGAAATTAACGTTATATTGTTTAATTTTTAAAAATATCTCAGCAGGAACTATATTGCGTAGACAGACATGTGTTCCAGCAACAGACGTCACTGCCCAAGTGAAGCACCAACCATTGCAATGAAACATGGGAAGCGTCCACAAATAAATAGTATTCCGATTAAGCCCACCCATGACAACGTCACCCATGGCATTTAAAAAAGCACCACGATGGTGATAAACTACACCCTTGGGGTTGCCCGTTGTACCTGACGTATAATTGAGAGCAATCGCTTGCCATTCATCGACTGGCATAGACCAATTAAAATCTGGATCCCCACCTTTAATAAAGGCCTCATAATCTACTTCACCAATCAAATCACCACCATCAGCCTGCGGTTCATCAATATCAATAACGAAAATATCATGATCAACTTTTTTTAGGGCAGCCTTGATAACAGTTGAAAATTCGCGATCTGTAACTAGAACCTTAGTTTCGGCATGAATTAGAATTTCAGAAATTGTTGGCGCATCAAGTCTGAAGTTTAGTGCGTTCAATACAGCCCCCACCATGGGAACCCCGTAATGAGCTTCCAAAATCGCAGGACCATTAGGCGACATAAAAGATACAGTATCGCCAAGACCAATACCCCTATTACTTAAAGCGCTTGCAAGCCTAATACAGCGCTCACGAAACTCGGTGTATGTATAAGACTGCGCCCCATGAATAACTGCCGTTTTATTTGGGTAAACAGATGCCGCCCAATCCAAGTAGCTTAGTGGAGTTTGGGGCTGATAGTTAGCTTGGTTTTTATCCAAATCTTGAGTGTACATATTTCCGACCACGATAGCTCCTCTCACTAGTATTTTTTACTCAGCTTAACTCCAGATATAATGTTGAAGATTGTGGAGAAAGAAACCAGCAACGCCAACTCATTTATACAAACAATTAGACACTCTTATCTATTTCCCCCGCAAACTGCCTATCTATTCACAGATATAGCACCTGGTAAAAATGAGTACCCTGTTTAATTTTAAACTATCTCCACGATTGGGCTGCACGTTACCACAACCATCAAATCTATGAGTTTTACTCAACTAATCAACGACAACCAACTGAACCATGTGATATGTAAGCAGGCTATGAGCTTTTAAATAAATTTCAACTTCAATTTCAACTTAAGCTCAATCCAAACCCAATAACTAATCCACTTTAATTCAATCATAAACCTGACCATATATTCGCAAAGATGCACAATTGGTATGTTTTTTGTCTGAAAATTTACAAATCAAAGCCTTAGCAGATGCCCTGTAATAGCTAAATTTAAAAAAATTCATACGAGATTGAGATCAGATAACTATAATAAAACTTGCGGATTATGGCTTCCTTGTTTCAGCCAAGGGGTGATTGAGATAACCCACTATATTGAAAATCAAACAAGCACTCCGGTGGTTATTTCCCCTATTGTTTAGAAAGCCTATTAATGCCATATCTCAAATAATTTTAACCTTATTTGAGTTGATCATTTTTCCACGGCGCAGATTATAACCAAAAACAACCATTTTCTTTATTACTCAATTATTAATATTCTTTTTTTATATTAATAAGGGCTGCTAATCCGCCCTCGTCCCTTCTTAACATCGCCACGTTTAGTTTTCGTATCAACCCGTTTGGCCTTGGCAGTTTTGCTTGGCTTTGTTTCGCGTCGACGTTTAGGGGGAATAGCGGCTTCACGGATGAGTTCTATTAGCCGATCTTTGGCATCTTTGCGGTTTTGTTCTTGGGTCCGGTAGGTGTTGGCGGTAATTACAATATCACCGTTTAAAGTCATGCGTCGCCCAGTCATAGCTTTTAAGCGCAAATAAATTGCGTTCGATAGCGCTTTTGATTTACGGGCATAAAAGCGTAATTGAACTGCGCTTTCGGTCTTATTGACCTTTTGTCCACCAGATCCAGGAGATCTAATAAACTGCTCCTCTACTTCATCGTCGTTCAAAGAAATAGAAGCCGTAATTTCGATCATTTTATCTCAAAATGAACGGATTAGCCGTTTCCTTTGAAGTGGAAATCCAAACAGTTTTAGTTTGCATGTATTCATAAATTGAATCTTGTCCACTTTCGCGGCCCAACCCAGAAGTTTTGTACCCACCAAATGGCGCCATATAGCTTACAGCCCTATATGTATTAACCCATACGGTTCCCGCTTTAATACGTTTTGGAATTTCAATAGCGCGGCTGATATCCGATGTCCAGAGCCCTGCTGCTAAGCCGTAAACCACATCATTGGCAATCTCAACCGCTTCATCGTCGTCTTTAAAGGGGATAATAGAGAGAATTGGCCCAAACACTTCTTCCTGTGCAATACGCATCGAATTTTTCACACCCGTATAAACTGTTGGCTCTACAAACCAACCATTCCCACATTCTGGACGTTCAGCCCGTTTGCCACCCAATACACACTCAGCACCCTCTGCTTTTGCAATGTCCATATAGCTTAAAATTTTCTCGAACTGAGGTGGGGTGGTGACGGGACCAACTTGCGTATCCATAGACATGGGGTTACCCATTTTTGCAGTCTTTGCGAAGGCAACTAATTTTTCAGCAAATTCATCATGTATAGATTCCTGAACGAGTAAACGCGAACCGGCAATACATGTTTGCCCAGTTGCAGCGAATATACCTGAAATAGCACCCATTACAGCATTATCCATATTGCAGTCTGCAAACACAATATTGGGCGATTTTCCTCCTAGTTCTAAGCTTACTTTCTTTAAACCCGTCGCTGCTTTCTCATAGACACGGGCACCTGATTCTGAGCCTCCCGTGAAGGCAATTTTGGCAACGTCAATATGTGTTACCAGAGGCTCACCAGCTTCTTGGCCATATCCCGTAACTACATTAAACACACCCTTTGGAAATCCAGCCTTCTCAACCAGTTCAGCAAATGCTAATGCCGATGCAGACGTATATTCAGACGGCTTCACAACAACGGTGTTTCCCGCAGCTAAGGCAGCCGCAAGTTTCCACGTCAAAAGCAACAAAGGTGAGTTCCATGGAATTATCATGGCTATTACCCCCAACGGCTCGTGCGTTGTGTATGTAAAATGATCAGGCTTATCGATGGGCAAAATACCACCTTCAATTTTATCAGCCAAGCCACCAAAGTAGTAATACCACTGGGCAGCATACTTCGTTTGCACACCCATTTCAGCAATCAGCTTACCATTATCTTTGACCTCAATTTCAGCTAAGTGCTCTGCATTCTCAGAAACCAAGTCGCCTAAGCGTCGAAGCAAATGTCCACGTGCAGTTGCCGTCAATTTTGGCCATTCACCAGACGCAAATGCTTTATGAGCGGCTTCAACAGCAAGGTCGATATCTGAAGCATTTCCACGTGGTACTAGGGCCCAAGGCTTGCCAGTAAAGGGGTTAAATGTTTCGATATAATCTCCAGACGCAGGGGCATGCCACTCAGCATCTATATACATTTGTAACTTCTCAAGATCAGGCATGATCTATTACTCCATTGAAATTAATGTTTTTAAACTATAAGGCCAGCAACACTTATTTTAGGATGAAGCGATAGCAGAATCACCAAGAATGGCTTTGCGGAAACGAGTTTTCAGATATACCCCATCTTTTGGTGGTAATGAAAAATCAAGTTTTTCAATTCTAACTTTAATAGATACAAATTGCATCCCAGGCCCTTTCTTTAACCGAGGAAGCACATCAGCTAATTCGTTTTCAGATGAAACCGTGACCGCATTTTCAAACCCGCAGCCCGATGCTATTGCAGCTAAATTAGTACTTAGTGATGTGTGTGTTGTTTGCATACCAGTCTCTGCATAGTGCTCATTATCAAGAACGCAGATTGATAAGTTAACGAGATCAAGGCGTGCTGCTGTCGCTAAACTACCCATCCCCATTAACATTTCACCATCACCTGTAATAACCAAAACACGATGCTTGGGTTGTGAGATTGCTAATCCTATCCCAATCGAAACTGCACCCCCCATAGCCCCCCATAATGGGAATGATAGATCATGGTCGCCAGCAGCCGTAATATCCCATGCAGTTGATCCTAGACCTGCAACTACAAGCATATCCCCTCGGTCTTTAAGTAGTTCCGGAACAATTGTACGACGGCGAAGGGGAAAATTTTGTGCGTTTGATGTCATGTGCGCCCTTATTTACTAAAAGTCTTAACGGGTGTAAGTTTTTGATGAAGTAACAACGCAGACATTTCGCCACCAACGAAAGCATGATGTAAAGTGGCGGATGCAAAATCAGCAACATCATTGGGACTTTCAGCTGTATTAACCGAAAATCCAGCTGTCTCAAGCGTTGGCTTTGTAGTCGACCCCATCGGCAGTTGCCAGGGATTAAACTCATTCCATTGCCCCCGCATGGTAACGAAAACGGCCAAAGGAAACTGACAGGTCTTGGCTAGTGAAAACATGTTTACGCAATTACCAACACCAGATGATTGCATTAATAAGACACCCCGGTCTCCACCCAACCAAGCCCCACTTAAAACCGCGACGCCTTCTTCTTCTGTCGTTAATGAAATCGTAGTGATTTCATTATCATTAATGCATGCGTGTATTAGTTTTGCATGACCTGCATCTGGTACATATGCAACTTGACGAACATTGGCTTCTTTAATCGCTTTGTATATCCCTTGCCACCATTCCATTTACTTATTTACCTTCAACAATTTGTGATTCATCATCAATTTCTTCCGCAAAAGACCAACCAGCTTTATATCTACGCCAAAGTGTATATGCACCAAACAAGATAACAACAACAGCTAATGTAGACCGAGGCACTCCCCCCATCATAAACAATGGAACGGAGACCGCGGTACAAGCCATTGGTAAATAGAACAAAGTCCATTTTTTATTACCCCGATAAGCTTGATACACTGGGAAAACTGCTGAAAAAATGGCAACAACAAAGAAAAATAGCGCCCACGGCCGGGTCACGAAAAGTGATAAATCTGTCGTAATTGCCATGGCCCGGGCCAAGTTGAGTTCTGCAATATTACCAAGCACTACGCCTAAGATCATGGGTGCCAAAGGAAATCCAAATTGGCGCATTAAGACACCAAGAATGCCAAACCATAGCAAAGTCCATAAATCAAACTCAACATTGTTGAGAGCATAAACACCAATGCCACACAGTCCTAAGATAATAGCAGCTAACATGTACATACGAACACGGGTAACCAGAACAAAAATCCTGAGCATTCCGGATTGTAGGCCCAGCATTAAGAAAGTCGCACCAAAGAAGGATAAAAAGATGGAATACGCCAAAACGGGCTCTTCAGAAATAAATGTCGGGCTTGGCACTATGTCATGTATTAAAAGAGCCCCGAGCATAACGGCAGCGGTAACATCACCTGGGATACCAAGGGCCATAAGGGTCATCAAGGCACCCCCTTCAACCGCATTGTTTGAGCTTTCTGGGGCAATTATACCTTCAGGAGTTCCCGTTCCGAATTTACTTGGTGTTTTTGATGTTTTTTTAGCTTGATCATAAGCCAAGATATTCGCAATTGATCCACCCGCTCCAGGAAGAACGCCTGTAAATACACCAATTAACGAAGAGCGTATTAGCAATGTCCAGTGTTTTAGAATAACGCGGATTGCTTCAAAATGTTCAATACGAACACCTACCCTCTTCCCATCCCTGTCACCAGATAATCTTCTACGCGCAGAGACTGGATCACGAACATCATGCAATAAGCGCGAAAAAGCAAATAAACCAATAAGAACTGCGATAAAATCAAACCCTTGAAGTAGGGCATCATTACCAAAATTCATCCGCGCCATTCCAACGGCCTCATCTTCGCCAACGGTCCGAACCAGTAGTCCGACAACGCCAGCAATCAATCCTTTAATAAGATTTTTACCTGCCAAAGAAGCTGTGATCGTCAAAGCGAACATTACCAGCATGAAGTAATCCCACGGCTGAAATTCTAGGCCTATATTCGCCAATTGCGGTGCGAGTGTCATGAGCAAAATAGCACTAATTATACCACCAAAGAACGATGACCAGACGCCAATACCCAGAGCTAACCCGGCTTTACCTTTTTGGGCCATAGGATACCCATCAAAAGTAGT
>Ga0114999_10009358_pt1 | contig 10745 bp, 8 predicted proteins | sample ArcticOcean_MG_C_3_FD_89820 | JGI IMG/M metagenome (GOLD analysis project Ga0114999, IMG submission 89820) | Marine microbial communities from western Arctic Ocean - ArcticOcean_MG_CB8_126 | ecosystem: Environmental > Aquatic > Marine > Oceanic | place: Arctic Ocean: Canada Basin | collected... | reverse complement strand
TCTTCGTAATGCTCAGGTAATCCAGCATAAGTAACTCCTTCATGGCCAGGTGCAGGATTTGATTCTACTAGAGATTTCATGTATTCGTCTAAATCATTTTTGAAACCATCGACATCTGTGAAAGCATCAATTTTGTAAGCTATGAAGTGATGGGATGAGCCTGATCTTCTGAATGGTCCTGCCGCTCCACCGGACAAAACCCCGCTTAAAATCTCGATCATTACCGATAAACCATATCCTTTATGAGATCCTATTTCTCTGGTTCCTCCTAAGGGGAGTATTTTATAATCGTCAGGTATTTCTTGCTCTTCCATTATTGGACTTCCATCTGAATTTGCAATCCACCCAGGCATTGTATTGACTTGCAGTCTTTTTGCTAAAGCTATTTTGTTTCCAGCCACAGAACTCATAGATGCATCAAATATAAAAGGAGGTTGATTTTTGGTTGGCGCTGCGATGGCGATGGGGTTTAATCCAACTAATTTTTCTGAACCATGAGTGGGAACAACGGTAACCCCACCCGTTGTCATTGCAATTCCAATCATGTTATGTTCTAGTGCCATTTGGGCATGGTATCCAGCTGCCCCGAAATGTCTGCCGTTAGTTACCGATACTGACCCGATGCCATATTTTTCAGCTCTTTCTATTGCTACATTCATAGCAGCGGGCCCAACAGCTAACCCTAATCCTCGGTCGCTATCAATTGTGCATACGGCTAGGGCTTCTCTTATTATTTTCCAATTTGGGGTAGGATTAATACTTCCATCTTGAAATCCTTCTACATATCTTCTAACCATATTACTGACCCCGTGCGATTCAACCCCACGTATATCTGCATACATTAGGACATCAGCCGATAATTTCGCATCCTCTATAGGCATTCTGAATTTACTAAATAAATCTATTAGAGCTTCGCGCATATTTTCCTGAGGAATTCTTATAGCTATGTCCTCCGGGACATGAAATCTTTCAAGCATGTTAATTTTCCTTTTACCTGTGACTGTTTTTTAGTATGATAGCGTTATATAACCTACGGTCACTATACAACTGTGTGAGAGATTTGAACATGAAATATTTATTTAATTTTACAATATCGTTGATTTTTGCTTTTTTGGGAGCCTTAATTGGATTATCAGTATTAGAAAATATAGGATTAGATGGAAATAGAATTTCTAGATTGGTATTTGTTATGACAGGATCGCTGTCTTTTTATTATTCTGCGAAATATTTATTGAAGAAAATCTGGAGATAATAATATAAATTACAGGAGTGAGAATGGGAGCATACGCAATTAGAAGAATTCTTTTATTATTTCCTACTGTGATATTAGCAGGTACTCTGTGCTTTTTTCTGCTAAGAATTTTGCCTGGAGACATTGTGACTGCATTGAATTCTGATGGTGGAGCTCGGCCAGCTGACATAGAGAAATTGCGTGAAGAACTCGGATTTAATGACCCTGTTATTGTTCAATATGGAGAATGGCTTTGGGGAGCACTTAGAGGAGATCTTGGATATTCTGTTTACAGAGACATGGAAGTAGAAGACTTACTGTTAGATAAGTTAGAAACAACTCTCACAATGGCTATATTAGCGATGTCTGTATCACTGCTAGTTGCTATTCCAACGGGAATAATCTCCGCTGTAAAAAGAGGTTCGCGTACAGATGAGTTGATTAGAATTTTCTCAGGGATAGCCTTAGCAGCTCCTCCTTTCTGGGTTGGAATGATAGTTATATGGTTTGTTTCTGTTTATATAGGTTGGTCTCCTCCGATATTCTATGAACCTTTTTATGAAGATCTGATTCGGAATTTAACTTTGATGGCCTTTCCGGTTTTATCCATATCTTTATCTTCTGCTGCGATTATAAGTAGACTGATGAGATCAATGATGCTGGAAGTTTTATATCAAGATTATGTGAGGACAGCTAGGGCCAAAGGTCTTATGGAATATAATGTTGTTATAAAGCATGCTGCGAGGAATGCTATGATTCCAGTACTAACTATGTGCGGATTTCATTTTGGATCAATTTTGGGTGGGGTAGTTGTAGTAGAACAAGTATTTAATTTACCAGGATTAGGTCGTATGTTGTTATTAGCTGTGATAGCAAGAGACGTCCAGATGATATTAGGCATAGTATTAGCTTTAACGGTGATATTGTCTATTTGGATTTTGATTATTGATTTACTATACGCTGTCGTAGATCCTCGGATAAGGTATAACTAATCAGATCTTTTTATTTGAGAATAAACTTGTATTCTATGTCTATTTGATTCTGTGACATATAACCTTTCTTTAGAATCTAATTTTACTGATACTGGAGACCAGAAGTATTTTTCTATATGTGCTGATATTGAGTGCGGGTCCACTAATTCACTTATAGCATCTAAGTTTTCTAAATTTGAAATTTTCCTAGTTTCATTTTCTTCCACATTTGTTTCTAAAAATGCATTTGCCCATTTGGAAATCCCAGATTCTCCTCGGAATTCTTGAATAAGATTATCCTGGGCACTTAATATTTTGACAGTCTCATTTCCCCAGTCAGCAACAACGATATTTCCAGAGTTTAATTCAGTTACACTGGAAGGATGATTTAAATAAGTAGAATTATCAGATTTGCAAGAATAAGTTTTCACATGTTCATCATTAGAGAATTTCTGGATTCTATTATTTCCCCAGTCAGCAACAAATAATTCATCATGTTTATTGATGAATATTCCCCACGGCAAATTAAATTGTCCTTTTTTATTACCTAAACTTCCAAATGATTTGAGAAAATTACCTTCTGGTGTAAATACTTGTATTCGATGGTTTTTACTGTCAGCTATATATAAATGATTTTTAGAGTTGAAAGCAATCCCAGATGGATAGTCTAATTCACCTGGATTAGTTCCGTGCTTGCCCCAACGGCCTAGAAAAACACCTTCTAAAGAGTAATAAGATATTTGGTGAGTATAGTCATCCGAAACAAATAATCTGTTATTTAAATCTTCAGCTAATCCGTTTGGAGAAATCAAATTCCCTTCATCAAATCCATAATGTCCAAAAGACCCGTAGTATTCACTTTCGTAATCCAGATTGCTTATGCGAACACCTCTTTCACCATAATCTCTTGACTTATTGCCTACATAAATATGACCGTTACTTGCAATGATTGAATCTGTTGGGTATTCGAACCCACGCCCTTCCATAGCGAGTATGCCTATTGTTATATCGTATTTATATTCTGAATTTGCCATATTAAACTCTTTGAAATTCTCTTGATGTGCCTATTAACCGCAAAGTTGTTAATACTTTGTCTGTGAGCTCAGGTATATTGCTAATTGTTTCTGACATAGTCTTTAAAGAATCGTAACTGAGTTCAATTAGACCTATGCTATTGGCACATATTTGAACTAATTCTTCATTAGAAGTTACATTAGAAGTTGATTTTTTAATTTTATTTACTAAATCATTTATACCTTTGTGATTTATGTTTCCAAGTGCAGCCGAGGCGAAGTTTATCCTTTCCATTAATGTCCCTGTGTCGATCCATTCGATTCCTTCATGCCAGCCTTCAACACTTGGAGGATCATTTAAGCCTTGCCCCATATATGTAACTTGATTGTTTCTTAGGAGCATATCTCGGTGTGGAACAGTAAATTCTTGAGATAATTTCAATAAACCTACAGAAAGTTCCACAGGTGATTTGATTCTTGCATATCTAACTTTGGGCGATTGAAAGAAATCAGAATTAAACAAAACTCTAAGCATTTCCCTAATGCTATGATCATATTTAAAATAAGCATCCACAAGTATCTGAATTGCTTCGGGGTTTTTAGGGGGAATATCATTCCACGAAGGTATTTCAACTTCATCTTCAACAAACGAATGATACATATGCCTAGCAATAAATCTGGCTGTATTTTCTTGTGAACATATTATTTCAATTATGTCCTCTCCAGATAATGGGCCTTGATGCCCAAGGAATTTTTTATCATTTTTGTCATTGTCATCATCTTTAAACTCATAATGGTATGCTAGTCTGCCATAAGGCCAATCAGAAGCTCTACTAGCTCTTACCATCATGTATTCGACATTGCCTATACTCCACCCGGTGAATGCTCTTGCGCATTCTTTAATATCTTCTTCAGTATAATTACCGACTCCCATAGAAAATAATTCGAGTAATTCGCGCCCCCAATTTTCATTAATAGAATTTTTGTGGTTTTCTTGGTTGTCTAGCCAAATTATCATGGCAGGGTCTTTTGCTAAGTTCAGCAAAATATCATCGAGTTTACTTAATCCATATGTTCTGAGCATGTCTGTCTGATTGGATAACACTTTTCCGACTAATACTTTGTTTCTGCCTGTGGCAAATATTCCATGCCAAAATAAAGTCATTTTTTCCTTAAGGGGAGTGTTAGATGTAATCATTCTATACATCCATCTTCTTTGAGATCCTTCGGGGTTAATCATTCCAGAAGCTTCCGGGTCAAAACGTCTTATATGATATTCCCCAACCCAATCAGATTCTTCGTGATAAACCAAATCATCAACAACGTCTTCATAGGGTTTTTTCGCAATTTTTTCTAATTCAGATAACGAAGAACCAAACCCAGCTCGACGCATTAGATGAGCCAATAACTCTATATTTGTTCTGGTTTTCGTATTCATTAAGCTCTTTGATATTCTCTTGATGCACCAATCATCCTTAGCATAGCTGGTATTTTAGTAGAAGTATTATTTAGAGTATTTGCTAATTCTTTGAGGGATTCTTTCGTTTCCGTACTTAATTCTATAAGGCCCATGTGCCTTGCGCACACAGCAATCAATTCTTCAGGGCTAGAATCAGATATGGATTTTTCAATTTCGGATACAAGCTGACTTATACCTGTATTCTTCATGTCTCCCAATTGCTCAGATGCAAAATTGACTCTTTCCATCAAAGTTCCAGTATCAACCCATTCTTCTCCTTCATGCCAACCTTCCACACTTGGAGGATCATTTAATTGCTGTCCCATATATTGAACCTGTCTATTTTTAATAATCATATCTCGATTGGGTATTGAGAATTCTTTAGATATTCTCAGTAATCCTACGGCTAACTCAGCAGGAGATTTAATTCTGCCATAGCGCACTTTAGGAGATTTAAAGAATTCAGAATTAAATAATACTCGTAACATTTCTTTAATGCTGTGATCATATTTGAAATAAGCATCAATGAGCATTTGAATAGCTTCGGGGTCTTTCGGGGCTATTTCATTCCAAGAGGGAACCCCAACTTCATCGGCGACAAATGAGTGATATAAATGTCGTGAAATAAATCTGGCTGCGCTTTCTTGTGAACATATTATCTCAATAACTTTTTCACCCGATAAAGGACCTTCAAAGCCAAGAAATTTTTTAGAATCCTTATCATTATCATAATCTTTAAATTCATAATGATATGCTATTCTTCCGTATGGCCAGTCAGAGTCTCTGTCCGCTCTTGTTATCATGTAATCAGTATTTCCTATACTCCATCCAGTAAATGCTCTTGCACATTCTTTAATATCATTTTCAGTATAATTGCCTACTCCCATAGAAAATAATTCGAGTAATTCACGACCCCAGTTTTCGTTAATAGAATCTTTGTGATTTTCTTGATTGTCTAGCCAGACTATCATTGCGGGATCTTTAGCTAGTTGAAGAAGGATGTTGTCAAATCTATCTAGAGAATATTTTCTAAACATATCTATCTGATCTGATAAAACGCGTCCGTTGATGACTTTATTTCTTCCTGCAGGGAATATTCCATGCCAGAATAAAGTCATTTTCTCTTTTAGGGGAGCATTTGAAGATATCAATCTATACATCCATCTTCGCTGAGATCCAGGAGGATTAATCATTCCAGATGCTTCGGTATCAAAGCGGCGCACGATATATTCTCCCATCCAGTCAATATCTAACGCATCCACCAGATCATCGACGATAGTCTCATAAGAGTTTTTTGCTAAGTCTTCCAATTCGGATAATGTAGATCCGAATCCAGCTCGACGCATCAAATGGGCTACAAGTGCTAAATCTGTTTTTGGTTCAATAGTCACAAAATACACCTCAAATGATTGATGAGTTTTGAGTATATTATCAAAAACTAAGAATTATTGTTAATTAAATTAAATAAATCTTTAAATATTTTATCTCTATCAACCCATAAAACACTTCTGATTGGGTGGTTTTCAGGTTGAATGGTCCAGGTATTGTTAGTTGTAAATTCTTTAGTTTGTATAATTTTACTAATAAACCAATCAGAGTTAATAACCCAAGCTCCTGGTGCTAAATCCCATATTGGTTTATTACTGCCTGGATATTCATCGACAAATTCAATATACCTATTGTATAAAAAATTACTTATTGGCTTGTCATTTAAATTAGCTTTCAATTCCCATTTACTAGTTCTTAATTGCTCTGTTACGGAAAAAGTAGGAAAATGCACTATTGGCACACCGCAAGAAAATATGAATTTTGCTGAAGTTATATCCTGCTGGTAGTTAAAATCATTGAAACCGTACAAATCGAATGGGACTCCTCCCAAAGTACAAACTACGATGTTATTTCTTATGCTAGGGTCTTTCAATATTGCTGAAGCAATATTAGTGAGAGCCCCAAGCGCTAACACATAAATTGGTGGATCATTTTCTTTATTTGAGTTAGCAATATTGCATATAAAATCTGCAGCATCGCTTTCTACAAAAGTACCATCGGTTTCATCTAAAGATATAGAAGACCCTTTTTTAATTGGGCCATTCCATTCGAAATCTAAAGTATCTATAACGTTGTATATTTCTTTATAGCTAAGTTCCATCCCATGTTCATAGTTATTTGTATTTCTTGCTACGTTATGAAATGGTGCAGCTGTTATTCCTTCAACTTTGATATCGCTTCGGAGTTGTTCAGATAAGAGAAGGTGAACTAATGCAAATTGGTCGTCAATTTCATTATAGGTATCTGTGTCCATGATGATTCGTTTATTAGTTTTTTCAGTAGGATTAATTATGTTTCTCAAGATATTGTGATGCTCAATAGGAGGCAAACCGTTGAAATAAATCTCATTCCTCGATATTGTTGCCGGGAGAAGTTGTTTTTGATTGGGTTTATTGGCCATGATAGATTTACCTCGAATCGTTATTCTGGTTCTATTACTTTAATTATTTGATTAGCATTTAAGTTTTTTAGTTTTTGGTATTTTCCACTAGGCCAAAATATTTCCACACTATTTACATAGTCATCGATTCCTAATCCGAATTCTGCATCAATGCTATCCATTGACAAATAACTTGACCCAGCTCGAATTTCTTGTATTTGAGTATTGTTTTTTGTGCTCACGTATATCCTAGCTCCAATCCCGTCTGCATTAGATCCTTTTCCCGATATTGCCATTTGACCAACTAATTGTATTTTTATCCAGTTATTTGATCCTCCAGGATTTAACCATGTAAATATGGGCCCTCCGGTTTCTATGAAACTGAACTGTTTAGCATCTTCCCAGAGAGCACCTTTACTATTGGATCCTATTAAATCCAAATAGCCATCATTATTAATATCAATATGGACAACACCTTTCCCATTTTCATGATATAAAGGAGATATTCTGTGTAGACTAATATCTTTGTAGATATTATTTGGGTCTAGTTTGCTATATCGTGCACGACTAACATCTAATAATTGAGACTCTATTGTAATATCCCTAAATAAATTGGGTTTTAAATTTTCAAACATGCGGCCTGCGCCGGGAAAAATATGGCCTCCAGGAGCTTCCCCTCTATCTACGGTTGATCCGAGGTAATATAAATCTTGATCAGTATCATTATCGAAGTCAAAGAAAGTTGTACCAAATCCAAAATCGTATGCGGATAGCCCAATAGGCTGTTTTTGACTTTCATGAATACTTTTCGGGTCTAAAGATATAGGGGGCATCAATTTACTTGGATATACGTTGATTGTTTCACTGAACTCAGTAAAAGCACTTTCTTCAGAAATAAAGGGTTTAGAATTCGTATTGTTGCGTAGCATGTAGTGTAAGCAAGTTCCCCATTCAAATTGGTCAAAATATGAGCAATCTGGTTTCGGGTCTTTTGAAGGTCTATATGACCTAGGATGAAAGCCTAGGTTTGTTATGAAAACATCTAAATCATTGTCTGAGTCGTAATCGCCAACCGTAAAGCCCATCCAAGCTCCAACTACATCTAGTCCCATTTTCTCAGCTACAGGAGTGAATATCACTTCATTGTTGACACTGTCATTTCTGTATATGTGAAGCACATCGCCATCATTAGCAACCCATAGATCTTGGTCAGAATCATTGTCATAATCAAAAAATAATACTGAGTGTGTTTGCCCGGTTGGGTCACCAACAGTATTCCCTGATCTGTCTTTTTGATCAGGGTCGTAGGCTTTGTAGATTAGCTTGCTGGACGAGTCTTTATATTCTATGGGATTCCCCTCTAGATCTAATAATTTTATTTCAGAACCTCGCACTCCGGCTTTTTCGCCTATCTCTGTGAAGGTCAAGTTGCCATTATTTATATATAACATGTTGTAATGGCCAGATTGATAGGGGACGCTCATTTTCCTGTATTCATCTTCCCCGAGATTTCCTACATAAATATCAGTCCACCCGTCAAGATTAACGTCAGAGCATGCGATAGTCATCGCAGACCTTATGTTGACTTCTCCTAAGAATGCAGTATTCGTAATATCGATAAATGTTCCGTCACCATTGTTTATTAATAAGCTATCTTTATTTTGATCTGATTCTATTTTAGACCTATAATCCAGACCATCTGTTAAACTCCCTTGTGCTCCAACGTATAAGTCTTGATAGCCATCATTATTAAAGTCACATGCAACAACTCCGGTGTTATTTCTGTTTTTTAGAGCGACACCTGCTTCTTTCCCAACATTAATAAATGTGCCATTACCATTATTTTTGTATAACCAATTACTGTGGTCATATCCATTGCTGACAAAAAAATCATGATACCCATCTCTATCATAATCAAAGACTGCAATTCCTGGGCGGGAATTCCAAATTTCTTGAGGACCATCTAAAGCTGATAAAGTTATGTTTTCAAAAGGTGTTATTTCAGACAAAGTTTCATTAGCAACTAATGATTCGTATTCCTCAAATACTTTAAAATCTATACCTACCGTGTAGTCAATTCTTTTTTCATCTGTCGGATAAATATCTGCAAAAGGAGATAAGACAAATACCATAAAAGATATGATGAGAATAAAAGAGATGGTTTTTAGTATAAATCTAGTAGATTCAGAAATATTTACGAACGGCATTTGATCTAAAAACCTATCAAACTTTTTTGGGTTTTAGATAAGGTGACTTGCGCTACATGTAATGTTTCTGAAACTATTGAAAAACTTGTTTGATTAATATCAGCATAATTTTCTCTAAATCTAAATGTTCTATCTTCTGTAAAAGTTGTTAGTAACAACAATAGTATTCCACCTATCACCCCGAGGCCCCAAGTGGATATTGCCATTGATGCGATTGCTTTTTTAGGCATAACTTTTGAGAGGCCCCAAAATGTTATAGGTCCACCTGCTGCGGCTACAAATAAAAGTGTTCCAGCAGGAGCGGTTCCCATTCCGGCTAATAACATAGCTGCAACAAGGGGAACCTCAAATATCAAAGGGACATTTATTAATATGCCTATGGTAGCTGCTATCATAATTCCAGACACATCATCTCCTATCCAAAGAGTTACTGTGTTGGGACTAACCCATTGGATCATAAATCCACTAGCAAATCCTGCTATGATCATGATTGGGGCTAATCTTAATAAATACCCTGTAGTTGCGCGCATGAATTCTATAGCGGAAACTTTAATTGTTTCCATCCATGTTTCATCATATGTAATAGAATCTAATTCGGGTAAATTCATGGAAAAATTTTCTGTATCAGTTGCTTTGCTTGTTCGTCTGACAATCCAAGCAACTAAAGGCCCTATAATAAATGCCCCTCCTATACTTAAAAGTATTCTGGTCCCTGCGATAGTTGGGGTAAAGACTATCGCTACCATTACTAAAGCTAAAAAATTCATTGTTGCAGAACTTTGAGTTATTGCAATTGTTGTATCTATTCCTGACCCGGTTCTTCTAAATCCATTAGCAACGGGAACTATGCAGGCAGAGCACAAATTCACAACTGGACCGATGAGTACTCCTTTGGCCACACCTTTCAATCCACTGCCAAAAGAATTGCTTCTATTTTTCATAGGAAAAAGATATGCTTCGGTAATCCCTGCCATTAGGAACGCAAATATCATACCTATAGTTACATTTCTTAAATATGCTATTGAAAATGTCCACCATCTTTCTAATAAGGGCTTGCGGTTGGGATTATCAATGCAGAATCCTTGGAAACATTCGTCTCCGCCTGAAGATACTATTGCAATGTCTTGATCAATTGTGTCTAATTTAGGGATACGATTTAATGAAAAAAACAACGACAACAAAATTAAGACTAAGATTATTCCGATAAGCCGACGTCTACTTTTGTCAGTTTTGAACTTGGTTATAGTCATAAAAACCCCAGTAATGCGTACTTATTGAAAAGTAACTTTTTTCACAAAACGCAGGCGCTTAAGACAAATGCTCTAGGCGCCTGCGTTTTGTGAAAATTACCCTACTCTAGGGAACCAATAACAGCCATAGTCGTCTGCACAATGGGCGCAATGGGCTACTGAGTGACCGGGAGATACTTCTCTCAT
>Ga0114999_10009356_pt1 | contig 10746 bp, 5 predicted proteins | sample ArcticOcean_MG_C_3_FD_89820 | JGI IMG/M metagenome (GOLD analysis project Ga0114999, IMG submission 89820) | Marine microbial communities from western Arctic Ocean - ArcticOcean_MG_CB8_126 | ecosystem: Environmental > Aquatic > Marine > Oceanic | place: Arctic Ocean: Canada Basin | collected... | reverse complement strand
TTCTGCGGCTACGTCTACTTCTTCGCCGTTCAACCATAACTTCATTGACATTGGCTCTTCCACAATAACGTCTTCACATCCAAATAATAATAATAAAAGTAAAAGTAATTTCTTCATTTTAGATTCCTATAAATTGATAGTTAAGTCCAACTTTAAAATCATACGCTGGCCGTTCCCAATAGAATAAATATCTACCTTCAGCAAATACACCTAAGTTATCTTGTAGTTTAACACCAAAAATTGCACCAAAGTCGTAGTCATTCCAATCCTTCCACATTGGCTCCATATACATCATCTTATGGGCCTCCAGACCGTTCTCTAAATGTTCTTTGTATCTAGCGGCATTGTGATAAGAATATTTATCGTGTCCATAATGATAAGGTAACCAATTACCCCAGGCGTGTAACCACCAATTCTCGGTATAATGATAATAATCAACACCCAATACTAATGATGTTTCTTTTTGATATCCCAAATTTTTCTGTAGTTTATTCATATATGATTCTAACATACCAGGAAAATGATAGACAAAAAATTCTCTATCCGTCCAAGCAATAATTTCTCCACTTGATGTTTCCCACATATAATCATATCCAATAAATTCACCATTCCCATTAAAGAAAGGGCCATCACCAGGTACTTCAATCCAAGTATCTGACGCTGTGTCATGATATACTAAATGACCTTCGTGATATTGATTATTTTCATCAACTATATACCATCTCGTATCATCCACACCAAAAGCATCTTCAGCAAAATCCCACCAAGAACCTCTGTACCATGTAGTATCCAACACCATAGCATCAAATCCATATACAGGATGTTGTCTATGTTTAGCACCAGCACTAAATGTTATCTGATTACCTAAAAATTCTGGTGTCCACTTTAATCTTAAATCACCTTGACCATAAGTTATATCTTCCAATCCAAGTTCCGTCCAACCTACTTTAGCCATGAACCAATTACCAGTATATCTCAACCAGTATTCTTGATTCAAGTAATCATTTCCCCAAATACGACCTTCCGTCCACTTTATTAAGTATTCCCAACCTCTGACAGCACCAAATGTAGCATTTTCATTTACATTTTGTTCTGAGCCGTCGTACCAAGTTCCACCATTCCCAGCATTTTTAACACCTCGTTTTGGTTCATATGTAAACCGACCTATTTTTCTTAAACCAAACGATTTTTGAAAATCTGATTCAAGCTCTCGTTCATCTCTTTCAATCTCCAAATCACCTGTAGCTAATCCACCAATAATACTAAATCTATCAGCTTGATGTCGTGGTGCACTTAAACTAAAACTTGCATAAGCTGTTGAATACTTAAAAAATTTCCAAAGTTCGTTCTCCGCAAACAAAGAAGTAGACAACAATAGTCCTATAAAAATGTTTTTTAACATTCAATTTCTCCCGGTATTTTTATTATATCCATACAACTATAAATATCATATTCAAAATATTTTATACATCAAACCTAACGACAATTGAAAATGATTCATCTTTATCGCGTTTAATAGGTCTACCTAACTTACCAATTGCTAAAAGGTCATTTTTTTCATTATATAAACCAACGGTAGTAACATATGGCGAGAAATCTGAATGGGTTGTATGATTAATAGCGAATTCTGTAGCGGTGTAGCTTGTTTTTATAGAACCACTTCCACCACCTGGATTGTCTCCTGGTGCAAATATCATCCACGCATCTGGTGAATTTGGAGCAACAGTTATACTACCACTTCTACCAGAAGTAGCACTAATATTAGTTGTCGTATTAAATTCTGTTTTACCAATATTACACATATACTCATGTTCATATATAGTATGAGTAGCTTTAAAATCTAATTCCCAACCATCAGTACCAACTCCAAGTCCTACTTGACTATAAGAACCAGTATCTGTAATTGTAATTATTCCATGTTCATAAAAAACATTACCTATTGCACTACCACTACCCTCCGTAGTTAAATTTGAACCATCCCAACTACTACTTTTAAATGTTGCAAAACTAGCAGAATAAGTATTATCATATAAATTACCTTGACCATCATCATATATTGTATAAGTTACATCGGTGCTATCGTCTGTTAACTTAACACTCCTGGGTTTTATACCCTCACTATAAAATTTCTGGGGTATTGATATAACATTTACTCTATTATGTAAGTCTCTATAACATTTATTAGTATCTGTATTACCAAAACTATGTAATGGTTTATTACCATCTCTATAATATAAGTGTCTCATAGACCAATAAGTTGGAATCTTATACCAAGTACCAAGACTCCAAGGGTCTTTACCTAAACTAGCAGAAATAGTGGAATAATCTCCAAATGAATGTGATTCGGCAGTTGTTGTATCGAAGTTATGCCAACTTCCAGATAACCCTTCTATCGCATAAACACCACTACCACTATCAACATTTGTAAATGTGAAATCTTTAAATGTTTTGAAGGGTGATATTAACGCGTCTTGTGGGTCGAGATTTTTAAATATCATAGATGACCCTCTCCGTTTATTAGAAGTCTAATTTGACTTTGATAATAGCTTCCCTAGCGTAAGATTTCAATAAAGGTTTACTTAGTTTAGCAACAGCTAATAGTTCATTTTCATCGTTATACATCCCAACAGTAGTAATATACGTCTTTGGGTCTTTATGAAACGATGGATTATTAAACGAACCATCAGATTGTGTAAAGAATGTAGGATTATTACTAAAATTATATCTCTTATTCCTTACTCTACAGAAATAATGTGTAGAAGAAATGTTTTCCTCTCTACGAGCTTGGAATTTAGCACTACCAACAAACGCGTTATAGAACTTCTCGATGTTGTTTTCAGCACCCGTGATTCCTCTATCAGTACCAAATGAACCAGAACCATCGGCTTGAGCGGCACTTATAATCCAAATACCTAAATCTGGATAAAACAACCCAAGTCCACCATTTGGTTGACTTGTTGCCGCGGTTTCTGTTTCCGCTGTACCATCACTTAATGAACCAGTAACAATATTGAATACTCTTCCACCCTTATTTACTGATGGGTCAACTGTTGCACCACTATCATCAATTAGTTTCCAATGAGTTTGGCCAGTTGTATCTACACCACTACTACCACTTAACCAAAGTTCCCAATTACCTGGGTCAACTTTTTCTCTAATTCTTGCTCTATTAGCAGAAATTATATAAACATCATCTGAATCAACACTTCCAGCCATTGTAAATTTAGTATCATTTGGTGTCAATAAAATATTTCTAAATTGTGAATACATAGCTTTTGAAGCCGCATTATCACCACCACTCGCTTTTGAACCACTACCCGCATAATGACCATACGAAATACCAAATTGAACTTGAGCCGTATCATCACTTGGGTCTACAGAATAAATATTCATATAATACTCACCACTTGACGCACTTTGTGCCGAAGAAGTGAAATATGTAGCTAAACTACCAGTATTACCAGACCATAGTGGAGATGAAACCACAGCTTTCATATTTTCAAGTATATCGTTGTCTGGGTCAAAAACAGTATAGATACTTGGTTTTGTTATTGGAGCTGGTCTACCAATACTCTTACCAAGTAGTTTGGATGCAACTGATAACCCACCAATTCCTTTTCCAGACTTTACAGCATCTTCTATCTGCATAATTTCTTGTGATGATAATCCCTTTTTTTTCTTTATCTTAGCCATTATTTATCTCCTACTCAGTAGTTACATTTACTGGTACATCAGCACTAATAGTTATTGGAATAGTATATGTCGCACCAGTTTCATTACCAACGATAGTAAGTTGTGTATTAATATCAGAAGATAATGTTCTTGCAATTAAATCAACTGCTTTAGCTACAACGGTAATTGAATTTTTTCTATCATCATCACCAATAAAAGTTGGTATTGTAGCTCCTTGAGCCGAAACTTCACCACCAGCCGATACCATCATTCTACAAGAATCTGAATTATGTAGTACAAATGTGTATCCAAGAGTTGCATCTGAAGCATTTCTTGTATTTGGTGTAATTGTTTGTTTAACACCAGCTTTCTTAAAATTCATTGAAGTTGTAGTAAGTTCAAGAATAGGCATCTTAGCTGTATTTTTGGGTAATGTGGTTAACTTATATCTCATTACTTGATTTTCGTCTGGTACGGCTTCTATCAATGGCATATTTTCAATAACTGCACCATAATAGTTAGAACCAAGAGCATTTGTTACATCCCATAATGTATAATCTATCTCATCATCTGCTAATGCAAATTTACTAATTTTAAATTCATTTCTACCGCGAGCTAATAGCTCTCGACCTTTCTTAGTTAAGATAGCATCTACGGTTGTTGAAGAATTGTCTAAAAATCCCATGTTTTATCTCCAGTGATTAATTTTGTATTCGTATATAAATATTCGTCACCAAAATTTTTGGTAAAATAACTTATTGATTCATATATAAATATCATTGTTTTAGTTTTTTCTGTTTTTATTCTATACTTAATTTAGAATCGCCTGATTCTTTTGTTGTTAAAATAGTTGGTGAAGTTATAATTACTTCTATTGATTCTTTACCATCTGGTGTTGTATCATTCGTTTGTTTACAACCATCAAATAATAAATTTCTTAAAGCTGTAGTACTCTCATAAAGTGGTGTTACTTCGGCAGGACTTAATGAAGAAGAATTTGAATGATATCTTTGATGTTCTTTATTATTCAGATTGCCTGCTCTATAAAAACTTTCTTTAGAATTATAAAAATATTGTTCTATCTTATGATATTCTGATACTCTCGAACTACTAATAATGGGTGTACTTACTTCTTCAAAAAAACTCTTACCAGCTTGTCCACCAGAATATCCGCCATTATGACTTGCTATATAAGAACCACTATATATGTTATCACCTCTTGCATTATTAGTAAAACTATATAATGATGGCATAAGGAATGTATCATAAGTATCTATTGTGGTAGAAGAATTAGCTCCATATAAAGATGTTGTTGAAAAATCTTCATAAGTGCCACTCCACGAGAATACATCCTTAAAAAGATTTATACTACTTGTGTGGTCATTATATTCTCCAGTGAAACTTGGATACATAGATTCACTAATGAATCCATCGGTATCAAGATATTGACCAGTAAAACTTGGATACATAGATTCACTAATAAATGTTTGATAGTAATCTTGTGTACCAGTAAAACTTGGATACATAGATTCACTAATAAATGTTTGATAGTAATCTTGTGTACCAGTAAAACTTGGGTACATGGATTCGCTAATAAATGTTTGATAGTAATCTTCTGTACCAGTAAAACTTGGGTACATGGATTCGCTAATAAATCCATCAATATCAAGATATTGGCCACTAGCAGATTCGGCATAATTTAAATCAATAGAATCTTCATAATATGTATTATCAATTTCTGGTGGTTGCCCAATAATAGCTTTAGAACGTTCAAATATATTTGACTCAATTAAAGTACCTAACGCGGCATTAGCTCGAGCTGGAATTAAACTTTTTATTTGTTCAAATATAGCTTTATCGTAGAATTTCAAAATTCTCATATAATCCCAAAAACTATTAGGTGAAGTATATTTCTGCCAATATAAATCTTTTATTTTTCTTAATCCACGATAATAAGTTTTAAATTGGTCTCTTGGGTCACCAATATAATCTGAAAAATCCAAGTTACCCATCGAAAACATAATATCTTCATTTATAACATCAGTTGGTGCAAAGAAAACACCAAGTTTATTTGAATCTGTACTTGTCAAATCATATGCACTAACTTCATTTCTACTATCTATTGATAATTTACTTCCATATATCAATCTATTTTCTTCATTTCTTATTTTCGTAGCTCGTCTCATTTGTGGGCCAAAATTAGGAACTACAAATTGTTCTACGTCTTCAGTATAATCATAACTATCCCTATCTGGATAATTTCTAGCACTACCAGTTTGGTAATAACTTTGGTCTGCACTTGTATCAAGTATATCAATAGAACCTGTTCCATGATTAGCTTCTTTATTAAACGAATATCTTAAAACTAAATCGGTATAAGACGCTGACGGATGGTTACCATTATAAGTTTTTGGAGCTCTAACATGATTATCAAAATGAGATTGTGATAAAGGTGAATTCCAATAACGAAATTCCATCATTGAACCAGTAAATTGATTACCAAATGTTCTTAAAGTATCACCACCAATGTATGCATCACCATCTTGTTGGAATTTATTATTCATTCCAGATAAAGCTCCACCAGCATTACCATCTACATTTAAACTTGCAGAAGATTGATAGTAAATTCTATTTCTTGTAGCGTCATATTTTTTAAGAAATAACTCGTAGTCAATATTTCGAGTAGTAGTATCGTCCACCAATGTTGCAGTACTTGCACTTTTCCTTGTTAACATTACAGACCAGAACTCGTTGTCAAAAACTGGTAACAATGAAGATGATATTTCCGCGTTAGTAGAACTACCAGTTATAGCAAATGTTAAGTAACCATTGTTGTCTGCCGAACCATCGTCCTTTAATGTAATTGCCCAATCAGTACCTTTTTGATAAAGTACTTGTTTAAATTCTCCACTACCAGATTGTACTGCTCTGAATCTAAATTCTACCGTATCAGGTACTCTACCAGAACTTGTATCATCAGTCCAAGTTGTTTCTACTTGTTGACTACCATAGAAATTTAAAGACCTTCTATATTTACGAACTATTTCATATACAGGGTTTTGTTCTGGTAAAACAGGCCCACCATATTCTCTTACACGTAATATTGTTGTTGGTAAACCATAACAACTAATCAATCCTTTTAATGCACGAGAAGTACCCTTTGTTTTTAAGAAATATGGCATATTAACTAATATTCTATTCCAAACTTCGCGTGTAATATCTCTTTCGGCAGTAGCAGATGTTTGTACTGCTACATTATCAGAACCAGATACTTCTATACCAAGTTGATGTTTTGGTAAACTAATTAAATTTTTACCATCAAAAACTTTCCAACCAAACCCTTTAGCTACTTGATGTACTAAATCTCTTGACAATCCTTCGTCAATTTTATTAGTACGATGATTTATATCAGTCAAAGCTTTTGTATATAACCATATATCATCAAAATGATGTCCTATCATATCTACAAACGTAAAGAATTGTTCATTTCTATCATCATCTTTAACATGCAATGGTAAATTGTTTACCAATCTGTCTAAATTTTGTCTATCATATAAAGATGCACTATCATCGTTTCCACCTTTCCAACTTAAATACTGACTTGATGTGGCTGGAGCTAAAACATATGGACTAAGTAAAGTTCCTGTGCCACTTACTTTTGGCCAAGAAGTATCATTTAATTCTCCAAGTGAACTTGTTGTATAAGATGAAGATTGAAAATACATATACTTTTCAAATCCATCAAAACTATTTTTAACTTCACGTATACTTCTTTCTGCACTTCTTATATCAGATGTTGAACCACTTATAGGTATAAGTGAAGAACTTAAATTATTATAATGTTCTATACGTTTAATTTTATATTCAAAATTATCATATCTTTTTTGTATAGAACTAAATTTTACAAAGTTTCCGTAATTAGTATAATCATGATTCAATTCTACACTCAAATCACTTTGACTAATAAATTTATCTTCTAACTCACCAGAAATATCAGCATTACTTGATACAATATTTTGTCTATTTTTCCAATCAGTTCTTGTACTTTCGAATGGAAGTTCTGTAGACCAATAATCTGGTTGTCTTAATACTATACCATCTATTTTCTCGTCAACGAAATCTATTAAATTAACAACTTTGGTAAGTGATGGTAACATTTCTCTCGAAACCCACACAAAATCCTTTTCATTAACACTTTTGGGTAATGGTCTATATAATTTAAAAACTACAGAATTTGGCCAATTTTTAAAACTTAAATTATCACTTCTAAAATTTGTTACTAATGAAACTCTATCACTACCCAAATTTACAAGTGTTCTCAAATCTCTTTTTTCTTTTAATCTCCAATTAGATTGTGCTCTTTTAAATGGATATTCCCATTCTTTTCCTTGAGCCCATTCACCATCTTCGGCTTCATTTGGAGCTGGTGTACCAGGATTGCCCCACACGTGTCTAACAAATTGAGCTTCTTCTGCCCAACTCCTATCAACTTCTATAATTGTTGGTGATATAACATCAGTAATTTGTGCAACAAATGGTTCATATGTTGGAATATATTTTACACCATCAACATAAATAATTTTATATGTAGTACTAATATTCCCACTATTATCTCTTACACTAGCTTTAGCTACATAAACACCTGAGTGTCTATATCGTTTACGTTCAGTAAAAGTTTCTGTATCGTGGTACATTTTATCTTCTAACTCAACATCCCTTTCTATAACATCAGAACCATCTCCGAAATCAAATTCATATTTTACAATTTGGCCATCCGTATCAGACGCACCGATAATGAATGTCATCTCATTTTCTATATCAGAACTATCTTCTGATTTACCATACGCAAACATAGTAATAGTAGCCGCTGAATTTGGAAATATTGTTACTTCACGTGAAGTTATTTTGGTATATGTATCTATACCATCACTATACAATGTAGTTAATGTTACTTGATATAACCCAGGCGATTTATATATATGACCTGGCGGCATATCTTTACCTTCCGTTTCATCATAATCACCATCACCCCATTCCCATAAATTTTTAACTGGGGTTGGTTCAGTTTTTATAGCAATTTTTGTTTGAAATGCATCAACATCGCCATCAACATATCGTAAAAACATATTTACTGTATAAATACCTGGCTGTGTATAAGTATGATTATATGGTTCTATATTACCTGGTTCGAGTAATTGTTCATTGTATGTACCATCACCCCATTGCCATAATACACTATCGGCTATATGTGGTATGTATAAACAAGACCCATCATCTATCGCCGCCCAAGGAACCCAATTCCAAGCTCTATCATCAACACACCCATTTAAATTTAATTCTGGTAATTGACCAACAAATGGTGGTGGTGGATATTGTGCAATAGAAAATGGTGAAATTGTTCTACCACTTGCTAACCAAGCTTGATAATCATTTAATTGGTCTTGTGAAATTTGTCCTAATGAAATAGCGTCAGCAAACCAATCATATAAAGGATGAGCTGGCTGAAATTCATCGAGTAACATTTGACCATAGGTAAGACTTTCTATATCACTATCGTATACGGGTATTAAATCTGGCCCATAAATTTCTGTCCACGTAATTACTTCTTCTTCTAATTCAGTTACTGTTGCATTAAATGTATTTATTTGTGCTAATAACTCTTGGTGTATCTCTATAACTGCCTGTACGCCCATCCCATTTTCAGTAGCTATGTCACCATAATTTATACCTCCAGCTCCAGCGTAACCAGACTCTTGTTGTTCCATTAATGTAAATAACCCTATACCACTATCATTTTGACCATATAAAAGACCATTAGATATACCTTCTATATCAAGGTCTTCTGGGTCAGGTGGCCCATAAGAACCAATTTGAAATACAAATGGTTTTATTGCAACTTGCGGAATTGGAGCAATTTTAAAATCACTGGCTACCCATTCATTGTACGCATCTATATCAGCTGGTGTTAATGAACCAAGATTTAATTCTGTTTGTATCCACCAATTTGCTAATGGAGTTTGGGCGGGGGAAATAGTTTGTCCATTACTAAATGTAAATTGAGTTAAACCTAATGCCGCAAAATAATCATCACCTATTGCTACTTCTCTAATATCATGAATAGGAACAAAAAATGCACCCAACCAATTAGGAGTTATAGTTGCGGCTGGTGGAGTAAATTTTACATCAACCCTATCACCAGGTACTATATCATAAAAAGTTCCATCTTGACCTTGTAATGTATTTTCTTGTAAATTTATTGATGATTCACCATTACTTGTTATTTCATAATAATCAACTTGATTATCAGTATATGTTTCTACAACTGGGTCTACTATAACTTCTTCTGTAGTTATATCTATTGTAAATGTTCCTGTTGAAATTCCTTCAACAGATTCGTTGGCTTCATCTACTCTTACCGCTCTTCCGCCATCTTCAATTCCATCTACAACAAAAGTTTCACCAGTACCAATTGTAATTGTATCACCAACTTCAACACCAAATGTACTCCACGGTTCAGCTGATTCTGGCACTTCCGCGACTACTTGAATTCTTAAAAGATTAGCAGAACCAACTAATGTCCATTCGCCATTCAATGGTGCATCAGTAGAAGTTAATGTGACTGGAGTTTCTACTATAGACGAACCATCCGCACCAAAAAAATCTGTAGCCGCTGATGTATAAGAAGTATCGAGTCTAATTAACTTTGTTTGATTCCGTTCAATAACCGTACCTCTAACCCACGTATTAGAAGCCTCTGGGCCAGACGGGAAAATACCTTCTGGTAAAGGTGGTGGGTCAATTGGTTCTGGTTCATATTCTACAATTTCTGGTAAATCTGCCGATACTGGTGGGGGTTCTGAATCTGGAACTGGTGGATATTCTATTGGGGTTTCATCTACTTCAGTTTGTGTTGGTGGTAGATGAGTATCAGTATTCTCATCCACATCATGAATCGGTGCTGTCTCTCCCTCCTCTATCATCCTTAATATTAATGTATCTTCTTTTCCGCCCCATATAATCATAATTAGCCTCCACTACCAATTATAGAAGTAACAAAATCATATTCATCTGGAC
>Ga0114999_10009353_pt1 | contig 10748 bp, 6 predicted proteins | sample ArcticOcean_MG_C_3_FD_89820 | JGI IMG/M metagenome (GOLD analysis project Ga0114999, IMG submission 89820) | Marine microbial communities from western Arctic Ocean - ArcticOcean_MG_CB8_126 | ecosystem: Environmental > Aquatic > Marine > Oceanic | place: Arctic Ocean: Canada Basin | collected... | reverse complement strand
TACCTGCCAGAACGAGTGCGGCAAGCCAGGCGATGCCCCGCTGCCTGGAGGAACTGCGCAGATCGATCCACGATCCCAGCACCCATGCGCTCATGGCCAGACAAAGAAGGAAGGCGCACGTCCAGACGACGGCCTCCATGCCCAACTGTTTACCAAGTACCCACAGCAGCCACAACACCGTCGCCATGAGCAAGAATCCCATGGCCTGCTTGAAGCGCTCCATCCAGCCGCCCGGCTTGGGCAACAGGCGCATCCACTCAGGCCTCCACGCCAACACGAGATATGGCAGCGCCATGCCCAGACCTGCTGCGGTAAAGACGGCAAAGATGGTTGCCGCCGGCTGGCTGAAGGCGAAACCGAGGGCAGCTCCGAGAAAAGGCGCGGTGCAGGGAGTTGCCAGAACCGTCGCCAGCACGCCGTTAAGGAAACTGCCGAGCAGGCCGTCCGAACTTGCCGAACCCTTTTCTCCTTGGGTGACAGTGGCAAAGGCGTTCATGCCGGGCAGCCGAAAGGTGACGACGCCGAAGAGACTCAGAGCGAGCACAAAAACAAGGCCTGTCAGCACCAGTACGAAGGCGGGCGATTGAAACTGAAATCCCCAGCCGATCACCTCTCCCCCCGCCTGCAGCACCACAACCACTGCAGCAAGGGCTATAAACGTCGCCAGAATCCCACCGACAAAAGCCAGCCCCAGTTGCCGTACCCTGGCCGCCGACTCTCCCGCCTGCCCCACGAGGGACATAACCTTAAGTGAGATGACGGGAAGCACACAGGGCATAAGATTGAGAATCAGCCCGCCTGCCAGAGCCATCAGGAGAAAGCTCCACAGCGCGCCTTCGGCATGGGCCTGGGTCTCGTACTGTGTGCCTAGTAGGTCGAAGCTGGCGCCGGACGGGGCTGACGCTGCAAGATCGATCGAGATGCTCCGGTATTGGAGCGTTCCATCAACCGCCTCGAAACCAATCACCCCTGTCAGGACCTGCACCGGAGTCTCACCGACGTAGGGGACGATGTTCAACCGCGACGTGGCCTCGTTGGGACCATGCTCGATTCGTGGTCCGACTTCGATATAGGCGCGATCCCCCAGAGGCTCGGGATAGAAATCCGGAAGACCGTGCCCGCCGCGTTCGGTTTCGACTCGTACATCCACCTGTCGAATGCCGTCCAGCAGACGAACGCTGTGCGAGAAAGATGCAGGGTCCTGCTCACTCAGCGGCGTTGGCAACAAGGGACGGTATTTGGCAGGAAGCTTGCTCTGCACCATCTGCGAACCCGGCACGTGGCTCCAGGTCAGCGTCGTGTCACCTGGAATACAGATATCGGCACATACGAGCCAGGATACATCCGCTTCTATGTTGACCGTATCGGGAAGGACCTGCGGGGTCGTGATGCTCGTGAACAGCGCCACCTGGTCGGCGTATCCAAAGACGGTGACATCGCCAGCTTCGGTGTATCGATGCGGTCCGGGCCAACGTAGTCGATCGGCAGCAAAACCCTCAGGCAGAGTCCAATCGACGCGAGTCGGCATGCCCGCGTCGCCACCCTCGACCCAGTAGGTATGCCAGTTCGGCTGCATATCCAGGACTACGGTAAACTCGAAGGCGGAGTCAGCCTGGATCTTGGAGACGTCCAGCGCCAGATGTGCCTGAACGGGGTGGCCCTGCTCACCAAAGTCCTGCTCACCAAAATTCCGCGCCAGAGCAGGTGTCGAGAACGCCATAAGTGCCGAAAACGCCATGAGCCAGCTTGTCAGCAAGCATGCAACCCTCCCGAATCCTGCCCGGGGTAAAGTCCAGAGAGGCGTCATATCAACGCGTTTCCGCGTAACGGTCAGCAAGAGCCGCCGTCGTCCGGCCAACATATGCCACCGCAAAACAAACGAGGGTCCCAAAGACGATAAACCAGGGCCAACCGATGGCGGTTGTTTGCTTGATGAAGATGATCAAAAGGATGCTGGCCAGCGCACCGGCTGCGTTGCTCACCGTGCTGCCACGATCGCGCGTCATGAAACCGAGCAGGAAGATGCCGAGCAAGGCACCGTAGAAGAACGTCATCACACCAAGGGCGATGGACAACAGATCGGTCTCCGGGTTGGCCTCGTAGTAGTACACGACGAGCATGGCGACAGCCACGAGCAGCACGCCGATCGCTGCCGTCGACAGACGTCCCACCAACAGGTAGTGCCGGTCATCGCCACTGGATCGGAAGTGGGGGCGATAGATATCGGTAACAAAAGTGGCCGACATGGCGCTCATGGCTGAATCAAGACTGGACATGGCAGCAGCGAAGACGGCGGCCAGCACAAGACCCGTGACCCCTGCTGGCAGACCATTGACGATGTAGTGCAGGAAGAAGTGTCCATTCTTGCCGGACTCGGCGAGCATCTCGGCGGCAAGGCCCATGGGCGCCCCTGTCGGCAAGTGCTGGACGTAGACGAACAACATCTGTCCTACACCGAGAAAGAGCGTCGTAACCAGAACGCTGATGAGGCCACTCATCCACAGGGAGCGCTGGCCATCCCGACTCTCGCGGCATGTCAATAGACGTTGCACCATGTCATGGTCAGTCCCATGCGTCGCCATGGTCAGAAAAAAGCCACCGATAACGGCGGGCACGACGTGATAGGGGTTGGTCAGAAAGCTCCAGCCGTCTCCCTCCGTACCGAAATCGAAGATGCGGAACTTACCATGATCGGCAAGAAAATCAACGACTTCACCGAAAGACAGCGGCACGTCACCGAGCAGACTGAAAAGGGCGATGACACCGCCACCCACAAGAACGATCGCCTGCAGCACATCGGTCCAGATGACCGCCTTGATGCCGCCGAACCAGGTATAGGCAACGGCGACAACACCCAGCAGAATGATGCTCCATTGCATGCTCAGGCCCGTGGCGACCTCGATGGCAATGGCGGCGATGAACAGCCGCGCCCCACTGGCAAACAGTCGCCCGAGGAGAAACACGGAGGCCGTCGTGGTCTGCGTCGGCGCCCCGAAGCGCTCTGTGAGGAATCCGTATACGGTGAACACCCGAAGCCGATAGAAGGCTGCAATGAACACCGACGCCAGGACAAAACGTGCTGCAATCGTTCCAATGGAGAACTGCAGATACGTCATGTTTCTCATGTAGCCTTGCTCGGGTGCCCCGAGAAAGGTGGCAGCACTCGTTTCCGTCGCCACCATGGACAACAGTGCCGCCCACCACGGGATCGTGCGGCCTCCGAGAAAGAAGTCGTCCAGATTGTCCTGCTTGCGGCTCAGCCAGAGACCAATTGCGATCGTTGCTCCGAGATAGAGTACGATGACAAGCCAGTCGTACAGCGTCATCCGGGCAGTTCCGCATGCGCGGCGGCAACGACCTCGTCGAGTTCGATCCCCAGTCCCGGGCTGTCGGGTACTGTGATAAAACCATCTTCGACCTGCTCTACCGGTCGTATCAGCTGCCCCCGCCATGGGACTTCGCCAAAGGCCCACTCGAGAATGAGAAAATTGGCGATCGTCGCCGAGGCGTGAACACCAGCGATCGTCGACACCGGGCCCGCGGGATTGTGTGGCGCCACCGGGATCTGTTCGACTTCGGCCAGGTGCGCGATGCGCCGTAGTTCCGTGATGCCGCCGGCGTGTTTGATATCCGGCATGATGACGTGCACAGCGCGTTGCTGGATATAGTCACGAAAGCCCGCACGTCCAAAGAAGGTCTCGCCACCGGCTGTCGTGATACCGCAATGGGCGGTCATGTGCGCCTGCGCCTGCAGCAGATCTCGCGGGATCGGTTCTTCCAGCCAGTACAGATTGAGCGGTCGCACCTTGTCAACCAGTCTCTGCGCCAGAGCCACGTCAAAACGACAGTGGCAATCGACGAGCAGTTCAATCTCTCCGCCGATCGCCTCACGCGCCGCCTGCAGCCGTGCCACACCCTGATCGAGCCCTGCCTCAACGCCATCGCGGTCGGCAAGACCGCCGTGCACCTCATCGAAAGGGGTGCACTTTACGGCGCGGAATCCGGCAGCCACAGCCGCCACCGCCTGACGGGCAAAACCCTCGGGTGTGCGGTCCGTCGTGCCTCGATTCAGATTTGCATAGCAGCGAATCCGCTGTCGCCGTTTACCTCCCAGAAGCCGCCACACAGGCACATCGAGCGCCTTTCCGGCGATGTCCCATAACGCCTGGTCGATAGCGCTGACTGCTGTGGCACCAACTCGACCCGACTTGCCGGAGAACACGTCGCCGCCACCGCCGACCATACGCTCCCAGATAACTTCCGGTTGCGTGGGATCCATGCCCTCGATCTGCTCACCCATCTGCACAATCGCCGCCTGCACCAATGTGTCGTTGCCACTCTGACTTGCCTCGCCGACGCCGGTGATCCCCGCATCCGTCTCGACAACGACGAAAAGCCAGTGCCCACGATGGCTGGCAGCAACATCAACAATGCGCAGTCCCGTGATATTCATATCAAGTCTCCGAGAAACAATTATAGAGATGGCCCAGGCCATCTCGGCTTGGCGGGGTTGAAAACGCGCCTGACTGAGAATCAGTATTCACGCCGCGGGCTCCAGAGATATGTTGGCGCCCAGATCGATGAGATCTGAGAAGAAGGCAGGGTAGGACTTGCCGACGGTATCTGCGTTGAGAACGATGACGCCATCTTTGCTGCGCAGTCCCATGAGGGCCTGCATCTGCGCAACCCGGTGATCGTGGTGGGTCTCGGCATCATGCCCACCCTGGTAGCCCTTAGGCCGGCCGCGAACGATGATGGCATCTTTTTCTTCGTGACAGTCCACACCAAAGCGGCGCAGTTCGTTAACCGACACGGTGATACGATCACATTCCTTGTAGCGCAGGTTGCCGATCCCGTAGAAACGACTCGAGCCTTCAGCATGGGCTGCGACGGGCAACATGGCCAGCACGGCATCCGTCGCCATGTCTCCATTAAAATCGATCCCCCGCAGGCCGTTGTGGCCGCGAAGTTCAACCCGCTCCCCATCCCAGGACACGTCGACTCCCATTTCCCGCAGCAACTCAAGAACAGAGCTTTCCCCCTGCTCATCGCGGAACAGTCTCTCGACGATAATCCCGCTGCTTGTAAGGGCACCGGCTGCCAGGATCGCTGCCGAAGAGGGCCAGTCGCCGTTCACCGAGTACTCGGCAGCTTGGTAGGGCTGCCCCCCTGCGATGTGGAAGGACATCAGGTCGTCGGCAGCCTCTACCTGGATGCCCGCCTGGGCCATGACTTCCAAAGTTGTGTGTACGAGTGGCTTGGAGATCAGCTCATCGTTGATTTCGATGTGCACGTCCTCCCCCACCATGGGTGCCAGAAAAAGCAGGGAACTGAGAAATTGGGAGGATCGGGCGCCGCTGATGCGTACCGTACCGCCATGCAGGGAGCCACCTCGGATCGTCACTGGAATCCTGCCGCCAGTCGACTCCACCGTCGCCCCCAACTGCTCGAGGCCGGAGAACAGCTCATCGTGGGGGCGTTGACCAAGGGAATCTGGAAAAGGGGTCTCGATGCGCACATCTGAGGCCAAGCCTGCCACCCCCATGAGCATACGCGCCACAGCGCCGGCGTTGCCGACATTGAGGACGCTGGAGCTTGCGGGCCTGTTGCCGAAACCGCAAACGTGGAGATGCCGAGATCCGTCGTCGTCAACCTCCTCACGGATCGTTGCCCCCAGATCAGCCAGGCAGCGCAGCAGTGCATCCGCATCCTGCGATTGTGCCGGATGGTGGATGATGCTGTCACCCTCGGAAAGGGCCGCCACCAACAGGTATCGAGTTGTGTAATTCTTCGAGGACGGTGGCTTCAGGATCCCCTGAAGTCGGTCGGTGAAACGAACTCTTGCCTTCATTGCCTCGCCTTAGAAATCGCCGATGCGGGATTCGTACTTCGTTGGTTTGCCATGACTTGCACCTCCTGCCTGTACCCAGTGCGCCATCCACTCGATGACATCGTCCATGGGTGTCTCCGGTGGACCGAGCTGTTCGACCAGTGCCGAAGTGTCACCCAGCAAAGCTGTGTCTGCTTCTTTGCCGGTGAACACGGGTTCACGTCCAAGGATGGTGCCAACACGTTCAGCAATCGAGCCCACAGATAACACCCTCTCCCCCGTCATGTTCAGCGTCGTCTGAGGATCTGTGCACAGTGGAAAAGAACGCGCCAGGTAGGCGTTGGCATCTCCCTGCCAAATCTGATTCACATGCCCCATGGAAACATCGATCGCCTCCCCCGTATACACACGCCAGGCGATGTCGTGGATGATCCCGTAACGCAGTTCGGTTGCATAGAACAGACGCATGATGCACAACCTGGCTCCCGCGGAACTGGCTGCGTAGTCGGCGAGTCGCTCGCCACCCAGGCGCGATTGGGCGTACTCGCCCACAGGTTCGGTTGCCGCTGTCTCGTCCGCTCCTGCACCGGTGACCGGCGTGAAGGCGTAGACATTGCCAGAACTGACGTAACAGATGCTGGCCTCCCGATAGCGCTCGATGGCCCGTGCCGGCAGCAGGCTATTCATCGCCCAGGTCATGGATGGATTGCCGGTGGAGCCGAATTTGAAGCCGGCGAGCAGAAACATATGCGGCGCATCCGGCAGCCCACGCAGTGCGCCGACCTCCAGCAGGTCGGCTTTGACTGTAGTCACACCGATTCGATCGAGGTGCGCTCGTGCTTCTGGATCTGAGAAACGGGCAACACCGATGACACGTCTGCCCGACTCGGTTGCTCCAGCGCGAACCAGGAGTTCCGCCAGAGTCGGCCCCATCTTGCCGCCTACTCCAAGGATGACGACATCACCCTCGTAACGAGCGACAGCTTCCCGGACAGCGGCAGAGGGCGTTGTCATTCGATCGATGAGTTGCTCGTTGCCTGTCAACATGGATCTGTCAGCATATGTCTGCCGTCCGGGTGTCGCGTTGTCGGTCCATAAGGGGGCCTCTATCTTACCTGTTCTATCTTACAACTCGTCGAGCCCTGGGTCGAGACAACTGCCCCTTTCCCTCGCTTGGAGCCCCTTTCTGATGAACAAGAGCGCTTCGCGCAAACCTCTCGATCTCTTTGAGGCGGGCAGTCAGGATGCAGGGGATGAGCCCTTGGCGGCACGCTTGCGCCCGCGCGTTCTGGATGAATTCGTTGGCCAGGACCATATCCTAGGCCAGGGCCGCCTGCTTCGACGTGCGATCCAGGCGGACCAGCTGTCGTCTCTTATCTTCTATGGCCCCCCCGGAACGGGCAAGACGACGCTCGCTCTCGTGATTGCCAACACAACCAAGTCTCATTTCATCACAATCAACGCGGTCCTTGCAGGTATCGCCGACATCCGCACGGCCGTTCAGGAAGCCAAAGAGCGTCGCGATTTGTACAGTCATCGGACGATTTTGTTCATTGACGAGGTGCATCGCTTCAACAAGGCCCAGCAGGATGCGCTGTTGCCGTGGGTTGAAAACGGCACGGTGATCTTGATCGGGGCGACGACAGAGAATCCGTATTTCTCCGTCAACCGGCCCCTTGTATCGCGTAGTCGCATCTTCCAACTGCGGGACCTGGAAGCCAAGGACCTGCGTCGTATCGTGCAACAGGCGCTGACGGATTCACGAGGCTACGGGGATCGACGTGTGCAATTGGACGAGGATGCTCTCGAGCATCTCGTAGAAGTCTGCAACGGCGATGCCCGGACTCTGCTCAACGCCATCGAACTGGCGGTGGAAACGACGCCTGAGCAGGACGGCGTCGTGCAGGTCACACTTGGTGTTGCCGAGGAATCGATTCAACAGAGAGCCGTCCTCTACGACAAAGAGGGCGACTATCACTTCGATACAATTTCTGCCTTCATCAAGTCACTGCGCGGCTCCGATCCAGATGCCAGCGTCTACTGGCTCGCCCGCATGGTCTATGCCGGAGAGGATCCGCAGTACATCCTGCGCCGCATGATCATCTTCGCCGGCGAGGATATCGGCCTCGCAGATCCTCAAGCGCTTCCCGTGGTTACCGCCGCTGCCAGCGCCTTTGACCGGGTGGGACTGCCGGAAGGGCGTTTTCACCTTGCTCAGGCCGCCTTGTATCTGGCAACGGCACCAAAGAGCAATTCCACTTTTGCCTTCTTCGAAGCCCTGGCCGCCGTCGAAGCGGAAGGTCGAGCCAATGTGCCCAACCCGCTGAGGGATGCCAGTCGTGATGCCGAAGGCCTCGGCCATGGGGCCAACTACCTCTACCCCCATGCCTATCGGGACCACTGGGTGGCGCAGCAATATCTCCCGGACAGCCTGCACGGTCGTGTCTTCTATGAACCGTCTGATCAGGGGCACGAGCGGGACATAGGCGACGTCGTGCGTCGGCGTCGTGAACTGCAGCTGGCCGCCGTCGTCGAGGGTGACTTAGGTCATGCAGAAGCCCTCACCCACTCGCCTGAAGATCCGCAAAAGAATCAGTGGCTCGTCCGCGCTGCCGGTGAGCTATCGGGGCAGTTGGATCACGTTCGTCGGCGAATTTTTGAGGCCCTGCAACTGGCTCGCCATCATTTGGTTTTTGACGCCGATACGGGCTCGGGATTGCTGACATGGGAGGCCATCCGGCGTGTGCCAGAGGGTTCCGTATGGTCTCTGTGCACGGATCATACCGCCGCCGTCGGAGTCCGGGAGATGGCCGCACAGCACCTTAACGAACTGGATCGGCCCATTCTGCTGGAAGGCCCCATTACGCGAGCGGGAACGCTCGTGGCATTGCAGAACGAGGGGGAAATACGTTTCGACGCGATCGTCGCTCGCAACGCCTTCGGCGATCTTGCCGATCGGGAGGCGGCCATCGCCACCCTGGCAAGCCTGCTGGGACCCGGGGGACGAATTAGTTGCGCCGATACCGTCCCCCGCCTCAGTCAGCGCCTGACCCAACTGGTGAACCTGGATTCTCTAGGCCAGGATCTGGCGACACGGGTTCTGCAAGCCGAGCAGGACATCTATACAGATCCAGAGAACCCACGGGTCACCTGGGAACCTGAGGACTTGGGCGCCATGTGGTCGGCGGCAGGTTTGTCAGACGTGGAAGTCGAAACGGAAACGCTGAAAGCGGGCCGCCAGCTGTCGACCCAGCATCTCGGTAGCTGGTTCAATCCAGGCGGCGAAAAACACCGGACCTTTGCCAGCTTCCTGCTCAGACACCTAAACGAGGCTGAATTGAATCAGGTGAGAAGCCACTTTGAGGGTTTCCTACTGAACAAAACCGTCGAGTGGTCGACGAGTTATGTCTACGTTCGCGGCCTATCCCCGGAGTAGGTGGCTTACACCTGGCTGCGCACATCGTCAAGCATCTGCTCGCCTTCAAGGCGCAATTCATCCAGCGGTTGCAGCCACTCTCCCGGTGAACCACCCTGTTGTTCGAAAAAGTCACGGAAGTGATCCGGTAGCAGCGGCAGAACGAACTCCACCACGCCAGAGAGTAACGGCGCCGACTCCGTCGTTTCCAGCCATACCAGCCCATCCGGCAGATAGCGCCCGATCAGCAATACGATCAGCATTAGCACCTGGACACCGACGACGAAGCCGAGAACGGCGCCCAACAAGCGATCTACAATCCCCAGCAGCAGCGCATCCACCGCCGTCTTCAAGGCTCTTGCGAGAAAACTGACACTTAAGGCAATCACCACAAAAACGACGGTAAAGCCGGCGACGAGTTTGAGCACCGGATGGCCGATGTCGGGCAACATGGCCGAGGCGGCGCTATGCAGATAGAGTCCGCCAAACAGGCCCAGAGCAACGGCAACGACGGCTGACAATTGCAGGATCAGCCCGCGAGTGAAGCCACGAACGGCGAGGGCGATGAGGAGGATGAGGGCAAGCCAATCAAACCAGATCATAGTGACTTCAAGTATACCATAGGATGGGGTTGGTTGCTTGCCGCACCCAGGCGGTCTTAGATTAGTCGTTCAAACGCTCAGCCCGAAATGAGGTAGCTCCTTGTATCCAGTAAACTTACGCCCAATCGACCATTGCAACACCGGCGACCCTTGCCACACAGGGCACCGTTCCAGACCCGACCACTGGCCCGTTTACTGGCCGAGCTTCAGACGAATGCTCTGTTGTCTGTCTCTGTGCGCCATCGTCAGTGGTTGCTCGACGACGGAGGAGCAGGTTGCCGAACAGATCGAGATTCTCGCTGCCAACGACGTGGGCAGTGAGAACTGGGAGGCGGGCGTGGCAAACCTCACGGCCATCGGTCGTCCAGGAGCACGCCAGCTCGTGGCGCTGCTGAATCCAGCGGGCTATCGCGGTGTCCAGTATCGTGAATTCCGCGATGAAATCGAGAATACGATAACCGGCGCCGCAACGATTCTCGGCAACATTCGCCACAAGGCGGCTTCCGCAAGCATGAAGGATCGCCTGACGGTCGCCTACCGCGATACGGAGCGGCGCGCGGCGCTACGGGCTGTTGGAGAGCTTGGTTTCAACGAAGCGGCCGTGACAGCTCTGAAGGTTCAGCTCAAGGACAAGGATCCCAAAGTTCGCCTGCTGGCAGCCGTGGCGCTGGTGAAACTAGGGGAAGACACACTGCGGGATACAATTGTCAACGCTGTCGTTCATGGAGAGCAGGAGCTGGCAATGATGGCGGTCAGCGAGTTGGAGCGGGCCAACTATCACGGCGTAACAACACTGGTTGCGTTGAAAGCGGAGGGGCAGCAACTGGATCAGGCCCTGAGCCGCGTTCGCGACCAGCTGATCGAGCAGCTTGGTGAAGATGACCCGGAAATCCGACGGGCT
>Ga0114999_10009352_pt1 | contig 10748 bp, 3 predicted proteins | sample ArcticOcean_MG_C_3_FD_89820 | JGI IMG/M metagenome (GOLD analysis project Ga0114999, IMG submission 89820) | Marine microbial communities from western Arctic Ocean - ArcticOcean_MG_CB8_126 | ecosystem: Environmental > Aquatic > Marine > Oceanic | place: Arctic Ocean: Canada Basin | collected... | reverse complement strand
GCTGGCCATGAACATGAAGCCAAGCCCGCCTGTGAACATAAGAGCTAGCAGGACAAATTGGCCGGGTCTTGTCCAGAAGGTCGGGACATCCTGAGTAGTTAGCCCGGTGGCTGTTGTGGCCGATGTGGCTGCGAACAGAGCGTCGAGGAACGGCGTAAAGCCGCCGTCATGCTGGCTGAATGGCAACAGTAGTATCAGCGTACCAATAAACGTTACGACTAAGAACGAAAGGCCGAGAATCACTGGCGATGGAAGCGGGTTCGCTTCTCCACCGCGAGGCGAAATTATATCGAACAGGGACGCGATTCTCTCGCGTCGTCGTCTGTGCTCAATGTCCTCTACGCTTGTCCGCGGGTTACTCAGGGGAGTCTCCGTTTCGATCAATGCTCGGCGCGGCCTGATGAATAGGTCTGGATTCTAGGTTTCGTTGCATCGCTATGTCAATTGACCGGCGCAGCTATCTTAACGAGAGACCCTCGATTGCCTTGAGCACGGACTGGCGTTGAAGTTAGATGGCATTGCCAAGGCGTTGAATGCGAAGCGCTATTCGGTCGCGGTCAAGCGCCGCTGCTCAGCGGCCCGGGTCATTGGGTGCGTCCACTGATGCAATAAGCCGACACAGGTCATGTAATGAATATGCAGGGCTCTTGGTTCAGGAAGCGACGGCCGATAAGAGGCATCATACTGGGCTGGCGGCTGATCGACAGGAAAGTCCGACGCCGATGGAGAAACTACCTTTTTCAATGCGGACTCTCTACGCTCGCGCTGATGTTGATTTTGCTGGTACAGGATGTGGTTCTCCGCGCCGCGATCGTTGTGGCTATCGCATCCACGGCGTTTATCGTTTTCGTGATACCGCATAGTGTGGCTCCAGCCCTCAACGAGTGATAGGTGGGCACGTTGTAGCGGTAGTCGTAGGTTTGATCTTCTCAGCATTGCTCATGATACCAGCGTTAAGCGAACTTTCTGCCGACTTCCGAATCATTCTGGACGCAATCGCTGCGATGTCGGTAGGTACCAGCATTTTTCTTATGGTTGTTACCAACACCGAACATCCTCCCGCTGCCGGGACTACTCTGGGGCTGGTCGTCGGAGGGTGGACCTTCTCGGCAGCCATCTTCATCCTGACCGGTGCAGTAATTATCTCTGTCGTGCATATGCTGTTGCGGCCGCGTCTAACGAACTTGCTCTGAAGCTGCGAATGATAGTAACTATGGGAGTTTCTCGATATTGAGACAGCCGAAGATCAGTTAGACTGGTGAGGGCTATCTTGCAAACACGGAAAGGAATTGACCCGGTACGTGCGCTGGTGAAAAAAGGCGTAGACAACACGGTTTCGACATTGCGACGGTGTTGGCCAGACGGTCTGATACACATTGGTAAAAGAGAGGCTACGATTTATAGTCATTTAGAGTCAGTGACATGCGTCTATCCGGGCCATCGGACAGGCGTTGACGGGGTGATGTGCCTCTGGTAACCTCGGTCTAAGCACCCTTCACAGTTGACGGAAGGATTGTGTAACGTGCGACCCGAAGAGTCAGATCCACGAAGCAAGCTGGAGTGGTCGGGGTCGCAAAAAGCCGTCAACGCCCCCCAATCCTACTTCCGGCCGACAAACCGATGTCGGTGCCCGAATGACCTGGCGACGAACGCGATCTAGACGGGGGGGCGCAATTCAACCTCGGAGTGCTATGCGAAAGTCCTTGCAGTTGGTGAACAACGGCTGAACATAGGTATTGACATACATAAGCCGCCCTCTGATAATAAGCGGATGCTGGGGAAAGGCTGCGGATAGCCGTGCCTTTGTGCGTTTGATATTTAGGTGTCTTGGATAGGGAGATTCAAGGGTGGCGCGATCTTACAAGGTAGGTGAACATGAATAGGAAATCTCTGATCTACTCGGGCGCGTTACTTGTATCCCTCGTGGTCGTTTCAGTCCTAGTCGGCACTGGACTGGTTCGTGCTATTCAGGATCGTGCTGACCTTAGCTTCACGACCTCGTTAGACCCCAACGAGTTGGGCACCGAGCGGGCTCTTCACGGGGAGATACTCTTTCCTAACGAAGAAGCGGTAACTGTCGGTGCGATTGAGTTGCAGATCATCCAAACTTCTCCCAATTCTGCGACGTGGGTTGATGTCTACTTGCCTGTTCAGGATCATACCGACCTACTTGTAGATCTCGCACAGATTGATAGCCTGTCGTTTCCAGTGGCGGATATTCTTGACGACCCTCAGGATCCAGATCCCGCCAACAGTTCCCGCGGCACCCTCCGGATCACTGTTGAGTTAGATGGAGTGGTCGAATTTGAAACTAGTACGTTGCCGGGCAGCACCATTCCCCCCGGAGCGGGGAAATTCAAGGGCATTACACCTGGCGCGAAGATAAAGTATTGGATTTACTGGACGGCACCGGCAGAGGTGCCGTACGTCGGTCTCTACGACGCGAAGCTGCGTGCGCATATTCATGCTGGCGGGCAGTCGGGCGACATCGTTAGCCCAACAACTGCAACGACATTTGAGATCACACTGCCCAATGTTGATATTTCTATTGAGCCTGAGCAGACAGTAGGCGAGGCGGATGGTACGGTCTTCTTGACGGTGACCGCTGATCCTGCCCCGCTCGCGGACGTAGTTGTTTCCTACGACACAGCCACAGGTACCGCGACCGCTGGTGACTACACGGGCGGTACGGGGCAGGTGACTATACTGGCGAATGAGCCCAGTGCGGCGGTTGAAATCGGAATCACAGACGACAATGCAGACGAGTTCGACGAAACGTTCACAGTAACGCTGACCGGTGCGACCGGCCCGGGCATCGTTGACGCTGCAAACGACACAGCGACTGTGACTATCGAAGACGATGACGTACCCGTACTTTCCTTCGTGGCTGACGCTCTGTCTGTTGATGAAGCTGCAGGTCTAGTGAGGTTCACGGTTCAAGCTGATATTGCGCCCAAAGAGAATATAGTGGTTTCCTGGGTGAAGACCGGGGTGACTGCCACAGCGGGAGACGACTACGGAGCTCTGACCCCGAACGTAACTATTCTCGCTAACCAACTGACTGGTTTTCGCAACACAAATATAGTCAACGACAACGCCGATGAGCGGGACGAAACGTTTACAGGGCAATTGACCGCCATCGTTTCGGGTGAAGCCACGATTGGTTCGCCGAGTACGCAGACCGTCACAATTGAGGACGACGATGGTCATCCGACGATACTGACACCGGGGGACACCGAGATCGTCGAGGGAACCGGCGGTACAACGACTCTTGAGCTAACACTCGGTCTGTCGGCCCCTTCGGACTTTGACATTACGGTGACGGTTGGTGCGGGAGCAGCGGGCGACACGGCAGAAATTGGTGTTGACTATCTATTCCCGTTCGACCCTGGCGCTGGCGCAACCGACACGGTCACCTTCACTGGCGGAAGCGTCGAAGAGACTCTCAGCATCGGTATCGTGGCGGATGCCGACGACGAGTTCAACGAGACCTTCAAGATTCTTTGGGGGTCTTCGGGCGCACAGACCGATGGCGACGGCGATCCGCCAATCAGCAACGCCGAAACGATCGTAACCATCATCGACGACGACATACCACAGTTGTCGGTGCAGGCCTCGACCGTAGGTGAGGCAGATGGGTCATACAGCGTGACGGTCGTTTCGGACATTGGGCCAAAGCAAGACCTTAGTCTTCCGGTCCGTGTCTTCAGTCGGGATCAAGTTGACGTCGCGACGATCGACGTACGCGTCAAGATCGAAGCAGGTCAAACGTCTGGGACGGGAACGGTTAATGATGGAGACGAGGCCGCCGATGTCGTAATTGACGATCAGTTAGATGAGATCGACGAGACGTTTGCCATAAACATCTTAAATGGCGGCGTAGTAGACCCGGCGACTAAACAAAACCTCGTTGACGGCGTCGACTTCGTATTCGCGAGAAAGAAAAACCAGTTGACCGTCGTGGACGACGACGCGACTCCAACGTTACAGCCTGAGGCGTCAAAGACGGTTGCTATCGAAGGCGACGAGGGTGGCGAGACGATCGTTGAGATCGCCGTCACTCTGAGAGATCCTGACACCGGCTCCCCAACAGTCAGCGGACTCCCGGTGCAGTTTGACTACGAGACCACCGATGGAACGGCGACAAACGGTCAGGACTATGTTTCCAAGTCGGATACGGCGATTATCCCGGCTGGTGCCGGGAGTACGGTAATTAGGGTCAAGACCAAGGGCGACGTGGACGTCGAGCATCCTGATCCCGAGAGCTTTTTCGTTGACTACTCGGCAGGAGACTCCGCAAGTGGTTCGGTCTTGATATCACCGAACCAAACGGAGATCAAGATCTTCGATGACGATCTGAGTATAGTCCTTTCGATTTTGGACAATACAGTTCCCGAGTCAGGTGATCCGCTCCTTCCCTTAGGGCAACCGCACGCAGTGCTTAGGGTGAAAACGGACAGTCCTGTCAAGAGTGGGCAAACGTTATCCTTCGTCTACGAGATCGCAAGCGGGACGGCAACCGCTGGAGACGATTTCCGAGGTACCAAAATAGGAAAAGGGCAAATTGGCGGCGGCTCCGACACCGGAATCATAGCCTTCCCGATTGTGGATGACTCGCGTTATGAAAATGACGAAACCGTCAACGTGTCAATTACCGAGGTCATCGGTGGCACGATAGGTGATGGTGGCGCGGTCCTGACAATTGTGGACAATGAGCTAGTTCCCGACGTAGTGCTCTTGGCGCTTCCAGCCGGAGGTGAACTATTTGAAGGCGAGAGTAATGAGGGACTGACGGGCACGGTCAAAGCGTTTGGCGTCAAAGCAGCGATCAGTTCGGCAAGCTTGACCACGGCTAGCGACTTCCCGATTGCAGTTACGTATAACGTGATTCCGGTGACCGCCCTCCTGGACCAGGACTACGAAGTAGGCGATGGCGTATCCACCATTCCGCCTGGGGCCACCGAATCGCAGGCCGTAGACCTAATCAAAGTTATAGACGATACGGCGATTGAGAATGACGAGACCTTAATGATCTTTGGCCTCACGGCCACCTCTAACGGAGAAAACGGCGGGTTCGGCCCCAATGAGGTCATAGACAACATACCTGCCGGAAGAAGCCAAACTTTAACGATTAAGGACAACGATTCTGGTTTCGTGCTGGCGATAAGCGGGCCGCAAACACCTGTCACAGAAGGAGCCGGGACGGCAACGTTGACGGTCAAGTCCGACCGTGTGAACGACGACACCAAATCCGTCACGGTAGACGTAGTAACGGCCGGCGGTAGTGCCGTCGATGGCTCAGACTACCAAGGCGGTACCTTTGTGGCGACGATACTTGTCGGGGAAAGCACCGGTACGGTGGATATCCCGATTATCGACGACGCCATAAATGAACTCCCGATCGAGGACTTCACCGCCACGCTGAGTAACGCGTCACCGAACGGCGTTATTTACCAACAGAAAGCTGCTGTCACGGTGCAGGTTAGAGACGACGACGATCCGCCGATACACCGCTTACTCGATAAGGTCATCGAGGTCGTGGAGGGCGATCCGTCCGGTAGCCTCGCTGGTGGCGAAACTACCGAGGCGCTCGTACGGGTCGAGATTATCGGCGTATCGGCCCTCACCACTACCGTCCCGTATCTGACGGGTGACGGCACTGAGGGCTTCATCGCGCGAGCTAAAGACGGCGACTTCTCGCACGTCCAGCGCGGTAATGTCGACGTGCCTCCGGGCACGACCGAGGTGGTCGTGCCGATATCGATCTTCAAAGACTTCGAATACGAGGGCAACGAATCGTTCACGGTCTTCTTCCCGCAGGCCGACGGACGTAAACGGGTATTGGGCTTCATCTACAACGACGACGCTCCTACGCCTGTCGACGACCTGTATGACTTCGCCGGTGCGGGATACGACGAGGGAAAGAGTTTCTCAGCGATCTCTAACAAACTTCGGAGTTGGCCTGAACCTGGGATTCTCGACAACGATCCGCAGTTGCCCGACGATGTCAAAGGGGCATACTACTTGGGGGCGCAGACGCAACAGCCGTTCAACGCGGACTTCGAGACTCACTTGAGCAGATTCTTGTTCAAGGGGTTCGGATTAGCAGCGGGCAGCTTCTATTACAGGTCTAATAAGAACGTACCTGAGGAAGGCAAGGACGTGACGTTTGACTACGTCGCCGTAGTGCCCGCCTCTATATCGCCGTTTACATCGCAGGAAATGGTTCCGGAACTGACGTCAGAACCAGCGACGGTCACGATCAAACTGGCCGACGTTCCGCCGCCTCCGCCTAACCCCAAACTTCCGTTTGTTCGCGGCGGGGGCCAAGCGCAATTCCTATTCGGTGTGGCTGCCGAACAAGGCGCACTCGCTAATGTGCCGGACGCTCAAAACAAGGTCGCAGTCTTGGTGGACGACATTCCGCCTGAGCATGGGGTGCTGGACCTCCAGCCGGACGGCAGCTTCACGTATAACACGATCGGAACGGAGGGAGACTATTTCGGAAACACGTTCTTTACCTTCCGGGTTGAGGACGCGGCACCTGCTGGCCAGGTCTTTGGCGATCAAGACCTCCTTGCTTTCCTGATTTGCCAGAACCCGTGTCTGGATGTTGAGATACCCTCCCTCACGGTGGACGAAACCCAAGGGACGTTTACCTTTGACGTAGTGCTGACCAACGGAGTCCCCGGCAACCATTCGATCGTGGACGTCGACGTCCAGGGTGGCGGCGCAACGCGAGATTCAGACTTTACGTTCACCACGGCCTCGTTCTCCGACGACTCCACTGAGCCGAGGGTGACCTATACGGTGAACCTGACGGACGACACCGGTAGCCCGATCTTCGAGGGTTCGGAAACGTTCGACATCGTGTTGTCGGGCGCCACCGGTGTGGGTGTGGGCGCTAGTACCGACATCCCATTGGCAGAAGGCGCTAACGAGTACCGCGTGACAATCACAATGCTCGACGACGAGGACGCTGTGACGGTGGACGTAGGAGCCGACGTTAGCCTGATAGAGGACGCAGGTTCTGCTTCGGTAGGCGTCACCGTAACCGGAGCTCACTCGGTAGATGTGGAAGTGGACTACAGCACGCTGTCGCCTAACACGAATGACGCGGCGACTGCGGGAGCTGACTACACCGCTACGAGCGGGAAGCTAACGTTCGTTGCGAATCCTGCCGGCGGATCGGTTACCCAGACGCTCGATATTCTGATCACGGACGATACCAACGGTGAGATCAATGAGCAGTTGCTGCTTGAGTTGACGAACCCAGTTAATGCCCTGATAGGAGATGGGCTGGCGACGATCGCAATTGATGACAACGAACAGGCCCAGTCCGATCAGTTCACGATGATGGAGGACGACCAGTTGGTCGTCGATGCGGCTGGCGGTGTCCTATCCAACGACGTGGTGCCGGCCGGTGAGACACCGACTATCAATCTTGTGACCGACCTGCAATCGGGTACCGGGGTGTTGAACCTGAACCTTGCCGATGGCTCCTTCACCTACACGCCGCCTACCGATTTCACGGGCGATGCGACGTTCCAGTATGAGTTTTCTACGACGGATCCTACGGCCGCGGCGATCAATTCTAACGTGGCAGACGTGACGATCTCGGTTTCGAACCTCAACGACGAGCCTGTCGCGACTGCAGACGGCTATGACGTAACGCCGGGGCAGGCGCTGAACGTGGACGCTCAGAGTGGGGTGCTGGCTAATGACGCTGATGTGGACAATGATCCTAGTGAATTAACGGCGCAGATCGTCCAGAATCCGGCTCACGGCACCTTGATCGCGAACTCTGATGGTTCGTTCGACTACACGCCGGCCGCCCTGACGAGCACGAACTTCACGTATGTGGCGGTCGACCCGCTGAGCGGTGAGTCAGTAGAGACGGTCGTGGGCTTGAACCTGCCACCGTCGTTCGATATTTCGTTGAGTCTGACAGCCGTCGATGAGGACACGGACTTACAGGTCATCGCGACTATAGATTTGTTCAACGCCGACCCTAACGCCATCTCGGAGGTGACGTTCTCGACGGTGAGTGGTACCGCCACCGTCTTGGAGGACTTGGCCGAGTTGAGCCAGGTTGTCGCCCTTACAGAAGCGGTCCCGCAACAGCAGATAATCATCTCGATCTTCAACGACGCCGGCAATTCGATCCGTGAGGGTCTGGAGACGTTCGGAGTGCGGTTGGACAACGCGGTCAACTCCGTCATATTAGGGGAAACCGGTGGGCAGCGGACCGAGATCGTTACGATTGATGACCCGGCCGACACCCCGACATTGTCGATCAGTGACCTGACGGTCACCGAGGGCACGGGCACGTTGGCCCAGGCGCTAATCGAGGTCACCCAGGCGGGTAAGACGGCCATAGCCGCCAGCGTGGACTACGCGACCGGCGCCGTGGGTGACTCGGCTACGGCCGACGTAGACTACGCGTCCCAAAGTGGCACGGTGAACTTCGGTCCCAATACGGCCGAACATACTCAGACGCAGAATATTACGGTCGACATTACGGACGACAGCCATCTCGAAAACGACGAGACGTTCACGATCACCCTGTCGAACGCGCAGAACTCGACGATCGACGATGGCGACGCGACAGTGACGATCGATGACGATGAGCAATTGCCGCAGGCTGACGACGACGAGTACGGGACCAATGAAGATAATCAACTGGTGGTTGATGTGTCCTCAGGCGTGCTGGTGAACGACACGAGTACGCCGGTCGGTCTACCGCTCACATCGGTTCTCGTAGCCGACGTCAGCGACGGGACATTGGCATTCAACACTGACGGCTCGTTCACGTACACGCCGGACCCGAACTTCCATGGAGTCGTCACGTTTACATACGAGGCGCTGCAGGACGGCTTTGTGTCCAACGAGGCCATGGTGACGATTTCGGTCAATTCGATTAACGACCTTCCGCTCGCGAACGACGACTTCTTCTTCGTGGATCCGAACGGCGGCGAGGTGACGTTCGCGGCACCGGGCATATTGGCGAATGACGTGGACGTTGAGGACGGAGGGCCAGGGTTAACGGTCGTGAACGTGGTAAAGGCCATTGGCGACCCATCGCAGACGCTGACGGTAGGTACGTACGGGGTGGTGACGTACAACCCGAACGGCAACGCTACCGTGACGACGTTTACGTACCAAGCTCGTGACAGCGATGGTGCTGAAACGAGTCCGGCCACGGTCAGACTCGGCCAGATACCATCCTTCTCGTTGGCGGTAAGCCCGACGACGATTGACGAGGGAGCCGGCGGCTCTGCCAATGTGATCGTGACGATTACGCTGAACAACGCTCAGGCAGGCACCGACTCGACGGTCCAGCTCGTTACGACCGGCGACGGCGGCGTGATAGGGTCGGCGACGGACGGTGTGGACTACGAAGATGTAGACCAAATAGTTACATTGAACACCGACAATACGAGCCAGACGGTCCAGATCGCTGTACTTAACGACGGCGTTCGCGAGGGCGACGAGGTCTTCCAGGTCAGTATTAAGAACCCTGATGTGAACTCGGCCATCGTCGGCGCGATCGGCGGTGCAGCGACCGTCGACGTGACGATCACGGACGAAGAGGATATACCCGTCCTGTCGATCGGTGACCAAACAGTGAATGAGGATGCCGGCACGGTCGACGTGACCGTCACGCTCACAGGCCAGACCGTGTTTGGTGCGACGGTTGACTATCACACCGCAGACGGCTCGGCAATAGCTGGTCAGGACTACGACGGCGCGAACGGCACACTAACGTTCCCGGCTAACACAACCCAGCCCTCGATAACGGGCACGATTACAGTGAACATCATCGACGACGGTGTACAGGAGTTGGACGAGACGTTCGAAGTCAACCTGTCTAACGTGACCCGGGCGACGATGGTCGACGGTAACGCAACGGTGACGGTCGTAGACAACGATATCGCGCAAATTACCGTAAGCGACGCGCAAGTGGAAGAGGGTATCGCGGGTGGCGTAGCAAGCGTGACCATTAGCCTAAACATTGCCCCGGTTATCCCTGTAACGGTTTCGGTGCGGACGATAACAATCGGCGATACCGCGACGAGCGGCGTCGACTTCACGGCGTTGCCTACGCAAACGGTGACTATACCGGTGGGAGCCACGAGCCAGACCGTCGACATTGCGATCCTCGACGACACGCTTGACGAGATCGACGAGACCTTCTCGGTCTTGATCAGCAACGCGCAGGGCTTGGCCAACATCGCGGACAGCACGGCGACCGTCACGATTGTGGACGACGACCCGACGCCGGAGCTCTCGATTGACGCGACGGCGACGGTCGATCCAGAGGGTGAGATCGGAGAGACGACATCGTTCGGTCTCACTATAACCCTGAGCGCGGCTAGCTCTCACAACGTGAGCGTGACTGTCGATACCCAGAATGGCACGGCCACGGGTGGAGCAGACTTTACGCCCATCATCGGCCAGCTAGTTAATATACCGGCTGGCGACACGACGGCGACGGTGATTATTGATGTGCTCGGCGACGATGACGGTGAGGCCGACGAAACCTTTAACGTAGTCATGTCAGGCCCGACAAACGCGAACCTCGCGGCGGGTCAGGACACGACAGTCGTAACCATCGTGGACGACGACGGAGAGATAACGGCGGTTGTTGAGCTACTGACGGGGTTCAACCTTGTCGGTCTGCCGGTTGACCAGGTAATCACCTCCCGGGAGATAGCGGTGGCTGTACTGCCGGCAGAGACCGCGAT
>Ga0114999_10009348_pt1 | contig 10750 bp, 15 predicted proteins | sample ArcticOcean_MG_C_3_FD_89820 | JGI IMG/M metagenome (GOLD analysis project Ga0114999, IMG submission 89820) | Marine microbial communities from western Arctic Ocean - ArcticOcean_MG_CB8_126 | ecosystem: Environmental > Aquatic > Marine > Oceanic | place: Arctic Ocean: Canada Basin | collected... | reverse complement strand
CGCACCGCCCGAATTCGGCCATTTGATGGCGCTACCCCTTGGTGGCCTCCCCCGATTACCACCACTTCTGTCACGGGGCGGGTTAGCTACGAACGCACATATGCAGCCCCTTGACAGCCGACCGCGGGTCTGGCAAGCTTGAGTTCCGATGACGACGATCCAATTTTCGCCGGTTGCCGACCTCGCCTTCGAGGTTGCGGTGGCGCGTCGTTGTCCATGTATCTAGCTGCTGGCCGGTGGACCGTTCAGACTCTGATCTGATTGAAGTCTTGGTCATCAGCATCTTCGCAAGCGGCAGGAACCCTGCCGCTTTTCTGATATCGATTCCGTTCTGCTCAGGAATGAATCGCCATCAAACCAACCCGACGTCGCAGGCGTTGCGGTCACCCCACATCTAAGGAGCCCACCAACATGCCCTATAGCGACCATCACGCCCTCGTTGACACCGCCTGGCTGGCCGAGCGCCTCGCCGATGACACCGTCCGGATCATCGAGGTGGACGAAGACACCTCCCTCTACGAACAAGGCCACATCCCGGGGGCTGTAGCATGGAGTTGGTCCGAAGACCTCCACCACGCCACCCGCCGAGACTACCTCGATCAGGAAGGCTTCAGCGACCTGCTGTCGGCAGCTGGCGTCGGAGGCGACACCACCGTCGTCCTGTATAGCGGTAACAACAACTGGTTCGCCGCGTACGCCTACTGGCTGCTCAAATATCGGGGCTTCGACAAGGTCAAGCTGCTCGACGGCGGCCGCAAGAAATGGGAACTCGACGCCAGGGCCCTGACCGCCGACCGGCCGACCTTCTCCCCGAGCGGCTTCAGAATCACCGGAGCGGAGCGCCCGCAGCTGAGAGTCTTCCGGGACGACGTCCTGACGGCGGTCGGGTCTGCCACGTTCATCGACGTGCGATCACCCGAGGAGTTCAGCGGAGAGAAACTGGCACCCGATCACCTGCCCCAGGAACAGCCCTACGTGGGAGGTCACGTCCCGGGCGCTAGGAATATTCCGTGGAGCCGAGCCGCCAACGAAGACGGCACGTTCAAGGAGCTTGAAGAGCTGCAGGCCATCTACGGCGACGCCGGGGTTACTGCCGCCACCGAAACAATCGCCTATTGCCGGATCGGGGAACGGTCATCGCACACCTGGTTCGTGCTCCACGAACTCCTCGGCCATCAGAACGCCACAAACTACGACGGCTCATGGACCGAATACGGATCTCTCGTCAATGTCCCCGTCGAGGTCGGCGTATGAGCCGACCACGGGAGAGGTCGCGTGTTCGATCCACGCAGGGCCCACCCTAAAAACCCTCGTGCGGTGCGGGTTTTAGTCACTCCCGCTCCAAGCTGACGACTGCCGACTCATCAGAAGTGCCCAAAAAGTGGCCACGAATTATCGCGAAGCTATCGTTCAGGCGGTCTGCAGCATCCTGTCCAAGGCCCCGCATGAGGTGTCCATAAATATTTAATGTCCTAGAGATGTCCTGATGTCCGAGTATTTCTTGGATGACTTTGGGGTTCTCGTTATTCGCGATCAGCGACGCAGCGTTGGTGTGCCGCAGGTCGTGGAACCTCATCGGTAGGCCCACTGACCTCCCGACTGCAGGCAACCAAATCCGGCGGCGGAAGTTCGACCGACGTAGACACTTGCCCTGCTTCGAGGTGAACACGTTGCCATCGCCGATTGCAGCCGTCGAGCCACGCGGGAGACCAACCAGTTCAGCGTTGAGGTGGATGGTGCGCCGGGAGTTCCATTTGGGGTCACTTAGGCTGAGGTTGCCGCTCACTTCCTTCAGCGCCTGGTTGACATTGAGTCGCCCCTCAGCGAGGAACTGGTTGCCACCACGGATTGGGTAGTTCAAGAATCCCCGTCTTCCCTCGCAGATTCAATCACTATTCGAATGACGTCCACCACAAGGTCTGGTCTGTCGATCTGAATCCCGTGGCCGCTGCCCTCAGCAATGATATGGGTACCATCGGGCGACAGGGCGACCATCTCGCGATGCAAGCCAACGAGTAAGTCGTAAAGCTTTTCGTTCACTTCGCTCGAAACACCAGGCTGGTCGATAGCGTGAGCAGCGGACACTACGACGAGCGGAAAGTCCCCTGGTGCTCCCAGACCGCGGGGCCTTGGGCTTCTTCGAAACTGATGATTCGACGGCCACCCGCCTCCAGGTACTGCTGCCACTCCAAAGGCGCTAAAGCCGCTTCGGCACGGGCAGTAAAATCCTCGTGGCCGGGATCCAACAGCACCATCCCGACCACATCGTTGGGGTACAGGTCAGCAAAATGGGGGATCAAGCGTCCGCCAAACGAATGGCCCATGACCACGTAAGGGCCTTCTATGCCCCCAGCCTCTAGAAGCGCATGCAGATCACGAACCATCGCCTCGAAGCTGGCGTGGGCGGGCAGAGAACTGCTGTGGCCTTCGCCTGCTCGGTCGTAGGCGCACACCCGGGTGAACTCCGCAATCGCTGGCTGGACGGTGCTCCAGCTGTTGGAGTTGCCCATGCCTCCCCCTTCCAGGACCACCGTTGGGGTTCCCTCTCCCTGGCAGGCCAGGTAGAGCAAGCGTCCTTCGCCCACGTCGACCAATCCCGGGTTTGCAGATGGGGTGGAGCATCCTGCCAGTACTGTAAGGAATACGGCCATCAGCAAACCAAAGCGCGCAATCACGTCGGCCCCATCGTGCCTACCACCGCCACGCCTGGGACCAGCCGAGATCCGCCGACTCTGAGATCCACAACGCGAGGTCGCTGAAGCCCGAGCAGATGGAACTAGATACCAGGGACCGGGCGTAACTCCACAACTAGGCCACGCTTGACGATCCCGAACCACAGCACGATCAGAGCCACCGCCGTCGGTACGAAAAGCATCCAATACCACATCGCACCAAAAGCCACCAACCCCACTCCCACAAGGCTCAGACAAACTGTCTCGCTGAACCTGCCAACTCGAAGCCACCGCAGGCCCGCCAGCATCAGAGCACCGATCAATATGAGCAACCAGAGGAGGACCACGTCGCCCGTCGAAGTATCTCCCGTATCGAAAAGCAGCACGGAGATAGCCAAAACGACCGAGAACGCGGCAATCAGCCCCGACACGATGGTGAGCCAGTGTCGCTTCATCGAAACGCCTCCCTTTGCCAGAACGAAAGCCAGCGTAGCATGAGCGCCTGTCGCCGGGTCGATCACGCAAGTCCGATCTGCCTTCTCCCATGGCGCGGGCGAGCTAGAGAGCGTCTACGGCGGAGACTGTCCGTGTTCCTGCCGCCGGCCATTGTGGAATGTCTCTGTCCACATCTCGTGCACAAGACAGTCGAAAATGAGCAGAACCGGTGCTGGTCACTCCAAATATAGGTACTGGTCGCCCCAGATATGGGTACTGGTCACCCATGACAGGGACAAAGAGGGCACCTACGGTCTCTTTATCAGCCAAGAACAATCGTTTGGAGGTACGAATGGCGCTATTTATGGATGTGCACAACTTGGAGGGTGGGGTGACGGTAGGAGATGTGGCCGGGGCACACGCCGCCGACCTAGCAACTCAGGAGAAGTACGGGGTGAATTACCTGCGGTATTGGGTGAATGAGGAGCAGGGGAAGATCTTTTGTCTCGTCGAAGCCGACTCGGCTGAGGATGCCAACACCGTGCATCGAGAGGCGCACGGTTTAGTCGCTGACGACATATTCCCGGTTACCGAACACACGTAAGCCGGGCGTTCAGTCTGGAGTGTCCTCGCTCATGAGGGCAACTATTAGGAGGAGAGAAGAATGAAACGAACGACTACAACATTGTTGTTGGTGGTGAGTCTGGTCATGGTGCTAATGGCTCCAGCCTCAGCCTCACGGAGCATTACCGACCAAACACTTCTAGATGCCGGCTGGTTCTGCTTTTATCCCGAAGCCAGTGTGGGCCAGCATTGCATCTCGAATGAAGCCGACTTAGGCGCATTTATGGTGGGTGAAAAACCAAGCCTTGCAGTCATGGTGTTTAGCCCGAACGGGGAGACTTTCTACGGGACTGAGATCCTGAGGGTTGACCGTAGGCCCGGTCACGAAGGCGAGGTTTTGGCCGAGCACCACTGGAAGGGTGGAACACACCCGTAGAACCTGAGTATTGAGCGAGGTCTGAGAGGGGGGCGCTCCGAGAGCGTCCCCCTCTGCTTTTGTGAGGTTCTGCCCCCAAGTTAATACCCGAGTATGAGCCTTTCCAATGCCGCTCAGTTGGAAACGACGGGCACTCTCGTCCACATCTCGTGCACAAGACGCTCGGAAACAAGCAGAACGGGAAAGAGAGGCTCGGTAACCCCGATCTAGGGTGTGCGCACCCCTGTCTGGGTTTCAGGGGGGTTTCAACCTGTTTTCAGATGTTTTAAGAAGATATGCCAGATCTGCCAACGAGAAGGAGAGAGGACATGAAATTCATCAATGTGTTAAGTGGGGACCTCAAGGAGGGCAAGACGTCCGAATTCGTAGCTTGGCTGGAGGCCAACGAGCAGGCTCTAGCCGACGCACACCCGGAGGGTAGCGAGTACATGGGGACCTACTTCCAATGTGATCGGTGGACCGGCTAGCGCAGGTCAGGTCTACACCCTCATCGGGATGGATAGCTACGGCACCATGGATGCGCTGGCAGAGACTGGTGGTGAGTATTCCCGGCTGCTCAATGAGGTCATAAAGTTCTACGACATGAACACCGACAATGGTGGTCAGGTCGTCCTCAAGAAAGCGACCGAGGCCACCACCTTCGACGACTGAACCCATCAACCATGAGTACATCGGGTGTCGGTATGTAGGTGCACCCACATAACTGCACATATGAGCCGGATATGGACGGCCTCCAACCTCTCTTTCGAGAATGTGAACTCCCGCCGTGCCAGTAGCACGGCGGGAGTTCCTCATCCCTCTACAGTCGATGGTTCGATCCCAGTAGGTCCCACCCACGTTTCCCCGCAGGGCCGATCCTCTTCGGATAGTCGGTGGCTGGGGAAGTGCTAGAAAGGTGCATTCAAGCGTCCATCACGGCGTCAAACGGACCAACCGTCACAATCGAGCTACCGTGGGGCTGAACGACAAAGGAGGCCGCAAGTTGCGACCTCCTTCAAACCCATCAGGGATTGCTAGGTTACATATCCAGGGTGAGAGAAACGGTCACCGTTCCGCCAGATGTCAGCGCCGGGCATCCCTTTGCCAGTTCAAGAGCGGCGTGACCGTCAGCAGCCTCAATAAGCGAGTACCCCGAGAGTCCGTCGGCAGTAGCTTCTGTAACCGTGCCGTCAGCAGCGAGTACCTCGCTCGTTGAGACTGGATTGCCGACGTCGACGATGGCTTCGCCGAGTTCGCTGAACCATGCGCCCCACGCTGCCATTACGGCATCCATGTCCTCGGCTGAGCTGTCATCGCCACCGCTGTATGTGAACAAAAACTTCGCCATGATGTTTCTCCTTCGCTCGGCTCTTTCTGAGCCGCTTACTCACACAACGAACGAGCCGACTGTGATTCGACAATGTTGTCAATCATGAGGCTCCCTGAATGATCGTCTCCGGTCGGGACCCGGCCAAAGCCGACTTTTAGCCCAAAGTTTTCCTTTGGCAACGAGCCTGAAGGTCTTGAGCTCTAGCCCGAGTCCGGCTTAAAAAGATCCGTCGACCAATCGAGAACCGCCGCGGTGGTCTCAAATTGCGTGGTGGCTGACATCACGCTTCGCTCTTAGCGCCTAGTAGTCGGTCAGGAACACTCTTTTGAGGTCTGCCGGGGTTAGTAACTCGTTGTTGGCGACGACCACGAGCAGCTGACCAGTAGTTGGGTGTGCGGTCATGATGGATTGCTAGCCGGGAATTGCTCCGCTCTAGCCAAGGCAGATTCAAAGCGCTGACCAGCGGCCATCCTTACCTCAGTGACGCAACCCGCGCTCTCACCATCGATATCTTCGAACTGATGCCTGCTCCCGGGATGTAGGCAACGTTTCGCTCTAAGACTCAGACTCCGGCCGCTTGTCGCATATAGGTGGTCTGGTGCCCATACCCTCAGGTGCTTCCGTGAGGAGATCGTCGACTGGCTAGGCGGTCGGCATTGTTAGCTACTTTCCGACAAGGCCGGTTGTACTGATCAAGAGCCTTCACAGCGTAAGGGACCGACTGCTTTGAGAGGGATATCGGATTAAGGTGGGACGATGGAGTTTGTTGATGCACTCGTAACTTTGGCGAGTCTCGTCTCCCTTGCTGTTGCTTGGGGTTGGGTCCTTCGGGTTGCGCTGCGTCGCATGGGCCGGCAGGGACTTCGCCTTCTCTGGCCTCCAAACTTTGTGAAATACTTATTCGCAGCCGATCCACCGGTTTCCAGAATTCCCATCAACCTGCTTGTGGCGTCAGTCGTCGGGTTGTCCTACTCAGTAATCAGGGCCCTCGTAACGGCATAGCGTTCAACTTCCGACGGGCTGCTGGGCCCGCTCGGTTCGACACTCTCCCTTCGGATGGTCTAGGGATGGGAAGTCTGATTGTGAATCGAGAATGTGAAGGTAGCGTGATGATGTGGTCGAGCGCGATGAGATGATGAAGCGGTTAGGCGAGATTAGAGATGCTACAGATCGCGCCCGAGCCGAACAGGACATCGCTGGACCCACGAGGTTGACCGATGAGCGCGACCGGATACGTGAACAGCTAGAACCGCTCCTACGCCCGACCCGGGCAGAGCTACAGGCGGAATTGGATCGGGTTCGTGCCCACGTGGCGGGGATTGACTACACCCCGGCTTCTGGAATGATGGTTGGGATGGCCGGCGGCGGTGGCAAAGAACCAGCTGTGGTGAGCGCCGACAACGTGCGCGTAGCCCGCAAGGCACAAGCGCAGGACAGAGCGGACTCGCGGATCGACGCTCTTCAGAGTCGGATTGCCAGCCTCGAAGAGCAGCTCAGACAGTTACCCGAGGAGTAGCGGCAAGTCGGCGCCCCCGGAAGATCAGATACGTGATCTCCCTCGCGGACTCGATCGAGATCAATTCAGTGCAAGGCGCCGAGATCAGCCTTTTGTCTCGATCGGACGTCGACTCTCTCGCAGATCTGATGATGGACGCCTATGTGGGCACTATCGATCACGAACGTGAGTCGCTGAGCGAAGCGGTCGATGAAGTTGAGTCCTGGTTTGACGGGGCACCACTGGTCCAACGCTCCTACGGCGTTGTCGCGGAGGACGTTTTGGTTTCCGCAGTGATGCTTTCGAGCGTCGCCGACGTGCCGTTCATTGGCTACGGGATGGCCAGAGCTAGTGCGAAGCGGCAGGGGCTAGGGACCTACGTAACCGCAGTAGCCCTCGCCAGCCTGCGAGATGCCGGCGAGGGTCAAGTGGTGTTCTACATCACCGGAGGGGAACGCTGCTTCCGAGAATTTGTTTCTAGCTTTGGGCGCGGTGCAACAGCCCAAGCTAGGAGACGCCGACCAGTAAGACCTACCGGGTCAGGGCTGACGGTTCTTCATGTAAGCGGCGAGGTCGAGCACTCAAACGGACTCTCGACGAACCTTCTTTCTGACCTGCCAGCTACTCGACTCGATGCCACTGATCGACGTGGGTATCGAGCTCATCTAGCGTGAATTTGGACTCGAGGTGGAGGATGATGTCTCGGGCTTCAGTTGGGTTCGCAGACACCTCGCTGACGATGCCGTCTAGGTCGTAGACAGATCCTTTGCCCTCTAAGACTTCGTTAATTCGGAGTACGGTCGTCGCCCGGTGCCGGAGGATACGCTCGAATACGGCCTCATAGACGTCGGGATCGAACTCGGGAAATGCTTGGTGATTGTCGGCCAAGGTAAGACTTCGGCCGATCTGGTAGAGGTCCCGCCAGGCCTCGTCGAGCAGGTTCGGCGGTGCGTCGGAGGCTTCTCGGCTGTGTCGGGGTGCCAAAGAGGTCTCAGCGCGTCTACGTCCGATTTCGCGGCGGACTTCGACTGAAGGCACGGGCAGGATAAACCGGGAGCGGCTCCCGGCGAGGACCAGTTCTGCCTCATCGTCAGCGGGCTGTGATATCTCGACTAGACGGTTTCCGACAAGGGGGGCTTCGACAATCAACATGTGCCCTGAATTGCCGTATTCTCGATGCCACTGGAGCACTCCTGAGCGCGACCACATGCCCACCGCCTTTCGAATCAGGGGGTGGGTCTCACCGTTCTCGAGATCCGGATATCTCGCCAAGATATCGTTGGTCTCGAACGCTCTTCTAGTGACGTCCCACTGCAATAGATGCACCGAGCGACCTTCTTGTTGGGCTATTAAAGCCAGTTGCTGAACGAAAAGGCTCTTTCCGACACCGGGCATCCCGACGACAACCGCTATCTCACAGGTACGCGCCACGTTCTGGAGGCTGGCATGGATCTCGGGCTCGTTCGAGATGGTGATCCTGTTGATTGGTCCGATCCTTTTGCGTGGTCTTGGCGATGGCCGTTGTAGGCGTCGCCAGTTCGAAAACATAGGTGTGCGACGTTCGAAGCTAGGTGAGGGCCACCTATGACGGGAGCCTACTGCACCGATACCTTTGCACTTAGTTGACGAAGGCTTCATCGTCTTGGCCGATCGTGTTCCCCGAGCAAGCACTGACGCGAAGGCCGGCTATGAAGAGGGCGACCCCTGATACCCGGAGCCAAGAGGTAGGTCGTTCACGAGTCATATCTTGTATGGGGGCTTTGGCGCGGTCGGCCAAAGCTGAACAGGTAGGCTGACCCTGTGAACCCCTCACCTACCGCCGCCCTTCTATCGCTTGGGGCTGGCCTTGGGGCGGGATCTTCGGTTGGATAGGGTTTACTTGGAACCCGGATGATGAAGAGAAGCATCGTCAGGAGATGTTCATGGCTGTCACCCTGTTCGTTTCGCTTGCGGCTGTTCTGGTTTGGGTGCCTATTTATCTCTTCTTTGACGAATGGATACCAGCAGCGATACCTGGCGGCTACGCAATCTTCGCACTCGTTAGTTTAAGGATCCATCGGTCGTTCCCGAACTATCAGGTGTGGCGGTCTGTCCAGTTCGCCCTAATGATTTCGCTCCCGCTGCTCATGATGCTTTCACTCGGCGGTTTCGTGGAAGGCAGTGCCGGAGTGCTCTGGTCGTTGCTCACGCCGCTGGGTGCGCTGGTGTTCGGAACGAGGCGAGAAGCGATTAGATGGTCTGCTGCGTTTGGTGGCGTTCTGGTGGCTGCAGGTCTTCTTGAGTCGGTAGTGAGAGCGCCGAATAACCTTCCTCAGGGTGTTCAGAACTTCTTCTTTGTTGGGAATCTCGGAGTAATTTCCGCTATTGCGATATGGCTTCTCCGGCACTACGTAGAGCAGCAGCGTTTGACGCTTGGCCTCTTAGCGGACGAACGGGAGAAATCTGAGATGCTGCTCCTCAACGTGCTCCCTGAAGGAACTGTTGGCCAACTGAAGGAGGGTGTTGATGTCATCGCTGACTACTACCCAAGTGTGAGCATTCTGTTCGCAGATGTTGTGGGTTTCACTGTGATGTCTGCGGGGGCCAGTCCCGAAAAGATGGTGGGTGTGTTGAACGAGATCTTTTCCCGCTTCGACGAGTTGTCCGCGAAGTACGGCGTCGAGAAGATCCGCACCATCGGCGATGGGTATATGGCTATCTGTGGGGCTCCTGTGGAGCGCTCGGATCACGCAGAGCGGCTCGCTCAGATGGCGCTCGACATGGCCGCCAGCGAGATGCCCCACGTAGATGGTCAGCCATGCGAGCTTCGTATTGGCATTAACTCGGGTGAAGCCGTTGCCGGGGTAGTGGGGACTACCAAGTTCCACTATGACGTGTGGGGCGATGCTGTGAACGTTGCCGCCAGGATGGAGTCTCAGGGCGTGCCCGGCCGGATTCAAATTGGCCCTGGTGCCTATGCCCTTCTCAAGGACAGCTTCGCCTGTGAACCGAGGGGAGCACAGGAGATCAAGGGGAAGGGGCTCATGGAGACCTGGTTCCTAAAGGGCGAGAATGTGACGGCAACAACTTCCGAACTCTCGTGAGAGGGCGCCTTCTCAACTCTTCGGTTGGGCTGAACTATCGGTTATTTTTGGTGAGTCGACGTCGTTGTAAACCCCGAATTCGAGCCACGCCGCGGCCGTGCCTGAAATTCCAGATTTCAGGAGATCACGTGGGGGAGATGCGGCTCTACACATGATTCAGGTGGCGTATAGCGGTAGCCGCGTACAACGCTATACCGGTGGCCATTGCGTCCTCGTGAAACCGGACCAAGTTGGAATGGTTCGTGGGTCCCTCTGCTGAGTCGAGTTCTGGGGGACAGGCGCCTAGGAAGGCCATTGCTCCGGGAACTTGCTGCAGCACGTACGACCAGTCCTCTGCGCCCATGACTGGTTCAGGCTGCTCGGTCACCTTACCTGTGCCGAACATGTCGGCAGCGAACGCCAGAAATTCCTTGGTCCACTCTGGGTTGTTGACGGTGACTGGGTATCCCCGATCGATTTCGACGGTGGCCGTGAGTCCGTGTGCTGCGGAAATCCCGTCAGCGACTTCTTTCAGCATCTTGTGCACGTGATCTCGACGATCTTCAGAGAGTGTGCGAATGGTGCCAGTCATGGTGGCTGAGGACGGAATGATGTTGTGAGCTGAGCCGGCTGTGATCATGCCGAATGTGACGACGACGGGCTCTGTTGCCTGCACTTGACGGGTGAGGGCAACTTGAATGTTGGTGAGGATGGCTGCTGCAACGCTGACTGGATCCTTCGCACGGTGGGGGGATGAGGCGTGACCACCAGAACCGT
>Ga0114999_10009345_pt1 | contig 10754 bp, 7 predicted proteins | sample ArcticOcean_MG_C_3_FD_89820 | JGI IMG/M metagenome (GOLD analysis project Ga0114999, IMG submission 89820) | Marine microbial communities from western Arctic Ocean - ArcticOcean_MG_CB8_126 | ecosystem: Environmental > Aquatic > Marine > Oceanic | place: Arctic Ocean: Canada Basin | collected... | reverse complement strand
CGATAGTCTCGCGTCGAATTGGGCAGTAATTCTCCGGTACCCCAATCGCAGATCACGCCGTAGCGCCGAATAACATCGTAGCTATCGATGTCGCCGCTCCTGAATTGTGCAGCGACCGTTTCAGGATCTTCCTCGAGCCATCCTTTGCGTTGTGCGGCAATCTCGCGTCGCGCACGAGTGGTTGCAGCTTCGTCGACCGCATACTGTGCCAGCTCTTCGTCAACGATTTGAATCACCACACCGTAGTCTCGCTCGGCGCGCTCGACTGAGACATAGTCGTCTTCCACGTCCAGCAACACCTTATTCGGATCCCGCTTAAGCGGGTCGCCATAACCGCCGCCACCGGCGGTGCCACGCCAAAACTTCGCTCCCTTACTTACCGGGACATCAGAAAACACCGCACCAAGAAACTCGGCATTGCCATTTTGCTCCAACCATAGGCCGTGTGGTCGCGATGGCAGGCCACCTTCAATACCCCAAACAACCGAGCGCTCGCGATCGCAAAAGTATGAAAACACGCAGTCCTCCACATCGAGCAAAGTCCCTGCTTTATCGAGGCCAACACCGCCACGAAATTCTCCAGGACCGGCGCTATCGGTGACCATCTCAAAACGGTCGGTGCGCACGGGGCTCATGCGTTCTTGGCCTTCGACTGGCTGGATCATGAGCCCGACCCCAAAGCACGCTGCAGTGGCGCTGAGTCCATCCTTGCCGTTGCGTCCGCCCCAGCCGCCGGCGAGCCAGTCATACAGCATGAAGTACGATCGCTCGGCGGAGCGTGCGTCGTAACCGCCGGTCTGCAGATATTCGATGTTGAAGGCGCACGCCATTGCGCGCTCCGGCATGATGATCGAGAAGAGTTCGAAAATTGAGTTCATGATCTTTTCGAATGGCATCACAAACCCCGAGACCGCGACCGGCCATTCAGCACTGATGATGCTATTTTTCGGTGCTTTTACGGTAACGGTACGATAGAGACCGGAGTTTAACGGGATGTCCGGGAAGAATGTCTTCATACCGGCGACGATTGCCGCGAAGGTGCCACCGTAGGCGCAGTTATAGATCGAGCCGATGGTTGGATGTGACCCGGCGAGATCGAATTCGATTGCATCATCGCTAATCGTCATCTTGACGCGAATTGGGATCATGCCTTCTTCAGCGGTGGGGTCCCGGTCGACATAATCGACAGTTTCCCACGAGCCATCTGGTAGCTCGGTCAGACGACGACGTACAGCGCGCTCAACGTAATCTTGGATATCAACGAAGGCAGTTTTGATTGTCTCCACGCCGTACTTTTCCGCTAGTCGCTGAATCTCGCGTTCAGCGATTTTGCAGGCTTGGGTTTGCGCATCCATGTCGCCAATAATCGCTTCTGGATCGCGAGTATTCTTGGCGATCAGTTTTGCAACATCGAGACAGTGCTCACCCCGGCGCCAGATCTTTACCGGCGGTATGCGGATCCCTTCTTTGAACATATCTCGGGCGGAGACATCGAACGAACCCGGCACGCTTCCACCCATGTCGGCCCAATGACCATTCGCTTGGCTCCAGGCGATGAGTTCTCCGGCTATGAAGATCGGAACGAGTACTCGCGTATCGCTGAAATGCGTGCCACCGACGTATGGGTCGTTGACCAGAAAGACGTCGTTTTCGTAGATGTCGTCGCCGAATTCCTCGATTACTGCCTTGCAGGTGTAATGCAATGTGCCAACATGCGCCGCGAGATCTTGATTGCCCTGCGCCACGGTATTGCCGTTGGCATCGCACAACGCGTTGGAAAAATCTCGGTTATAGACGACGAATGAATAGCAGGTGCGGCGTACTTGCTCAGCCATTTGATCGACGACCGTAACGAAGGCGTTGCGCAACACCTCAAAGGTGACTGGATCGAGATTCGAGGTTGGATTGACTTTGTCGTCCATAGTCTTTTCCTACACGCTAATGTTGAGATTTAGCCACGCGTCGACGGTAACCGTAGCTTCGGGTGGAATGAGAGTGGTGGCGTCAAGTTGTTCGATGATGCACGGCCCTAGTATTGAGAATCCGGTGTGTAGGCTCTCGCGGCTGTAAATCGGTGTCGTCAGTGGCTGCGTCACATCGTCGAACACTACTACCCGAGTTGTGATTGGCTTGACCTCAGCCAGCGTTGGTTCGTAGCGTTTTAGTTCGGCCTTGGGCGATATTCCGATCGCCGTGACGTTCAACCGGAAAATCTCAAGTGCAGCGCCTTCTCGCTTATAGTTGTACTCACGCAGATGTGCCTGCTCGAAATCGTCGACCGCCGAGGCGATAGAGATGAACGGCGCTGGAGCAGGAACCGTGAGCGCGCGCCATTGTCCGCCGTAGCGCATATCGATCGTGCGTTGCATGACCCGTTCTTGAGGTGCCACGCCCTCGTGCTCAAGCCGTTGATGGGCTTCCGTTTCAAGCTCGTTGAACGCCGCCTCGACCGCTGTCGGGTCGGCCTTGGCGGTGTCAGCTATATGCACGACGGTAAGGTCGTGTTGAATGTCGACCAATAGGCAACCCAACGCCGAGGTCACACCTGGATTGGGGGGTACGATCACGGTAGGGATCGCGAGGTCCCGTGCTAGTGCGACGCCGTGCAAGGAGCCAGCACCACCGAATGCAACCAGCGCAAAGTCGCGGGGATCGTAGCCGCGCATGATCGACACCAGGCGGATCGCGTCGGCCATATTCGCGTTGGCGACATCGATTATTGCTTTTGCTGCAGCGGCCGCTTCAAGCTGCAGCGGGGCGGCGACGTGGGTCGCGACTGCGCGCTCGGCGAGCGCGGCATCTAGGCTCAGATCGCCACCCGCGAGCCCCGCACCGAGCCGGCCTAAGACCATGTTTGCATCGGTGTTCGTGGGCTGTTCCCCGCCTTGCCCGTAACAGGCTGGGCCAGGTCGAGCGCCAGCGGACTGGGGGCCATTACGCAGCGAGCCGGCATCATCGATCCAGGCAATGGAGCCACCACCGGCACCGATGGTCTTGACGTCGATACTCGGAAAGCAAATTGGATGGCCGTATTCGATAAACCACTCGCGGGTCACGCTGGCCCGGCCTTCAAATACTAAGGACACATCGGTGCTGGTGCCGCCCATATCGAATCCGATGGAATTTTCAAAGCCGCATAAATTCGCGATGTACTTTGAAGCAACGGCGCCGGCCGCGATGCCGGATCCGGCTAAGCGCGCACCATGACGGTCTACTGTTTTTGGGGTCATGACGCCGCCGCCCGAATGCAGCAGCAACAGATCGCTGGTGTATCCGCCCTCGCGGAGTCGATCCTGCATTCGTATCGCGTATTCGCCGACCACCGGCTGCAGTACTGCGTTCACAACTGCCGTGGAAAAACGATCGTGTTCGAACATCTCGCACAAAACGTCAGCCGAGTTTGATACCGTTATCCCCGGTAGTTCTGCTTCTAAGAGTCGCTTCATTTCGCGTTCATTAGCGGGATTCGCGAACGAATTCATAAAACACACGGTTACCGATTTGTAGCCGCGTCGCTTGATCTTACCCGCGAGTTTAATTGCCGCTTGTTCGTCGATGCCGATCTCGACCTGGCCATAAGAGCTGGTTCGCTCGGTGAAGGTTAAACGGTCACGCCGTCTTATGTAGGGTGCGGGATTGTCGTCATAAGCATCCCAGAGATCCTCTTTTGTTGAGTTGCCGATCTCGATGACGTCGCGGAAGCCCTCGGTGGTCACCATCGCAGTGGGCGGCAGGCGGCGTGTAATAAGCGCGTTGGTCGCAACCGTCGTGCCATGTGCAAATAAAGTGACGTCGCTTAAGTCCACGCGGAGTTTTCCAACGCCACCGAGCGCGGCATCTATGGGATCTTCTGTTGATGGAACTTTCGCGATGCGGAGCGCACCTGAGTGCTCGTCGAGTACGCAGATATCAGTGAATGTGCCGCCGATGTCAACGGCGATGCGGAGATTGGGCATATTATTCCCTTGCTATTTTTATAGGATTGGTTCGGCCCCGCAGCCGATGCTCCGCGGCGACCCATGATCATTATGTATGGAAATCTGAGGTCATTGCGACCACTGATTAATAGCTTAGAAGCGGTCTCCGGTATTTTTGCGACCGCTGCTAGCAGTCGCACCCGTTAATGGGTCAGGCTCGGCTAAACTATCAGTATGTTCAAACGACGTGAATTCCTGGGATCAACTGCAGCGCTCGCGATCCCATTCAGCGCTCGCTTGGTCCATGCATCGTCAATCGAAACGCTGATTTCGCGGGCGCTTCCTGCAAGCCGCCAGTGTATACCGGTGATCGGGATGGGCTCGTGGCTGACTTTTGATGCAGCAGGCGACCGGCATGCGCTCGGGAGCCGAGTCAAAGTATTAGCGGAATTTTTTGCCCGGGGCGGGGCATTGATCGATTCATCGCCAATGTACGGTACTTCACCACAGACCATCGGCCATTGCCTGTCTGAGCTTGCGCACCCGCCTGCTTTGTTCGCGGCAACCAAAGTTTGGATCCGCGGACGCTGGCTCGGTGAACGGCAGATGAAGAAATCGGCGTACCTGTGGGGGGTGGACGGCTTTGATCTGATGCAGGTGCACAACTTGGTCGATGTCGCTACCCATCTTGAGACGCTGAAAGAATGGAAGGCTGAGGGGCGCGTGAAGTACATCGGTGTAACGACATCGCACGGGCGACGCCACGCGGAGCTCGAAAAACTAATGCAAAGTGGGGCCGTTGATTTCGTTCAGTTCTCTTACAACATTGTCGATCGTGAAGCCTCACTGCGCCTCTTACCGCTCGCACTTGAACGTGGCATTGGTGTGATCATCAATCGCCCATTTAGGCGCAGTCGCGTATTCGATCGCGTGCGCGCAGAGCCATTACCGGAGTGGGCGAAGGAGTTCGACTGTACCAATTGGGCGCAATATTTTCTGAAGTTCATCGTATCCCACCCAGCCGTAACGTGCACAATTCCGGCGACCTCCCGGGTCGACCATATGATTGAAAACATGGGTGCGCTAGTGGGTCGATTGCCCAACCCATCGATGCGTGCACGTATGGCGAAGTACTACGACAGCCTGCCGGGCTAGGACGGCACCTCAGGTTGCGCGAGTTTCCATACGCCGACGGTCATTAACGGAACGAAATAAACCGCAAAGAAGCCCCACGCCATCGTGCCGTACCCTTTTGCGATGAGATCGATGATCCCCACCGAAGCAATCGCCAATGCGAGCCCCATGAATCCCATCGCAACTCCGGTATGACCCCATTTACTCAAGGGCCTGCGATGATAATCGTTCAATTGACTATCGATGCGCTCATTCACGCCTTGGAGGATGCCAGCACCGGTCTCGATGAGCGTTCCAAACAGCATGACGGCGAATGCAATCGTGAGAAACCCCATCGAGTAGGTGTTCATCATTTCATAGACAGGGATTTCAGCGACGAGAGCACTCGCCTCAGCACCACTGAATGCGACATGAAAGATGACGGCTGGGACGATCGCAATGCCGGCAGCGATCACGCCTGCGCTGAAGGCATGTTTGCGCGTTTCAAAATCGCGCGCAACATACAAGATCACTGGTACTGCCGTTAAGTTGTACATCGCGTACTGAAAGCCTGAAATCGCCCAGCCTGGCTCGACCCCGCCAATGGCAAAAGCAGTGGCGATTTCTTGTGGTATTGCATCGAAGATTTGTACTAAAAAAGTGAAGAAAACGCCGTAAAGCACGAGTGACCAAAATGCCAGGACCCGCATGACCGCATCGCGCCCGAAAAACTCCAGCATGCCGACCAATCCGAACACGATCACCAGTCCGATCCATGCTGGTAAGCCAAAGCCATCTTTCAACACGCCTGTGGCTGCTGCAATCAGGACCGCGAAGATCAGCATTAGCATAAAGAAGCCAATAAGTTCGTACACAAACCAGCCCTTGCCCAGTAGGATTTGGAAAAAAGCACGGTGGTCATAGGCCTTGAAGCGGCGACCTATCTCAAACGTTAACGACAGCACTAAGGCAAATACCGCCCCAGCTACAAGTAAGGCGAGGAGGCCGCCATGCGGTCCGAGCCGCGTAAAATACTCGATAATCTCGCGGCCGGTACCGTAGCCGCCGCCGACAATAATCGATTGAAAGACTGCGCCCGGGACCAAGTAAATCCGAATGAATTTGCCCAAGAACTTCGCCTCAAATTATGGTCAATATTGGGGTTGGCTGCTGCGATCTGTACCGAACACCGCATCGACCTACCGGAATCAAGGGCGCCGGATAAGCGCCGCCGAGCGAAACACGTGTGAACTTAAATGACTTCAGCCGCTCTGCTTTCGAGCAGTTCTCGAAGGATCGAGCGATGGCAGCGGGATTCGTTTTCGCAATAACATCCGATCGAGAAATTTGATTGATGAGACAGCGCAGCCAATAGATCCAGATCACGTGTCGGCCCTGGTTGTTTCATTTCCGCAAGAAAGCGTCGCTTGAACGTTTTCCAGTCTTTGTCATCGGTTAATGGGAAGAATTGCTTCAATAACGCTTGGCTCGGCGCGAGATTCGGGAACCACACATCGTAGATATTCTTTGGAGAAAACTCCTCTTTGCGGAGTCCACGCGGCGGCCGCCTTACCGTCCCCACGCGTAAGCCCTCATCGGGATCTCGATCACTGCCTAGACGTTTGATGCGGATAGTCATGTGTGAAATATTATCATGTCGTAATGGTTACGCCTTCCACCGCGCCAAGCGGCTACTGTCGATGGTTGATGCCGTATCGCGCTGCGTCTTGACCCAAGTTCGATCGCGCCGTGATAGTTAAATTCGACGCTTATATTGCTACGCAATTTGTGCTTACTGTTGAATAAGCTCTGCGGCTAATTCATCGAGCTCCCGACGGATCCCATCACAGTCCAGTTGCTGGAGCCAGATCGTTATTTCTTCGACCCCGGCCTGTTCGAACCCCACTTGATCTTTACGTGTGCGCCATTGCCCGGTTGCCCCAAACACGCGAATTCGGATCGAGTCGGGATCGCGTCCTGCTTCTTCGGCAAGCGCGGTAAGTTGTGCGCGGCCGTCGATTACTTGTTGCACGTTAGCGACACCCGGAAGCCACCCATCTCCCCATTTTACGATGCGGTGGAAGACGCGCTTTGCCCACTGCCCGTCAAACATTAGACCGCCGAGATAGATTGGTGGGTGCGGACGTTGCACCGGCTTCGGGTAACAGCGCACCGGCGGAAAATCGTAGTAGTGCCCATGATGCTCCGAGTCATGATCGATCCAGCAGCGTTTCATTACTTCAACCGATTCACGAACTTGGGTCCAGCGGTGCTCAAAGTCACCACCAAACATCTCGGTTTCTTCTTCGCACCATCCCGCGCCGATCCCGAATTGAAAGCGGCCGCCGCTGTAGTGATCGAGCGACGCGATTTCTTTTGCCAGGTGTAGCGGATGGCGTTCTGGTACGAGTAAGACACCGGTACCAATTTCGATGCGTGTCGTCGCCGTCGCCGCACGCATCAGTGCAATCATCGGATCGGGCATTCGCCATAGGGCTTCAGGTGCTTCGGTACCCTCAACCTTGCCGGGGTAATCGGCCTTGTAGTTGACCGGTAGAATGATGTGATCCGGCACCCAGTACGATGAAAACCCGAGGTCTTCGGCATGTTTTGCGACAATAGCCGGATCAGCCGTAGCGTCGGCTTGAAGTGTGAAGATTCCGATACGCATAGCATTTCCCCGCGCAAGTCTAGGTCACGCAAATTTGGCATCGCCAGTGAAAGTTGAATTTAATCGACAAGCAACGGTCATTAGGATAGCCGGTCAACCGGCCAGATTGCACCAACCAGGGAAGGTGAGATAGATTTAACGCGCTGCCGACGAATACGAATGTTCGTGGTCAGACGCGTTATAACGTTATCGAATGTGACCTAATCGTGCGTCGATTTTTGGACGCCGCAGAAGACCTCTTGGTCGGGAGTAAATATGCCATGAAGCGGATTATTGTGGTTGTTGCGATACTGGTGTCGTGGCCTAATATTGGCGTTGCACAACAATGCGCAGAAGACGTTCTGAAAGTTTTATACGAGGAGCTGGAAACCATCGATAGTGCGGGCGAAGAGCGCTTAGCCCAGTCGCTGGATAGCTTAGCGCAACAGGAAGGTTGGTCGGAAAGTGAACGGAGCGACTTTACACTTTCAATTTCGGACAATCCGGATGTCGACGCGGTGGAATCGGAGCGCACGGATATGCTTGCTAGGATATTTGGATTAGCCCGGCACAGTAACGTCGATTGCACTGAAATCCATAAACTACATGCCGCTGTCCTCGATTTGGAGCGACAGCAATGGGAGGCTGCGGTGAAGCAAGTCGAGCAACGGATCTGGCGGTAACGTCTCGTTGGCGCCCATACGCTCACTAAGGTGCGATGTGTCGTCGTTGCAATGCACAGGTGAGCCGGATCCCCATTAGTTCAGCCAGTTGGTGCTCGGCCTCCTAACCGGTAAACTGGCTGCAGTTGCGTCGTCTGGACATGCCCGGCCGACGCGAGGATCTACGGGATCTATCTCGACTCCATGCGCGGCGTCTCGAACGTCTGCGATCCGCACCCGTACATGGCGCGGACGATTGTGGGATAGCTTCTAAATTTACCGGAGAAAGCCACATGCAGATCGGAACCCTCGCGCTTTTCCAGCGCGCAAGCTACGACGACAGCGTGACCGACAGTCAGGTCTATCGCGAAGAACTAAAATTAGCGTCTCAACTAGAAGCCCAAGGCTACGATTCGCATTGGTGTGTCGAGCATCATTTCGAAGATTATTCGTTCTGCCCGGACAACGTCGTGTATTTGTCGCACCTCGCCGCATTGACTAAGACTTTGAAATTAGCGACTGGTGCTGTGATTGTGCCCTGGAACACTCCGTTGCGAGTCGCGGAGAAAATCGCTTTATTGGATGAATTGTCTGACGGGCGCGTAATCTTTGGTATGGGCCGAGGACTGTCACGGCGCGAGTACGAGCAGTTCGGGATTGATATGGATACCTCCCGTGACCGATTCGATGAAGCCGTGCCGATGATCATTAAGGCTTTGGAGACCGGCGTCATCGAGGGCGACGGCAAGTACTACAAACAACCATTAGCCAAAATTCGGCCAGCGCCAGTGAGGAGTTTTAAGGGTCGCATTACGGCGGTGGCGATGTCACCCGACTCAGCCTTGGAGGCAGCAGTGCACGGCGCGCAGATGATGGTGTTCACCCAAAAGTCAATGGAAGACCACAACACGGAATTCGAACCTTATCGAGAGCTGTATCGCAAACTTCACAACGCGCCGCCGCCACCGCCACTGATGGCGGGCATTACAGTGTGCCACCAAGACGCTGAGCGTGCTGAAGAGCTGGCGCGCAAGCACGTTGCGGGTTACCTCCTAACCGTGATGCATCATTACGAGTTAATGGGCGAGCACTTCAAGAAAGTCAAAGGCTATGAAGCCTATGGTGATTCAGTAGATATGCTGCGCGAGATGGGACTCGAAGGGATGTCAAACGCTTACGTCGACGCCCAAGCATGGGGAACGCCAGAGCAGATCCTGGAGAAGTTGGCTGGATGGCGCGGCATCATTGGCGATTTTGATATTCTGTTTGGATTACGTGCTGCTGGCATGAGTTTTGCGGATGCCGAGAATTCGCAACGCCTGATCGCTGAGCAGGTTATCCCTGAACTAAAAAGCTGGGGTAAGGCAGCAGCGGCCTAACTAAATTGATGTGATGGTGAGGCAGCGCAGGGCACACGACCTGCGCGCGCCCCATCGGCTCCGCGTAACATCCGCCAAATGGCGACGCGCTACTTAAGGCTCCTGGCCTACCCCAAGATTTCCTTGAGCGCTTCTAACAGTGCGTCCACTTCGACGTCGGTTCCAATCGTAATGCGGAGATATTCCGAAGTTCTCACGTGATCAAAATGACGCACCAGGATCGCGCGATCACGCAGCGTGTGTAGGAGCTTTACCGCAGCGTGGTGTTGGTGTGTGACAAATAGAAAGTTTGCCTGTGAAGGTAGTACGTCGAAATCCAGATGTTTGAGTTCGGCAACGAGGCGTTCCCGTGTCTCAATGACACGCTGGAGTGTCGAATCAAAATAATCCGTATCCTGAATCGAGGCCACCGCCCCGGCGATAGCAACTCGATCTAAGGGGTAGGAATTGAAGCTGTTTTTCACACGCTCAAGCGCCTCGATCAAAGTCGGATTGCCGAACGCAAACCCAACGCGTAAACCAGCTAGCGCGTGTGATTTTGATAACGTCTGCACGATCACGAGGTTATCAAAACGATCAATCAGACCCACGGCTGACTGTCCGCCGAAAGCGATATACGCTTCATCGATGACTACAACAGAATCCGAATTACGTTCGAGCAGCGCCTCGATCGAGGCTAAGCCAAGGCCGCGTCCGGTAGGTGCGTTCGGGTTAGCGAATATTATCCCGCCGTTAGGTCGGCTGTAGTCCTCAAGTTGGATCTTAAATTCATCATTGAGCGGTAGCGTTGTATACAAAACGTCATACAGGCCGCAGTAGACTGGATAAAAGCTGTAGGCAATGTCGGGAAACAAGATGGGATCATCATGCTTTAACAATCCATGAAAAATGTGTGCGAGCACTTCGTCTGAGCCATTGCCGACGAAGACTTGATTCGGTGAAATTGCGTGCCGCTCAGCCAAAGCCGCTTTAAGAGCGGTCGCGTTTGGGTCTGGGTAACGCCGTAAGCCATCGGTTGCTTCTGCCCGAATGG
>Ga0114999_10009344_pt1 | contig 10754 bp, 7 predicted proteins | sample ArcticOcean_MG_C_3_FD_89820 | JGI IMG/M metagenome (GOLD analysis project Ga0114999, IMG submission 89820) | Marine microbial communities from western Arctic Ocean - ArcticOcean_MG_CB8_126 | ecosystem: Environmental > Aquatic > Marine > Oceanic | place: Arctic Ocean: Canada Basin | collected... | reverse complement strand
GTTGGTTAATGCACGTGCCTTGATTTGATCTCACAAATTTCAATAATGGATAACGTGCTTCACGGCCGGTTTTATATCGTATGTGTATAAAGTTAGCCGTAGCGCTTGTTATTTCACCTTCTTCTTCAGCATGGATGACTTGTCCTGAATCAGCTGCTACAGGTAGTTCCATTCCCGTTCCAACAAGTGGAACTTCTGGTTTTATCAGTGGCACAGCCTGGCGTTGCATATTAGCACCCATCAAGGCACGATTAGCATCGTCATGTTCCAAAAAAGGAATCATCGCAGCAGCAACAGAAACTATCTGTTTAGGAGAAACATCTACATAGTCAATTTCTACAGAAGCTACCATTTCAAATCTATCTCCGTGACGTACTTCTAAGCGATCTGCAAAAATATTTCCCTTTTCATCAAAAACACAATCCGCTTGAGCAATTCTGAATTTTTCCTCTTCATGGGCATCTAAATAAATAGGACCGTCTTTTGCAAATGGAACTACCGCAATCAATTCTTCTTGTGCATCCGAAAGGTTCTTTGCAATTTCTTTATCAATCAAAGTATCAGCACTTGCAATCAATCTTCCTCTTGCTGTTTTTACATCTGCAGAAAGATAATGCCCTTCCAGTAGTTTCACTTTTTCCTTGGCGATTTCATGCACAACTTCTCTATATGGTGTTTCAATAAACCCGAAATCATTCACTACCCCATAAGAAGCCAAGCTTCCTATCAATCCAATGTTTGGACCTTCCGGTGTTTCGATAGGACAAATTCTCCCATAGTGACTTGAATGAACATCTCGAACATCGAATCCTGCACGATCTCTCGACAACCCTCCTGGACCCAATGCAGATAATTTTCTTTTATGAGCAATTTCAGACAGTGGATTCACTTGATCCATAAATTGTGAAAGTTGAGAACCTCCAAAAAATTCTTTCATTGAAGCTACCACTGGTCGTATATTAACTAATGCGGACGGAGTTGCTTCCTCAGGATCTGTAATCGTCATTCTTTCGCGAACAACTCGTTCCATCCTTAAGAGTCCCACACGGAATTGATTTTGCATCAATTCCCCTACGGAACGAACTCTTCTATTCCCTAAATGATCTATATCGTCAATTTCACCTTTGCCATTATTAATATTCCAAATCTCACACACAATTGACATTAGATCTCCACGACTTAATGCAAATGACTTGGCGCTTTCCTCTATCTTTAGCCTTTTACTTAACTTGTATCGTCCTACCTTGCCCAGATCATACCGGCGATCAGTAAAAAATAGTTGCTCTATCAATTCCTTTGCATTTTCTGCTGTAGGAGGATCTCCAGGTCGAAGTCTTCTGTAAAATTCCTCTAATGCTTCTGCCTGATTGGTCGTGGGATCTTTATCTAAAGTTGCTTCTAAAAACGAAATGTCTCCTCCGGAATCGACAGTAGAAAGCATCTCTCTCACTCTGTCATCTGTCCCAAGCTCTTCCATTGATAATCCATCTTGTTGATCTATCGCACGCAACAAAACAGTTACAGGCAATCGTCGTTTTCGATCTACTTTTACCGAAATCATATTTTTTACAGAGGTTTCAAATTCAAGCCAAGCTCCTCTATTAGGAATGAGCTTAGCTGCGACCAATTGACGCCCTGAAGCAGGGTCGATATTTGCAGTAAAATAAACACCTGGAGATCTTACTAGTTGTGAAACAACTACACGTTCCGCACCATTGATTATGAATGTCCCTTGCGTGGTCATACGTGGTATGTCACCCATAAATAATTCTTGCTCTTTTACTTCTCCAGTTTCTTTAACAAGTAATTCCACCCGAATCCTCATGGGTGCAGCGTATGTACGTTCTCTATCTCTCGCCTCAGACTCTGTAAGATCTGGATCACCTATCCAGTAGTCAGCAAATCTAATTGACATTCTACTGCCTGTAAAATCATCAATAGGCGTAATTTCATCGAAAAGTTCCCTCAATCCATGACTTAAAAATCGCTCATACGAACTTTTTGGCATCCCTAACAAATTGGGCATTGGCATCACGTTCGGTGTATGTCCGAATGTTCTTATCTGGGTTGGGATTCTACGGTTCGGGCGAACAATCCTACGAGGTGTTGATACCACTATAAATTCCTCCACAAACTACAACACGTATTTCAAAAACCCCAGTGGCCTGTAACTCTGTAGGTTCTCGAAGTACGTCCTATCTTCTGATCATGCAGACACACATTCCAGATAAAGTGACAGCCAAATAATCGGGTTAACCCGACTGCTCTTCTTTCAATTAGAAAATATTAATTTAGAACCAAAAAGATGCGCCACCTGACAGAGAATTGTAACTCTTTCCGTAACCATTTTACAACTTAATTTTCGTACTTTTTGTAAAAGTTTTTTTTGCTAATCACGATACAATTGCAAATGATCAATCAATATCCTTACTTGCTCTTGCAGCAGTAATTCCGTTGGTTGTCCAGTCCTTATCCGATTCCTTAAGTCACTCGATGATATCTCAACCTCAGGCATTCGAACATAATCAATGCATTCGATCACTTGAGGAAGTTTCGTTTCAATTTGCGTTACAACATCTTGATGTATCAAACCCGGCCTTACACCAACTGCTAGTCTAACTAACTCAACGATTCTCTCCGGTTCTTTCCAAAACTCCATATCAACTAATGCATCACTTCCCAGAATGAACCACCATTGATCTTCTGTTTGTGGTAATTGCAAAATTGTATCGATCGTATACGTAGGTCCCTGTCTTTCAATTTCGATTGTTTTCACAAAAGCCCACTCAATGTCCTTAACAGCTACTTCCAACATTCGCAATCTGTTTTCCGCAGTAGAAATGTTATTGTCAACTTTTCTATATGGATCTCCCGCGGGAACAAACCACACTTCATCAAGGCCTAAATCATGTCTAGCATTACTCGCTAAAATTAAATGTCCTATGTGAGGAGGGTCAAACGTGCCTCCCAAGATGCCTCTACGCCGTGTTTTCACTACTCCTCCCATCGAATTCGAAGAGTACCTATCTTGATAGGATCGCCTTGTTTCACCCCTCTACGTTTAAGTGCTCTCGCAACACCCAACCTAGATAAGCGATCGAAAAATTCAGCCCGTGCTTCATTTTGGGTTAGATCTAACGTTTCAGCTAGCCACTGGGGAGTAGATCCTTTCACTACAAAAATTCCATCTGATCCTGCCTCAATTTCAAATCTTTTTTTCTGCGGTTGTGGTCTAAGTTCAACCATATTTGAACCTTCGGATTCATTTTGTTCTCGTAACTGAGTTAGTGCTTGATATGCTTTTTTTGCTAGATCAATAACGCCTTCGCCCGTTGCAGCTGAAATCGCTATGGAAGCAACAGGGAGATTTTCTAATTCCTCTTCTAACAATTCTAACTGTGCCGCTCCGTCGGGAATATCAATCTTATTAAACGCTAATATCTGTGGTTTCTCACTTAACCCATATCCAAAAGATATAAGTTCTTCGTTAATCATTTGCATATCTTTTAATGGATCTTCCCGCGTCATATCAATCACATGCACAAGTATCTCAGTTCTCTCAATATGTCTTAAAAAATCATGCCCCAGACCTATCCCTCGGCTTGCACCTTCTATCAAACCAGGCATATCCGCTGCAACAAATGAATCGTACCCTAGCTCAACCACGCCTAATTCAGGATCTAATGTTGTGAAAGGATATGCTGCTACCTTAGGGTTAGCTCGCGACCATTGAGTTAATAGTGACGATTTTCCTGCATTTGGAAGACCTATGATACCCACATCTGCAATCAGTTTTAATTCAATTTGAATAGTCTTCTTTTCTCCCGCTTGTCCTGATTGAGCAAATGACGGAGCCTGCCTTGTTGAAGTAGTAAAGTATTTATTTCCATGTCCTCCTCTTCCTCCTTTGGCAATTTGTATTTCTAGTCCGGTATTATCAATATCAGTGAGCATTGTTTTTTCGGCACTTATACTATCAATTTCATAAACAATACTTCCAACTGGAACATCTAAAATAATCGCTTCTCCCGCTGCGCCGTGTCTTTGATTTGGACCTCCTGGGAGACCGTTGCCTGCTTTCCGTAATTGTTGATCTCGGTAATCACGTAGCGATGACAATTTATCATTACCTCTAATGTAAATATTGCCACCCCTTCCACCGTCACCTCCGTCAGGACCGCCATGAGGTACAAATTTTTCACGAAGAAAAGAAACGGTACCATTTCCGCCATTACCTGCATAAATTTTGAACTGAACAATATCTATCATGACTTCTATGTAAACATCTTTGATAACTCGAATCAAAAAAAATAAGAAATTTTAGAGAATGAGGATGAGAGGTAGTAGTAGTAGTAGTAGTGTGGATTTGTTGATAAAGGAGGAAGATCCATTGGGAGAGAGGGATGGTTGGAGGATTTTAAAGTGGATAGAGAGAGGATAAAATATCGATACTGCAAAACTTTTTGGGGATAATAATCATAAATGTGTAAAATTAAGAAAAGAAGCCAAGGTATGGAAAGGAGGAGAGTAAAGATATCCACGATGCTCAACAAAAACGAACAAAATAAGAACAAAATAAGAACGAACAAGGGAAAAATTGGTAAAGAGTCTTAGCAATATAGTTAAAGGAGACCAAGGTACAATGATTAAGCTACAGATCGTGCCTGATCGATCATTTCACGAAGGTTACCTATGTCAGTTTTAGTTTCTGGATCGATAGAGAGTGATCGGTCCATTTTTTGCCACCCATGGTGTACGGTGGAATGATCACGACCTCCTAATTCGTCGCCAATTTCGATCAAAGATCGATGTGCGACTTCGCGCATTAGGTACATTGCCAATTGGCGTGGATAGGCCACTCTTTTTTCTCGGCTTTTTGAGAGTAATGCCTCCCGACTTATATCAAAATAGGTACAGATGGTATCGATTATTAATGTTGGAGAAGGTGGTAGTTTGGGTTCGTTAGTTTCTAATGAGGAGAGAGCTGATTGTATTAATGCGGGACTTATAGGTTCTCTAGTTAACCTACTATAGGCTAAAATCCTTGTTAGAGATCCTTCAAGTTCACGGATGTTTTTCTTATAACGTGCAGCAATTAGATGTAGAACATCGTTAGAAACATTTAGTCCTTGTTCGAGCGCTTTCGCTCGAAGGATAGCCACACGAGTTTCAATATCAGGCGCTTGAAGATCCGCTATGAGTCCCCATTCAAAACGTGTGCGTAGTCGCTCTTCTAAATGTGGAATCAAAGAAGGGCTTTTATCTGACGTTATTACAATTTGATTACCTGATTCATAGAGTTCATTAAATGTGTGGAAAAATTCTTCCTGTGTTTGCTCTTTCCCAGCTATAAATTGGATGTCATCGATCAATAGCGCATCAGCTTGTCTGTATTGTTGACGAAATTCCTCCATTTTGCGATTTTGGATGGCTGTAATGAGTTGATTGGTAAAAGCCTCCGCACTTACATATAAAACATGTGCATTGGCATTTACGAATTCATGGCCTACTGCTTGGAGAAGATGGGTTTTACCTAAGCCTGCCGCTCCATAAAGAAAGAGAGGGTTGTAGCGGTTCCCAGGTGAATCAGCTGCACCTTTAGCTGCAGCTGCGGCCAGTTCGTTTCCTTTGCCAACAATAAAACGGTCAAAAGAGTAACGTTCACGTAACCGAGGACGTGGAGCAGTGTTAGGAGATGAAGAAGTGAAGTCAAATTTTTGGGCAGGAGTTTGAAGTGGTTGTAATGGTTGAAAGAAGACATCAAAAGATTGGCCACTGAGTTCAGATAATGATCGGAGAATAGAAGGTTTTAGCCTTTGTTGTAACCATTCAGTGACAAATTCAGATCTAGTGCCAACGATTAAAGAATTTCCCTCGAAACGTAATCCTTCTGTGCCATCTAACCAAGTATCATAATTTGCCCTGGAAACTTGAGATGATAGATCACGAAGCGTAGCTTGCCAAAGAGCTGAAGGGTCAGAAGATAGATTTTCAGACATATAAACTCCTCGTTTGAGGAACAACATAGTTATCCACACTTGTGGAAAAAGTGTGGATAAAATGTGCCCTGCCGCAGGAAAATTGATTTTCCTAAAAGTTAGATTGTTACTTAATGCTTGAATAATTAAGAAACCCTTTTTTCTTAATTATTCTTCCGCTGGTGGAAAAATGTAGCACTGTCAGAATCCGGGATGCAAGCATGTTATGTATGTTTTTTAAAAAAAAGTAATTTGTTTTTAGTACATGGCTTGGACAGACGTAGAATTGGGACGGTAAAGTTAGTGTAAAGAAATAAAATTAGAAAGAAAAAAACAGGGACAAAATATGTTGCTAGCGATCGATATAGGAAATACAAGTATTGCTGTTGGCATGTTTAATCAAAGAAATCTTCTTGCAACTTTTAGAATTGCAACAGACCGAGATAACTTTCCGGATGAGTATGGGAGTTTACTGTTGAATTTATTAAGAACAAAAAATACTGACATTGAAGAAGTTACGGATGCAATAATTTCCTCAACGGTTCCTGGGTTGGTTGGTACTTTTCAAGATGTATGTGAGAAATATTTTCAAGTAAAACCAATTGTTGTCAGTACTGGAATTAAAACTGGAATTAAAATTTTGTATGAAAATCCAAAGGAAGTGGGGCCTGATCGAATATTGCACGTTGTTGCGGGGTTGGCTAAATACAAACCTCCCTTAGTTATTGTTGATTTGGGGACAGCGTGTGTGTTTGATGCAGTGGCTGAAGATGGAAGTTATTTAGGTGGCGCTATTGCGCCAGGAATAGGTTTAGCTTCAACTGCATTGGTAAGTCATGCGGCTATGTTGCATACAGTTGAATTTAGTAAGCCTTCAGGTGTTATAGGGAAAAATACAGTACATTCTATGCAAGCTGGGATTTATTTTGGCTATGTGGAGATGGTAGAGGGAATGATTAAGCGATTTAAGTCAGAGTTAGCAAGTGATAGTTCGGATGTCACAGTTCTTGCAACAGGTGGTTACGCGCCACTTATAGCGGGAGAAGTTAAGGGTTTTGATTATATTGAATTGGATCTTAACTTGGAAGGCTTGCGATTAGTATATGAGGCAAACAAATGAGTTCAATTATAGAAAATAGGCAAATTACAGTGGGTGTCACTGGATCAATAGCCGCATATAAGATTGTAGATGTTGTGAGTAAATTAGTTCAGCAAGGTGTCATAGTGGATGTTGCGATGACCTCAGCAGCTGTAAATTTTATTTCACCTTTGACATTTCAATCCTTAACAGGAAGGGAACCGTATGTAGACATGTGGGGTGTGCATGGAGTGAAAGGAGAGGCTCATATTGAGCTTGCGAGAAGGACAGAGTTGATGCTAATTGCACCAGCGACAGCATCAACAATGGCAAGTTTAGCGCATGGCTTTGCTGACGATTTTGTAACTTTAACCGCTTTGGCTACTAGGGCACCTTTATTGATTTCACCTGCGATGGATTCTCAAATGTGGGACCATGATGCAACACAAACAAATCTAAAGTTATTGCAAAAAAGGGGGGCATATTTTATTGGCCCAGAGCAGGGAAGGTTGGCGTCTGGTCAAATAGGGACAGGGCGGCTCTCAGAATCAAAGAAAATAATCGCTGCTATAAAATCTTGCTTAGGAAAACTAGAAGGTGACCTTTCCGGGAAGACTGTAATGGTTACCGCAGGTGGGACAAGGGAGGCAATCGACCCTGTTAGGTATATAGGTAATAGATCGAGTGGGAAAATGGGTAATGCTCTAGCTGAAGCTGCGAGAGATCGTGGAGCTGATGTAGTGCTAATAACAACTGTTCCAGAAACAGCACCTGAATCAGTACAGGTAATTTCAGTGGAGTCTGCGAACGAGATGGAGATTGCTATATCCGAATATCTAGAAAGCTCGGAAGTTCTTATTATGGCTGCAGCAGTTGCAGATTATCGCGTAGATCAAGAGTCTAGCCAAAAAATAAAGCGAGAAAAATCCGTGAGTATTGATCTAAAATTGGTTTCTAACAACGATATCATCGCAAATATTGGGACTGACCTTATTAAGGTTGCTTTTGCTGCTGAGACAGAAGATTTGATTAAGAACGCTAAGAAAAAACTTTTAGATAAAAAAGTAAATTTAATCATCGCTAACGATGTGACTGCCGAAATGGCTGGATTTGGTTCGGATACAAACGTCATTACCATTTTAGATAGTCAAGGCCAGATTGATGAATTACCTGTTTTATCGAAGTATAATTGTGCAATGGAAATTTTGGATCGAGTTTCAGATCTTTTGAAAGGTTAAAAATTAATTTTTAATTGAATTAGGATGTTCGAGTAATTGGATGATATTGCCATCTGGATCGGCAAATGTAGCAACCCATCCACCCCAAGATTCTTGCTCAGGGTTCCTAAGGAATTCGACACCTTTATGCTTGAAAGTATTAAATGTTTTATGGATTTGTGTAGTTCCAAAATTGATCATTATTCGTAAAGGATCTTTTGAAGAGCTTTTGACTTGAGAATGAACAGCTATTGTTAGTCGAAAATCATTAAGTTCAAAATTGATCAATTCTTTTCGATCAGATCTTATAGGTAATTCTAATATGTCCGAATAAAAAGAACGCATTGAAGCAAATTGAGAGGCTTCAGTCCAGATAATTAATCCTGCGACATTAAGATTTTGCACGATTGAGAGCCAACTGTACGAGGGTTCGTAAAGGCGTACCTGACATTCCCTTGGCCCATTCCCCGTTAGCGGAAGTAACGTTCATAATTCCTGCAATATCCAGATGGATCCAAGGTGTGTCTCCTGCAAAAGCTTCTAAGAACTTTGCAGCAGTTATTGAACCAGCACCTCTGCCGCCAGTATTTTTTATATCAGCTACATCTGATTTGATTTGTTCTTGGTATTCTTTATCCAGAGGGAGCCGCCAGTATTTTTCACCTGTTGAAGTTGCAGCATTTTCTAATTCAATCCAAAGTCGTGTATTGTTTGAAAATCCTCCAACTCGGACGTTACCTAATGCGACTCCCATAGCTCCTGTAAGTGTGGCAACGTCAATGATGCGAGTAGCTCCATTTCGGCGCGCAAATGCGATCCCATCAGCTAGGACGAGGCGCCCTTCGGCATCTGTGTTTGCAACTTCGATGGATTGCCCGTCCATTGCATAAAATACATCACCTGGCTTAGTCGCAGAGCCACTGGGCATATTCTCTGTGCAGGGAGCGATAGCCATTACATTGATCTTAGGTTTTAGTTGTGCGATTGCAGCTATTGCATTGATCACAATCGCGGCTCCACTCATGTCCCATTTCATTGCTTCCATGCCTGCTGCAGGTTTTAACGAAATGCCACCAGTGTCAAATGTGATGCCTTTTCCGATAAGTGTTAAATAATTGCCACGCCTTGGTAAGCCATGATATTTCAATATGATAAATTTTGGAGGTTCAACAGAACCGCGAGCAACTGAGAGGTAGGATCCCATACCAAGGCGTTCAGCCTCATCTTTTTCAATGATTTGGCATTCAATGTTATATGTATTGGCTAAATCTTCAGCATTTTGCGCCATAAGAGTAGGTGTCATAAAATTCGCCGGTTGATTGCCTAACGTGCGGGCATTATTAGTAGATTCGGCGAGAATTTTTCCTTTAGTCATACCATCTGATATTGCTGAAAGTTGTGATCGAGATTTTGCCAGTATCGTTACATCGAAGAATAAGTTGGTATCGTTATTATCTAGTTTTGTGTGATATTCATTAAATTTATAAAGTCCGAGAATAATCCCTTCAGTTACAGCTAAACCGTATTCTGAATCAGGGAGATTTCGCCATGCACCTGATGGAGGAGCCATTACGATATGGTCAGTTTTTGTGGCACGGATTTTTCGGGATAGATTTCCCATAAAAGTTCTAAGAAGATTTACATCGATTGTGTTTGGTTTGTCTTCAATTTCCAGAACGATTATACGCTTGGCCTTGGATCTGCTAGGTGTAGGAAATTCTAAAAAATGCCCTGCTTTACTATGAAACAGCTTGTTTGTTCGTGCCCGTGAGATAGCACCTTTTAGCTGTTGATCGGCGACGGCAGTTTCACCCGTTAGTGGTCGATTGTTGGTAGGAAGATAAACGATATAAGTGTCTGCTGTTTGATCGAATAAATTTCCTATAGAAGTTTGAATATTCATGTTTTCCTAATTTTGTATGCGTAAAAAATCTTAACTTGAGAATAGATGGCAAGCGTATGATCAAGCAATAGGTAAAATTATATAAGTTATATTTTTGCTGCATCATACCATGCGATAGCGAGCATTCGTGGGCCAAATTTGGCAGTTGCCTGCCGAGTTAAAGATGAAATATGAATTTCTGCATTGGGTAGTTTTTGTTGAAACCATTTTTCTAATGCACTTGCTGCAGGAAGTGTTGCTGCATGATGGATAGCTATTCGAGGAGATTGCAGTCGTGATAGCTGGTCAGTGCAGTAGTCACGGAAATATATTAGAGCGTCATTCCGTGTGGGAATTCGACGTATAATTTCGTTCGCAGGTCCAATAATATTTGCAATAAGACGATTTTTCACTAAGCCTAATTCTGCATTTCCTGCAGTGCTAAGTAGTTCAGGGTGCTCCACAAAGGCAACTACTTTTACAAGTTGATTTATAACTTGAGCCTGTTGAAGTGCTTCTTTGATAGTGCCAGATTTTTGAAGAACTTCCGATGCATGGATAGCTTGCCACCCAGATCCCATAAGGGCATGGTTGGTAGG
>Ga0114999_10009341_pt1 | contig 10757 bp, 8 predicted proteins | sample ArcticOcean_MG_C_3_FD_89820 | JGI IMG/M metagenome (GOLD analysis project Ga0114999, IMG submission 89820) | Marine microbial communities from western Arctic Ocean - ArcticOcean_MG_CB8_126 | ecosystem: Environmental > Aquatic > Marine > Oceanic | place: Arctic Ocean: Canada Basin | collected... | reverse complement strand
GCTGGAAGAGCTTTCATCGAGGTGGGACCCGAAATGGAACCAACTTTTTCACCCAACATCATCTGTCTCCTTCATTGAGTCTGTTGCCACGAACTTGGACACAGTACGAGACGCGACCAGTCAACTGGCTAGCCGAAGATGTGAAGCGCCAAATCCAATGTTCCAGGACGCCTTCACAGTCACCACCCGACCCTTCGACCCCACCACAGACCAGACCGGCCCTGCCGCTACCGCCATCCACATCCACACCCACACCTGCTGCCGGCCGCGGCCACTTCGACCTGATCGAGGGCTTGTTCCTAGGATCGTCGCCATGAGCAACCGCCTGCTGCTGTACCACAACCCGGGTTGAGGCAAGTCCCGTGGCGCCCTCGGCATCCTCGAGGAGCGCGGCGTCGAGTTCGACGTCATCGAGTACCTCAAGGAACCCCTCGACCGGAAGACGCTGGAGGGGTTCCTCGACCTGCTGCCCGGCGAGCCCGCCGACCTCATCCGGGCCGACGACGAGCTCTGCCCGGACCCCGGCACGCTCGACACCGACGGTGTCATCGACCTGCTCCTCACCCACCCGCACCTGATGCAACGGCCGGTTGCGATCCTCGAGGGCCGAGCCGTCATCGCCCGACCCTTCGAACTAATCCTCGAACTCCTCGACTGAAAATGGCCCGCCACGTACCGCCCAACGCCGAGGACCCCGTCCAGGTCGTCGACACCGGACGCCCGACCCGGCCGTCGCCGCGCTTCTCCATCATCCACGAATCCGACGTCCCCTGGCAGGAGGTCCGCGCCCAACAGCACGGTGACCGCCGGGTGTCCGTCCACGAGAAGTTCCTCGAATGGTCCGGCGACCGGATGGTCGTCCTCGGCCACTACGACCCGGGCATGATCATCGAACGCCACGGCCACCGCAGCGACCACCTCGTCTACGTGCTCGAGGGCTCCGTCGACATCGGTGGCCGGCACTGCCCCTCCGGCACGCTCATCGTGCTCGAAGAAGGCGCCGCCTTCGGACCTCTGGTAGCCGACGGGGACGAAGGCTGCATCATGTTCGAGACCTGGCTCGACGACCCCCTCCCCGTCCCCGCCGACGAAGACGGCTTCCGGTCGCTGCTCGCCGAACACGGCGTCGAACAACTCCCCCACCCACCCTTCGACGCACCCGACCACCTCGAGGACCAATGACCGCCACCCGGCCGACCGCCCTCGTCACCGGCGCCAGCCGCGGCATCGGCCGGGCCACGGCCATCGCCCTCGCCGAAGCGGGCTGGGACGTGGCCATCACGGCACGCACCGTCCATGAAGGCGACGCCGTCCACCAATCCGTTGACGGCGACGTGGCAATCCCCGGCAGCCTCGACGACACCTCCGCCCGGATCGAGGCTCTCGGAGGACGCGTCGTCCCGATCGTCATGGACCTGCTCGACCGGGAATGCCTCGCTCCTGCCGTCGATACCGCCATCGAAGGCCTGGGCCACCTCGACACACTCGTCAACAACGCCATCTACGTGGGTCCGGGCAACGACCACCGCTTCCTCGACATCGACTCCGACATCCTCGATCGGCGTGTACTCGGCAACCTCACCTCGCAACTCGACGTCACCCGGCGGGCACTGGCCCACATGGTCGAGCGTGGATGCGGCACCATCGTCAACCTGACCAGCCCGGCCGGCTACGCCGCCCCCTTCGCCCTTCCCGGCAAGGGCGGCTGGGGAATGCCGTACGCCGTCTCGAAGGCAGGATTCCACCGGATCGCCGTCCAGGTCGCCTTCGAGTACGGCGACCGGGGAATCGTGGCCCTCAACGCCCAGCCCGGCATGGTCGCCACCGAACGGATCATGGCCGTCGGCCGAAGCCGCGAACTGATCGCAAAGTACGGAGCCGCTCCAGAAGTCGTCGGACGGACACTCGCCCACGTCGTCGCCGCAGCAAACGACGGCCCCGAAGGCCTGCCGTGGCCCAACGGCGACACCGTCGAACTCCAGGACCTCGCCCACACACTGGGTTGGCTCGACAGCCCGGGCCGCTTCCCCGACCCCACCTGAGCCGGTGCTGGCCACGACCGTCGCCGAGGCGGGCGACCGCTACGGCGACCGCATCGCCTTCCGGACCTCGGACGGCGACGAACTCGGCTACCGGGACCTGGACCGGGCCACCGACGAGGCGGCCGTCGGACTGGCAGCGCTCGGGATCACCCGCGGATCGCTCGTGCTCCTGTCCCTTCCGTCCGGCCTCGACTACATCGTCGCCTACGTCGCCGCCGCCAAGCTGGGCGCAGCCACCGGAGGCATCAACCCCCGCCTGAGCGCCTCCGAACGCGGCGACCTCGCGTCCGGGGCCGCACCGGACCTGGTCCTCGCCGCCCCCGGGCTCACCGACGGCCTCCCGAACCACCTTCACATCGAGACGGTCAACCCCGGCTCCGGCCCACCGCTCGCCGAACTCCGGTCGTCCGGCGAGGCGCCTCCCCCGGTCGCCCTGGACCCGGACGAGCCCGTCTGCCTGTGCTTCACCTCGGGTTCGACCGGCCGACCCAAGGCCGCCTGGTTCGGAGGGCGCCAACTGCTGGCGGCCGCCGACCTCGACACCGGAGGCGCCTGGGGTGACGGGCACCTGATCGCCGGCACGGCCATGGCCCACGTCGGATTCATGACCAAGATCCCTTGGCAGTTGGCCGCCGGTGCCACGATCCACGTCATGGACCGCTGGTCGGCCGGTGAGGTACTCGAGCTGGTCGACACCCACCGCATGCCGGCCGTGAACGGGGTCGCCGCCCAGATCGCCCTCATGCTGCGCCACCCCGACTTCGACGACCACGACTTCTCGTGCGTCCAGGCGATCGTCGTCGGCGCCGGGACCTCACCGCCCGACCTCGTCCGGGAGGCACGCCAACGCTTCGGTGCCCCGTACTCGAATCGCTACTCATCGACCGAGTCCGGAGGCACCGGACTCGCCACGGCCCTCGACGCCGACGACGACGAGGCCCTCCACACAGTGGGTCGGCCCCGACCGGGAATCGCCGCCGAGGTACGCGACCCCGAGGGACGGGCGCTACCCGATGGCGACGTCGGCGAACTCTGGCTCCACACCCCGACGGCGATGTCGGGCTACTGGCGCGACCCGGAACGGACGGCCGATGCACTCGTCGACGGCTGGCTACGGACCGGCGACCTGGCCCACGTCGACGACCGGGGCTGCTTCCGCCTGACCGGACGCACCGGCGAGATGTTCATCCGGGGCGGCTACAACGTCCACCCCCAGGAGGTCGAAGCCGCCCTCGGCACCCACCCGGCCGTCGCCCAGGTCGCCGTGGTGCCACGAGCTGACGACGTGATGGGAGAGGTCGGCGTCGCCGTGGTCGTGCCGACCGACCCGACGGACCCGCCGTCGCTCGACGACCTACGGTCACACGGCGCGGCCCACCTCGCCTCCTACAAACTCCCCGAGGCGCTCCGCATCGTGCCCGAACTCCCCCTCAACAGCGGCGACAAGGTCGACCGGCGGCGACTCACCGCCGACGAGCGCAGCGACTGACGACTGTTCAGCGGCGGCCCCGCCGGGACCGACGCCCACGCTCCTCGTCCCGGGCCCGCTGCTCGGCCAACTCGGAGCGAAGCGCCCGGTAACGCACCACCCGACGGGCATCGACAGATCCGTCGCCCACCGCCCCGGTCACGGCGCAGTCCGGCTCGGTGTCGTGGGCGCAGTCGGCGTAGCGGCACTCGGCCGACAGGTCCTGGAGGTCGCCGAAGACCCGATCCAGGGCCTCCTCCGTGTCGAGCAGGCCCACCGCCCGGATACCCGGCGTATCGATGACGAGGCCGCCCCCGGGCAAGTGCACGAGTTCGCGGCTGACGGTCGTGTGCCGGCCCTTCGCATCCCCGCCACGCACCTCGCCGATGGCGAGGCGATCCTCGCCGAGGAGTCCGTTCACGAGCGTCGACTTGCCGGCGCCCGATTCACCCAGCAGGGCGACGGTCCGACCGGGCCCGGTCCTGGCGACGACGGCATCGAGGCCCTCGTCTCCACCGACCACCAGCACCGGCGTCTCCGGCGCCACAGCCCGGATGGTCGCCGCCACCTCGCCGGCGGCCTTCCCTGCCCGGGTGTCAGCCTTGGTGAGGACCACCGCCACGTCGGCGCCACTGTCCCAGGCGATCACCAGGAGGCGCTCGAGGCGACCGGCGGGAAACGGCCGGTCCAGGCCGTGGACGATCAACACGGCGTCGACGTTGGCGACGAGCACCTGCTCGAGGCCCGCCTCCGACGGGTCGCGCCTCGACAGGGTGTTGGCACGCGGCAGCACCTGCGAGATCAGCGCACCGATCTCCGGGTCGTCGTCGAGGAGCACCCAGTCACCGGTCGCCGGAGCGAACTCGGACTGGGCCCGCTGTGAGTCGGACAGCGCACGGACTGGACCAGCTGCCGTCGCCACGTCGCACTCGCCGCGGTCGACCCGCAGGATGCGACCGAGGATGCCCCCCTCGGGAACAGCCCCTCCGGGCCAGCCGTAGTCGTCCAGGTCGATCGCCATCTTCGGCGATGCTACGGCGCAGGCGACGGACAGACGGGCGTCAGCCCAGGCGAAGCGTTTCGAGCGGTTCCAACCGGGCAGCCTTGTTCGACGGGTAGAGGCCGGCCACGACGGCGACACCGACGGACACCAACGCCCACCGGAAGAGCCCGGAGACCGAGAGGATCATCGTGTAGTCGCGCATCTCGGACACCAGCCACACGACGCCAGCGCCCACGCCGGCACCCATGATCCCTCCCAGGACCCCCACCACGAGTGCCTCGAACAGGAACTGGAAGGCGATCGTGCTCCGGCTGTGGCCGAGGGCGCGACGGATGCCGATCTCGGAGGACCGTTGGATGACCGAGATGGACATGACGTTGGCGATGCCGACACCGCCGACGATCAGGGCCAGTCCGCCCATCATCTTGGTCAGGTTGTTGAGGTTCTCGTCGACCTGGGACTGGGCATCGAGCAGGTCGGTCGGCACGCTCGTGTTCGCACCGTCCGGACCACCGAGGCTGACGACTGTCGGTATCTCTTCCGCCACATACTTGGTGTTGGTCGGCGCCCTGATGTAGAGGCGCGTGGGGTCGGGTTCCTCGATGTCCCAATCCTCGACGGCATTGGAGAAGGTGATGAAGACCGCCGAGTCCATCGAAGGTTCGAGCAGCACGTAGTCGAGCACCCCGACCACGCCGTACGAGATGCCGTTCAGCTCGATGCTCCTCGGCTCGTTGGCTATGTAGCCGTACTCGTTGGCCAGGTCCTTGCCGATCACGGCGACCCGAGCGCCACTGGACTCGTCGTACTCGTTGAGGAACCGACCACTCACGATTGGCACCTCGAGCGTCTCCGGCAGTTCCAGGGTCGTGGCGATGACGGGCACGGGGAAGGCCCGGTAGTAGTCGGAGGCCTCGGCGAACGGGAGTGTCACGATGTTGGAGAGCTGCAGGGTTGCCGACACCGACACCACGTCGGGGAGCCGCGCCACCCTCGCCGTCGCCTCCTCGGGGATGCGCGGATTGGCGCCGAAGCCTCCGAGCTGGTCCTGTGCGTTGGCGACGATCAGGTCAGTGCCGAGCTCGCGCAACTTCGCCTTCAGGTCTCCCTTGGAACTCTCGTTGATGCCGATCGCCGAGACGATGGCCGCCACGCCGAGGATCGGGCCGAGCATGATCAGGAACGTCCGGATCTTGCGGGCCGTCAGCCCGGCCAACGCCACACCGACGAGTTCCCGGAAGCGCCTCATGACACCGGCCCCTGCCACTCGTCCCCGACGATCTCGCCATCACGCATGGAGATGCGCCGGTCTGTGGCCCCGGCGACGTCGAGATCGTGGCTCACGAGGCAGATCGCCCTCTCATCCGACCGGAGGCCGGCGAAGATCTCCATGACGTTGGCGGCGTTCTGGGTGTCGAGCGCACCTGTCGGCTCATCGGCCAACACGACCAATGGCTCGGTCACGATCGCCCGGGCGATGGCCACGCGCTGCTGCTCGCCTCCCGACATCTGGACCGGACGATGGTCATGCCGGTGCGCAAGGTCGACCTTTTCCAGTGCCTCCATGGAGCGACGACGTCGCTCCTTGCGGGTCAGGTCCCGGTAGAGCAACGCCGTCTCGACGTTGCCGAGCGCCGTCAGGTGGGGCACGAGGTGGAACTGCTGGAACACGAATCCGATGGCCTGGCCACGGAGACGTGACCGTTCGGCGTCGGGCAACGTGTTCACCTCGACACCCTGGATCCTGATCGACCCGGACGAGGGAAGGTCGAGCACGCCGAGCAGGCCCAGCATCGTCGACTTCCCCGAACCGGACGGGCCGACGATCGAGAGGTACTCGCCGGCGCGGATGTCGAGGGAAACGTCCCGGAGGGCATGGACGAGGACCTCCTCGCCGTAGACCCGCGACACCCTCTCGAGCGACAACAGGGACTCGCCCATCGGGCTCGGGTTCATACCGGTCAACGCCGGTCGATCTCCAGGATCACGTATTCGCCGGGCGAGACCCCGGAAACGATCTCGACGTATGCACCGTCGAGCATCCCGGTCTCGATCTCGCGGCGCTCGATGACCCCATCCGGGGTCACGACCCGTGTCTGGTTGATGCCGCCCTCGGCGAGGACCGCTGCGATCGGCACCACGATGGCATCCACGACCTCCTCGACCACGACGTCGATCATCACCACGGCGCCGTCCACGCCGACCAGTTCGTCGACCGCCTCCACAACGCCCTCGTAGGTCTCGCTGCCGCCTCCCGTGCTGGCGGAGTCGTCGAGTTCGGTGATGACGCCCACGGACTCCTGGTCTCCGGCGTCGAGGTTGACGGTGACCACCTGACCGACGCTGAGCTTGGCCCGCTCGGACGGCGTGGCGAAGATCTTGATCGTGAACTCCGGCTCCGTGAGGCTGAGGACGTTGTTGCCCTGCAGGACGAACTGGCCCTCGTCCACGTTGACCGTGCCGATCCTGGCCGGCCAGTCGGCGACGAGCATGTCGGCCGGTTCGAACAGGACGTCGTCGTCGATGGTGCGGATCAGGATCTCGAGTTCGGTCTGTCCGGCGAGCATCAGGACGGTGCCCGTCAGCACCTCGAAGTCGACTCCCTGCTGGGCGCTGCCCGACACGCTGTAGTTGACGGACGTATCCACCTCGGGGGCCTGGTCCGCGACGATCGTCACCGAACCCGTGTTTCCCTCGACAACGATGTCGGCACCGTGGAGGGTGAGTTCGGGAAGGTCGTCGGATTCGATGGCAATCGTTGCCGTTACCTGCTCGCCCAACCCATAGGCCTGTTCCACGAACCCGGGGAGATAGTTGGGATCGGGCACCAGAGTCACGGTCAACAACTCGTCCACCTCGACGAGGTCATCAGAACGCAACGTGATGCTGATGTCCACGGAGTCGTTGCCCGTCGTGAGCGTCACGAACTCGTCGGGCTCGCCATAGTCCTCGTCCACGATGACGGTGCCGCCCACGACGAAGTAGACGTCGATGTCCTCGACGACCTCGACGGGTGTCTCGACGGTGAAGTCCGCCGAACCGCTCTCCTCGGTCGAGTCGACGTCGGCACGCAGGGTCAGGATCGGCAGGTCGGGGACGTTCGGGTCCATGACCGTGACCGTCGACTCGGACCGACCCCCGACGTTGTAGCGGGCGTTGTCGCCGAACAAGGCCGAGATCCCGACGTCGAGATCCTCGTCCGGCTCGATGTCGTCGTCGATGAGCGTCGTGATGACGAGCTCGGCGACCCCGATGCCCGCCGGGAACAGGATGGTGTCGTCGACCTCGTCGAAGTCGTCCTCGGCGGTGACCTCGCCACCCACGCTGATGTCGACGATCAGGTCCTCCTCGGGAACCGGCTGCGCCGAGAAGGTGAAGGTGACCTGCTCTCCCTCGATGATCTCCGTGGCGGAGGCCTCGACGGTTATCGACGGCGCGGTCGAGGTGGCTCCCGCCTCCGGACCTGCTTCCGGCGGTGCGGCGTCGTCGTCGATCGTGGCCGCGGTGACCGTCTGGTCGGCCAGGGAGTCGAAGGCGTCGTCCGAGGTGGCATCCACCACGGACACGGTGAGCGCCGTGCTCTGCTCACCGTCGAAGACGGTGTCGTCGACACCGGAAACTGTCACCGACTGTGCCGTCGACCAGTTGTCTACCGTGAACGTGACGGTGGCCGGCGACACGGTTGCCTCACCGGTGTCGGCACTCGAGATGGCGAGTTCCACGTCACTCGTCGGAGCCTGGTTGAGCACCACGGTGAACGTGTCGCTCGTCCCGTCCTCACCGACGACGGCGGCGGTGGTCCACAGCGTGAATCCGGGGGACTCGTCGTCGATCGTCGTCAACCGGACGGAACGGTCACCTAGCAGGTTGAACGCATCAGGGGAGGCAGAGGCGTCAACGGCGACCACGATCAATGAGGTCTGGTTTCCGTCGGTCAGCGTGTCGTCGATGCCGGTGACGGTGACGGTCTGGGCGGTGGACCAGTTGTCGGCCGTGAACGTGAGGGTCGAAGCCGACACAGTCGCCTCGCCGGTGTCAGGACTCGAGATCGAGAACACCACGGCCGACGTCGGTTGGACGTCGAGGACCGCGGTGAACGTCGTCGTCGAGCCCGCTTCCGTGACGGCCGCGCCGGCCGTCGAGATCTCGTAGCCGGCATTGTCGTCATCGGTGGTCGTCACCGACACAACGACATCGACCGCTTCGTCGAAGTCGTCGTCCGAGTAGAGGTCGAGCACGGAGAGCACCAGTGAGGCGGACCGGTCTCCGTCGAGAAGTCGATCGTCCACACCGGTGACGGTGACGGTCTGCTCGGTCGACCAGTCGGCCGATGTGAAGAGAAGGCCCGCCGGCGCCACCGCGAACTCGCTTGCATCGCCACTCGCCAGCGAGATGACGACGTCCGACTCCGGTGCGGCACCGAGAGCGACCGTGAACGTGGCGGACAGCCCGGCCTCCGTCACCACCAGCGAGGCCACTGAGGCCCGGAACGCCCAGGGGATCGACTCCAGGGAGAGGCCCCGGGACCGATTGGCATCGAGGTGAGCCGCCCGGGTGCCGGATCCGTAGGTCCCGTCCTGCTCCAGCCCGAGCACCTGCTGGAGGATCTCGACCCGTTCACCCCGTTCATTCCAGGTGAAGTCGGCGAGCAGGACGACCTCCTCGTCCAGCGGGGCGAGGGTCGTCGTCGGCATGGACGCGGCGATGGTCGTGGTACTCGTTGCCGTCTCCTCCGAGAACTCGTCCTCGCCGGGTAGGACCGCCCGGATCTCGAGCGTCGCCGTGTTCTGTGCGCCCACCGAATACCCGGCGCTGTTTCCTCCGAGCGACACGGTGACGAATTCGTCGACCTCCATCGTGGCCCCGCCGTAGTCGTGGTCGACCTGCCACACGGCCAATCCTGAACGGGTCTCCTCGGTGTAGTACTCGTCGACCTTGCCGACGTCGTAGCCCGCCTCGGACAGGATCGTCTCGAGTTGGAGGACGTCCGGTCCCTCGGAACCGACGTCGAGCCGTCGATAGAAGGCGAAGTCGCCGTTGACGGCGACCGCTCGACGGCCATCGAGGGCGAAGAGCACGTCGCCCGGCTGGACGGTGTCGCCGTCATCGACGAGGACGTCGCTGATCTTGCCGTCCACCGCAGAGTTGATGACCTGGAGTTCGTCGCGTCGGAGTTCACCGCGCACGGTGATTTCATCGGTCAGGGTCCGGATGCTGACCACCTCGGCGATGGCCCGATCGGTTTCGAGGTCGACCACCACGGTGTCGTCCGCCCAGGGTTGCCAGACGACGAGACCCGTAACGGCCAATGCCAGCACCACGAGAGTCGTCAGGTACCTCTTCATGACCGCATGTCCTCTTTCCCTCGACAAACCCTAGGAATCATCTGCGGCCAGGTTCAGTTCGCTGACGCAGTCCCGGATTTCATCCGTGTTGATTTCGCCGCCCGAACTCTGGAACGACCCACCGGGGCCCAGCAACCCGTTCTCGTCCGGCAACAGTTCACCGATCGTCCAACCCTTCTGGCGCAGGCACTCGGTCAGGAGGATGAAGTCCTCGTTGTCCTCTCGGATCTGTTGCGGCGTGAGGTCGCTCCGTGCGGCCTGAAACTCCTGGAATGCGTCGCCGATGCCGGTGCGGCTATTGCAGAGGCCAAGGGCCTCGAGGTAGTCGGGACTGTTGACGAGGGCACCCGCTCCGGCCTCCTCGTTGGGAAGGCCCATGAACTCGAACCCCTCCTCGGCGAGACAGGAGTTGAAGCCCCCGAGGGCATCCATGAGCTTGAGGCCGGGGTTGACGTCCTCCTCGGCCAGCGGGATGGTCTCCTTGGGGGGCTGCGTCGTGGTGGTGGTCGTGGTCGTCGTGGTCGTCGTCGTGGTCGAGGTGGTGGCGGCGGCCGTCGTGGTGGCCGAGACCGTCGAGTCCTCGGGCTCCGCTGCGTCTCCAACGGTCCCTTCGGTGGTCTCCGAGGGGGTGATCCCGGTGGCGGTGGGCGCCTCGGTGGTGGTGGGCGCCACCGTGGTGGTGGGCGCCTCGGTGGTGGTGGGCGCCACCGTGGTCGTGGTCGTGGTCGTCACGACCTCCTTCGTGAAGGCGTCGTCCGGCAGGACGATCTCGACGTCTTCGTCAGCGCTGAGCACCACGATCGACCGGGTGCCGGACCCGGCGCCTCCACCCGAGCAGCCGGCCAACAAGGCCAGCGCCACAAGCGAGCGCGTGAAGATCACAAGAGTTCGTGGGAGGG
>Ga0114999_10009338_pt1 | contig 10762 bp, 9 predicted proteins | sample ArcticOcean_MG_C_3_FD_89820 | JGI IMG/M metagenome (GOLD analysis project Ga0114999, IMG submission 89820) | Marine microbial communities from western Arctic Ocean - ArcticOcean_MG_CB8_126 | ecosystem: Environmental > Aquatic > Marine > Oceanic | place: Arctic Ocean: Canada Basin | collected... | reverse complement strand
GGGATAACGCCTGAGTGAGTAATCTTTGCAAATGGAGAGACTTTCGTTGATCTGAGAATCTCAAAATATGAATCACTTCAGGTGTTTATCCCGTTAAGTCGGGTACTGTGCCATCAACTACCGACTTTTTTGCTTTTCGAAATATAGATCCGCCCGGTGTTGAAGGGTTCGCCAGGTCGGTCTTAAATTTTCTTTCACGCAATTTGATCAACTGAGCATTTAGTTCATCATCATTCATCTGAACCGAATCAATATTCTCCAGTATCCGAGCTTCATCACGAATGTACTGGAGTTCGACGCCCTTTCGTTGATGTTCTTCAGCCCGATCCTTGGGATTCAAAAATGTTAACAGTCCAGTTAGTATCGCAACGAAGATACCTAATGAACCAGCGATCCAATTTGGGGCGGGCGAAAACGACAATGCCGTCACGATCACTGCGAAAATCATCGCGGTTATACCGATGCACAAATGGGTATTTCGCCACTGTTTCGCAGCAATAAAATGCTGCACAGAAGTATAATCCGTGCCCTCGCTGATACGGTTAGCCTCTTTGATTATTTCATCACTTGCATTTGCCATCTTTCACCTAATTTGCATTTGGAAAGCCGCGACCGAACAAATGCTTCCAATGATATGAAGCTTTAACCGAATTCAACTCCAAAGTAGCAGTCGCTCCCAGGGTAGCGATTTTACCCGCTGTTCTAACCTTTTTTTGAACTTCTTCTGTTTGGGATTTCAATGAAGTGGCTTCAATTGTAGCACCTATCCCGGACGGCAGGTTTATTGATGGTAATCCTTTCGCGCTCAGTCCTTGCAAGAATCTGGGCAAGTCGAACTCCGTTGCCAATAAGCCATCTTTACGAACGAAATCGGCGCAAGCGAGTTCCAAATAAATCGATTGAATGGGCACTTTTTTGTTCGCTTTCCACGCCTTCAGGAACCGGATTAATGCTTTCAGCCGTCCATCGCACTCAACATTGATTTCATTAATATATGCACGAATGAGTTTAGGTGCTGATAATATCCATCCCGCCGAAGATGGGTCGGGTATTCGGTATACCGAAAATTCCCCCACTACATCGTATTTGAATGCGGGGATAATTTCTGTCACTTCAGCTCCTTGCGGGCCAAAGTCCATGACCAATGCAGGCCTACGAACCTTAATTGGTGTTGTGCGAAATCTGCGTACAAGTGCAGCACGCACCTTTCGCAACGCCAATAGCGAATTGTCTGGCAAGGTGTAATTAGGAAAAATGGCGAACCGATCAACATCGCTATGGAGGGGAATATTTGTACCGTTTCCAAATGAACCTGACTGAAAAAATTCCTCTAATCCAAACGCGCTGTGTAAACATGCCTCTATGGAAGCACGATGGCCTTTTGCGGCATCCGATTCTTGCTGAGTGGTTGTAAGTCGACTTTCAAATTCATTGAACATTTGAGGCACAGTTTTCATGGAAACGAACTCTCCCTTCGACAACCCTTTTACTATTATTTCCTATACGATATGAACAAAGCGGTTTGAGCTTATGTTACTAAATTTATGCACGCCAGAAGTTGACGGGATAGCGGATGAATGATTCTGCTCGAAATAGTCCCGCGCGGTGCGTTAAAAAATCAACGTCGGCAGTGCCCACGTTTTCGAATTTAGCGAACCCTCGCCACTCAACCCGACCCGTCTTGCCGTCAGATTTTCGAACAAATTGAATTTTGATCCACCGGGGCTCCAACGCTAGTTCACCGTTGATAATAGTTGGATCATTCTCCCCGCCGCGCTCCAACGCTATCCCTATCCGACCGGTACGCTTCTCCCGCAAAACCGGCAGGGACCGAGTTACCACCGAATACTTTTTGCTGTCGATAACCTCGGTCCGCCTGGTTGCGGCGACCTTCTTTTTAATTCGGAATTCCGCTCGAGTGTCCCCTACGATCCTCAATACCACATAGGCCACGGGAACGCCGAAAATTGCGGCGGCTATGACCCAACCAAGATCAAACATTTTTTTGATTTCTACCGGACAAAAGCGCGGCCACCAGCGGATTATCATCATGGGGAGGTAGCTTTGCTTCGAAAACATCTATATCCCGAAATGTGTTTCTCCCCGGTTTGCCGATTAGCTGAATCTGATCTTGATCATAACGGTCAATCAGCAAGACACCTGATATCGCCTTTATCGGAATCGGTCCGCGGTGACAAGCTTCGACACCCGGTATAATCATGGTTTTAGGCGGGTCCGTTTCGTCTTCGACGTTCCCTCGATCTATGACCGCCCTCCATGCTGCATGCGTCGCCGTTGCGTCTTGTAAACTCTCCAGCACGAGAGCTCTATCAATCTCCAACCAGACCGAATATCTGGCATTTTGTTGGTGGCCAAACCATCCCAACCAATTGTGGGACTGACCTGGAAATTCGATGGAATTTTGACCAAAATCGAACAAACATACAGCGCCATTGTCGCGGCAAAACGAGCCGGTGTACCGATCACCCACCGCCACCCTGATTTCTTTGTCGGCAATAATGCTCTTGAGCCTGTCTCGGCTAGTAGCATGCCATAGACGCCCGTCGAGTTGTGACCACAACATTTCTGGTAGGTCAGGGTTTCTCAATGGTTATTCCTCGCCCAGAAAGACGCCTCCATCAAATTCCGCAGCGCTATTTATAGTTGATTGAACAATTTACCGCGACTCTTTGGTCTTGATCGATCCCGCGCAATCCCAAATCTGGCGGCCAACCACAATCCAAACATAAGGGAACGTACAATATGGGTATCGTATCAGTCGGCCAGTCGGTTCCGCGCTATGAGGATCCGTATCTTTTGCGCGGCGAGGGGCGATTTACCGCCGATGTTGCCCTGCCCAATCAGGCCTACGGCTATGTGCTGCGCTCGCCGCACGCGATGGCCCGCATAAACGGCATCGATACCGCCAAAGCCCTGGCCGGGCACGAGGTGGCGTTCATCGTCGCCGAAACCCTGGCCCAGGCCCGCGACGCCGCCGAGCTGGTGGCGGTGGACTACGAGCCCCTGGACGCGCTGACGGATTCCTTTGCCGTTGCCGCCGGCGCCCCCGCCATTGGCAAATCCCAGTCATTCCACCGTAGGAATTCAATATTGGCTTTGCATCCGGCCCGGATATGACCCCACGCGGACATTGTCAACTATCCGCCTAACGGATTACCTCCGGCGCTCTGGAAAAGAGCACCTGGGAGATCGCTTCACGACAGGCACCTCCGTTGAAAACACACCGGGCGCCGCAATTTTAATCCAAGACGAAATGGTCTGACCATGCAGACTAACTACGAAACATACGATCTCCGGTAACGCCCGGAACTGACTGGAACCGTACCTCCAGCAGCGAAAATTCTATGTCCGCTAACTTGGTGAGAGATTAACAATGTTGCACCAAGGAAACGGGCGCCTGTGTCTGGCGCCCGTCCATACCGTCTGCCGCTGATCTTACTTCCAGAAAAAGTCGGAAATATGCAATTCGTTCGCCGTGATCAGATTAGGTTTCACCGCGATTTCGCTGGAATGCCCGTAGATGATCGGCAGCGACGCGATGGGAACGATATAACTGTTACGGCTAATATGGTCGAAGACCTTGCCGTAAGCCGCCTTTCGAGCCACCAGATCGTGTGTCTGTTTGCCTGCCGTCATGCCCTTATGAAGCACCGGGTCGCGTGCATAGTCCCGCGATTTCGCGCCGAAATAGACATTGAGGGCATTTGCCACATCGGGCAGGGAGCCGTTGGGGTAATAGCCTGAGAATGCCTGCATTTTCCCGGAGGCCCGCTTTTTGCGCATGGCCACGGTGGTCATCGGCTGTATGCTTGCCCGGACGCCGATCTTTCGAAGGTCGCCGGCGATGGCCGTTGCAATATCCTTGACGATGATGTGCGCCGTGATTTCAAGATCGAAACCGTTGGGATAGCCCGCCTCGGCGAGAAGTCTTTTGGCGGCCGCGGGATCATATGGGGCCGTTTCGACGCTATAGGTGCAACCCACCATCGAGGCAAAGCACAATGCCTTGGCGAGCTTGGCGCTTTTGCCCCCAGGGATCACCGCATTCTTAATTCCGCGGCGATTGATGCTCATGGCGAGCGCCCTACGGACGCGCGGATCGGTCAACTCCTTCTTGCCCGACCGCCCGGCCGCATCCATCATAAAATAGGTCATGGTAATGCTATCCACAGCCGTAACCGAAAGCTTGGGATTTTTCTCAATACCCTTGGCGTTATCGTTGGAAATGTTGCGTACCACATCGACGCCGCCCGTTAGGAGCTGCGCAATCTGTGTCTCCTGGTCAGGGATGAACACGGCTTTTACGCGTTTGATTGGCGCGCGGCCGATCCCCTTGAAATCCGGAAAGCGTTCAACCGTAACCCCCCGGTTGCGATCGAATTCCACAACCTTGTATGCGCCCGTGCCGATCGGTGTGACGCGGCCATAGTCGGAGCCTTGCGCGTGGGCGCGATGGGTTTCGGCGTCAATCATAAATCCGCGATAGGCGAAATGCATGAAATCACCGGCATTGAGTTTCTTGCCGGTCACTCTGACCTTATAGGTCCCTAATTTTTCGGCTTTTTTTATCCATTTGAAGCGACCCTTGAATGCAAATTTATTTTTTGGATCGGCCGCCATCTCGATGGCATAAATGACATCGTCGGCATTGAATGCATTGCCGTTATGGAACTTCACGTCGTCACGCAACTCGAACTCTATGGTTGTGTCGTTGATACGTTTCCAGGATTTGGCTAGTTGCGGGACCAGCTTGCCTTTGTATTCATCATAACGGATGAGCATCTGATAAATCGTACGGTAGAATTGCGATGCCTCGGTCGCCGGATAAAAATATCCCGAAAGCCCTTTGTATGGCTCGGTAATCGCGAAGCGAAGCGTGTCTTTGGATTTTTGGGCTAACGCCTCACCGGCGGTCATAAGCGCACAGGCGCTAAAAATCGCCGCAGACATTATAGATTTCGATTTCATGACATACCTCCCTATTTGATTAGGATTATTGCACGCTCATCTAGGCGCAAAAACATTCTGATGCCAATATTATTTCATCAGGGCCCCCTATCGCAAGGGAGAAGAGGCGCGTGCCGATCTGCAAATCATCCTGAATTCCAATATGTCCATGGTCTTTGGTGTTTCTTATTTCGCGTTTATTGGGAGCAAAGTAAGGCGAAATCGGTCAAGGGGCCTTGATCGCACCCGCGCAATCGGGAACTCTGGCGCTCAAACACAATCCAACATCAAGGGAACGTACAAAATGGGTATCGTATCAGTCGGCCAGTCGGTTCCGCGCTATGAGGATCCGTATCTTTTGCGCGGCGAGGGGCAATTTACCGCCGATGTTACCCTGCCCAATCAAACCTACGGCTATGTGCTGCGCTCGCCGCACGCGATGGCCCGCATCAACGGCATCGAGACCGCCAAAGCCCTGGCCGCGCCCGGCGTGCTGTTGGTGCTCACCGGCGCCGATATGGAGGCGGACGAAATCGGTCCCCTGCCTAACATCATGCCGCCGTTGCCCAATATTGATTACGATCAGATGTTCGTCGCCAAACGCTATATTCTGGCCACCGACATGGCCCGCCTGGCCGGCCACGAGGTGGCCTTCATCGTCGCCGAAACCCTGGCCCAGGCCCGCGACGCCGCCGAGCTGGTGGAAGTGGACTATGAGCCCCTGGACGCGCTGACCAATTCCTTCGATGTAGCCGCCGGCGCGCCCCGTTACGCGGACAAACCCGATAACCTCGCCTTCGATAATAACTTCGGCGACAAAGAGGCCACCGATGCGGCGTTCGAGACCGCCGCCCATGTGATCAAGCACCGGCTCACGGTCAACCGGGTGGCGCCGAGCCCCATCGAGACCCGCGTCACCAATGCCAGCTATGATGCCGCCACGGATCGCTGGACCGCCTATGTGCCGACGCAAGGGCCGTTCGCCATGCGCGGCGTGCTGGCCGGGCAGATTTTCAAAACCGATGCGTCCAAGTTTCATCTGATCACCGGCAATATGGGCGGCTCCTTCGGCATGAAGGGTTTTTCGGTGGAAAGTATCCTCGCCATCTGGGCCACCAAGCGCATCGGGCGCCCGGTGAAGTGGGAGAACGACCGCACCGACAGTATGCATTCCGACCAGCATGGCCGCGACAAAGTGGTGGACGCGGAACTGGCCCTGGATGCGGATTTGAACTTTTTGGGGCTGCGGGTTGCCTCGCTCGCCAATATGGGCGCTTTTTTCGGGCCCATGGGCATGATGCACACCCATTTGAGCCTGATCGGCCTGATCAATGTCTATAAGACGCCGTGCATCCATATCAATGTGAAGGGCGCCTATTCCAACACCTCGCCCACCGGCCCCTACCGGGGCTCCAACCGGCCCGACAGCACCTTTATCATGGAGCGCATGATCGATGTGGCGGCGCGCCAGCTGGATATCGATCCCATCGAGCTGCGCCGCCGCAACGTCATCCCGGCAGACGCCATGCCCTATAAAATGCCGCTCGGAACGATCTATGATTCCGGCGATTTCGGCTCCAACATGGACAAGGCGCTGGCCGGCATCGATCATGCCGGGTTCCCGGCGCGCAAAGCCGGAACCGAGAAAAACGGCAAACTGCGCGGCTTCGGCCTCGCAAATAATGTGGAGCAGGCGGTGGGCATCGGCCAGGAGTTCGTGACCTACCGTTTTGCCGAAAACGGCGATCTCACCATCATCGCCGGCACGTCCGATCAGGGCCAGGGCCATCCGACCATGTACCGCTTGCTGGCCTCGGACCAGCTCGGCATCGATACCGGGCGCATCACCGTGATCGAGGGCGACACAGACAGCCAAGAAGCCGGCGGCGGCACCGGCGGCTCCCGGGTGTCGGTCATGGGCTCCAACGCGGCCATGAACGCCGGCACCGGCATCATCGAAAAGGGCCGCAGTGTTGCCGGCCATTTGCTGGAAGCCGCCGCCGCCGATATCGAATTCGCGGCCGGCAACTTCACCGTCGCCGGCACCGACAAATCGGTAAGCCTGGACGCGGTTGTTGCGGCGTCGTTCGATACCGCCAATTTGGGCGACGGCATGGAGCCGGGGCTGGAAGAATACGCCAACTATGAAGGCAAGAAGGCCAACTATCCGAACGGCTGCCACGTGGTCGAGGTGGAAGTGGACCCCGATACCGGGCGCGCCGAGATTGTCAAATATGTGGCCGTCAATGATGTCGGCACGGTCTTGAACCAGCTGACATTCCGCGGCCAGATTTTGGGCGGCATCGGTCAGGCGGTGGGCCAGGCCTTGATGGAAAATGTCGCCTACGACGACGACACAGGCCAGCTTATGACCGGCTCCTTCCTCGATTACGCCATGCCCAGGGGCAACGATTTCTGCGCCATCCAGATCATCGACAACCCGCACCCGACGGACAGCAACCCGTTGGGCGCCAAGGGCGCCGGCGAGGTGGGCTGCGCCTGCTCGATGCCGGCGGTGGTCAACGCCGTGATGGACGCATTGGCGCCGCTGGGCATCACCCATCTGGACATGCCGCTGACCCCGGACAAGATTTGGGCAGCGATCCAGGCGGCCGGTTAGGCCGAGCGGCCCAAGGGGGCGGGTTTAAAACCCGCCCCTACATGTTGGCCCCGGACAGGTTGTTATCGGCCCCGGATATAATGTTGTCGGCTCCGTAGGGGTGGGTTTCAAACCCACCCAGGGAATCGGGTGAGATATATTATGGAATTTAATCCGGAACATTTCGAACGGCAGGACGAAAGCGACGACGCCCTGTTTTACCAGATGCCGCGGCTGGTCATTCATGTGGACGACCATGCCAGCAACGCCCTGGCGGAATATTTCGGAAAGGCATTGCCGCGCGGCGGGTGCGTGCTCGATCTCATGTCCAGCTACCGCTCGCACCTTTGGGAGGATGCCGCCCATGGCGATGTCATCGGGCTCGGCATGAACGGGCCCGAATTGAACCAGAACCCGGCGCTGGCGGCTTGCATCATCCAGGATATCAACAAGCTGCCCACGCTTGCCTTCGCCGATGCCGCCTTCGATGCCTGCATCCTGTCGTTCTCCATGCAGTATCTGACATCGCCCATCGCCGTTCTGGCCCAGGTGGCCCGCTGCCTAAAACCCGGCGGCACATTTTTCACCGCCTATTCCAACCGGCTATTCCCGACCAAGGCGGTGGCCGTCTGGCGCAACTGTTCCGACCAGCAGCGGGCGCAATTGATCGGCCAATATCTGGATGCGACGGGCGCTTACGGCGACATCCAGGCGCAGCAACTGGTCGCCGTCGATAGCGGCCATGATCCGCTGTATGTGGTGACGGCGAGAAAACGTAGCGCGTGAGCCGTTACCTTCTACTTCTTCCTCCCCCCTGGAGGGGGAGGATCGAGGTGGGGGGGGGGGCGAAGAATATAGGCATTGCGTTTGGGGCTCCCCGCCACCCTATCCCTCCCCCTCGCCGGGGGGAGGGGAGAGCTTCGATAACGCGGCCCGGCGCCCAATATCCCTTCTGTTTTTACTTCTTTTGGTTAATCAAATATCAAACAAGTCCGCCTAAATTCGAAGCCATGCAAATGGGGACCGAGCTTTATGTGGTTGTCGACCAGTTCGGCACCGTGCTGACCGAGCCGGGGCCGGAAGATACGGCGCGCTGCGCCAAGGCCGCCATGGATGCCGAGAAATATGGGCCGCACCTGGTGAAACCGGTCCACGAGGTTGCCGGCAACCGGGTGCACGCCACATTGCCGAAAAACCTGCTGACCAGATTCCAGCGGTAATCCAAGGGCGCAGTCCGGCTGGGGATGGCCCAGGGGGAGTGCATTTCGATAATGGAGGTGCCTGCGCGGGGTCTCATTATTGATAAAACAAATCCGATTTCGACCTTGAATTGCATCGTTTTTCTGAATTACTGTTAGATTTCCCGACGCCGGTATAAAAGTCTGCGGTGCAACATGTCATTTAATTTCTTGCGCACTGTATTTGTTCTGCTCGCTGCCCTCGGCGCTTTGGCGCCTACCGCGCATGCTCAAAAATCCAAAGATACCGTTCGCTTCGGCTGGCGGCCGCCAATATCGATTTATGGAATTTATTTAAATCCCCTGACAGAAAACAGGCTGGTAACCGATGCGGCGTTTGATCATCTTATAAGCTTCAATAATGTCCGGCAAAAATTCGAAAATATTCTCGCCAAATCCTGGAAGCGTATCGACCCAAAGACGATTGAGTACGATCTAAGGGATGACGTGCTGTGGCATGATGGTGAAAAACTCACCGCAGACGATGTTGTCTATACCCTCAATTGGCTAAAAGACCCCAAAGTCCGTCTGCGATTTAAGCGGCGTTATAGTTGGATCAGCAGTGTCGAGAAATTGGGGACGCACCGTCTCCGAATCGTTGCGAAAAGAATCGTGCCCACGGATTTGATGCGGCTTGCGACAAGCATATGGGTGCTGCCCGAACATATTTTCAGGCCGCTGACAGACAAGCGCGGATTCGCCCGCAAACCTGTTGGTACCGGCCCCTATCGGGTAACCAGCGTAGACAATAATTCCGGCATTAGATTATTGAGAAACGAAAACTTTAAGCATGGGAGCAATTTCTATCCCGCCGCCTCCACGAGAAATATCGATCTCGTTCCCGCGCCGGATGAACAGACCCGTACGGCGATGCTGTTGACCGGCAACATCGATATATTCAGGGCGATCGAGCACGAAGCGGTTGAAAATATAGCGAAAGAAGGCGACCGCCAAAAAGTAACGGTCGCTCAAGGACAGGGCATCGTGTACATGACCCTGGACGCCGCTGGACGCTCCCAGCAAAAGGCGCTGACGAATACAAAAGTTCGCCGCGCCATCGCCATGGCCTCAAACCGCACGACGCTCGCCAAGTCCGCCGGCGTTCGCGGGACCTCTGTTCCGATCAGCGCCTTGTGCCGGTCGCTCCAATCCGGGTGCGGTTACGATCTTAAGCCGCCGAATTACGATCCCGCGACGGCGAGCCAACTACTGACAGAAGCCGGATTTCCCAACGGTTTTGATCTGACGGTCACCACACGGCGGGAGACGGCGTCCGTAGCCGAGGCCCTGGCCAGTGACCTCCAAAAAGTCGGAATTCGCGCCCGCGTCGTTACCGAGAACCGCTCTACCTTTGCAGAGAAAAGGTCTGACGGAGCCTTACAGGCACAGGTCTCGTTTTACTCCGCGGGAAGTTTTCCCGATGCGTCACAACCCGCGAATTTCTTTTTTGGCAATCGTGGCAGAGACTACGCACGCGACAGCGTGATCAATTCTCTTGTTAAAAAAGGTTTGGGTACACGCAATCCAACCGAACGATCTAATATTTATCGGCAGCTCTTCAGTCGCGTTAACCAGCAAAATTTTATTCTGCCATTATCGACACTGCCCAATGTCTATCTTCATCACAAAGATGTTAGCGTGCCGACCCGGTACGGGAATCCCAACGGAATTAAATTTCGCGATTTGAATTTTGATGGGAGGATCCAATTGGTCGATACGCCTACCCACGACCCGGATGAATGCGAAGAAAAAGGGAAATGTTGGGTCAATGAAGAATGCGTTGAGTGTAAGAAAAACTAACCGGCGCTTACTGGGTGATGCCTGACAGACCGGCAATCACGAAAATCGCACAGTACCCGACTCTTTTCAAAACACCAACTCTATCAACGGTTTCCGAGGATTGTTTGGTTTGAATAGAGCCATCATATAGTCGCGGAATTCCATTTCAGACATTTTG
>Ga0114999_10009334_pt1 | contig 10766 bp, 9 predicted proteins | sample ArcticOcean_MG_C_3_FD_89820 | JGI IMG/M metagenome (GOLD analysis project Ga0114999, IMG submission 89820) | Marine microbial communities from western Arctic Ocean - ArcticOcean_MG_CB8_126 | ecosystem: Environmental > Aquatic > Marine > Oceanic | place: Arctic Ocean: Canada Basin | collected... | reverse complement strand
GGGCGTCTCAAAGACTTTCGCCGCATCGCCACCCGGTACGACAAAAATGCAAACAACTTCCTTGCCGCTCTGTGTCTCGCGGCCCTAATCTGTTACTGGATTTGAATGAGTCTGGACCCTAGGACAAGAATTCAGGAAATAGGGAGACATAATAATTGTCTCCCGCCTGATCGCCGATCCGAATAACTATCCGAGTTGCAATGCCTCATGCCAAGCATAGGGGTCAGGTCTTGAATTGTGAATTGGGGAATAAACCCCGGTGCCGGGGCTCCTAAATAATACCTTCTCTGTGACCTCTGTGGTCTCTGTGTTAATTCTTCTTCTTTTCTCGCACTTCTCTCAGTCCCGTGTGGCCGCCAATCCACTTAACCAGCCGCGTTGCCGGACCTAACGCCCGCGTGGCCGACCCGCTTAATTACCCGCGTTGCCGGACCAGACGCCCGCGTGGCCGAGCCTACTCCGCCGAAGTAGCCACTTCGGCTACGAAGGCCGGGCCCGGCCACCAGCCTTCGCCATCGTTGCGCTCAGGCTTCGTCGGGCAGGTCCCCACACCGGCTCCGCTCTTAAGTCCCCGCCAAAGTCATCGCCTCAATCCGCAACGTCGGCGCATCGACGCCGTAGCGTAAATTCAAATCATCGGCGGCGGTCAGCCCCAGGAACATGTCCTTCAAATTGCCGGCGATGGTAACCTCGGAGACCGGATAGGCCAACTCGCCATCCTCGATCCAGAAGCCCGCCGCGCCGCGGCTGTAATCGCCGGTCAGGCCGTTGACCCCGAAGCCGATCAACTCGGTCACATATAATCCCGACTTTATTTCGCCGATCATGTCATCCCGGCTGATCGAGCCGTTGTCCATATAGAGGTTGGTCGCCGACGGCGAGGGCGGCGAGCCGGCGCCCCTTGATGCATGGCCGGTTGTCTCCAGACCCAATTGCCGGGCCGAGCGTAAATCCAGAAACCAGGTGGTCAGCACGCCGTCCTCGATGATACTCCGGCGCTCATTGGGCAGCCCCTCGCCGTCGAAGGGTTTCGAGCGCAGGCCCCGGTGGCGGTGGGGATCATCGATGATGTTGATATTGTCCGGAAAGATTTGCTCGCCCATGCATTCTTTGAGGAAGCTGGTATCGCGGGCGATGGCGGCGCCGTTGACCGCATTGGCGAAATGATTGACCAAGCTTCTGGATACCCTTGGATCGTACACCACCGGCACCGTGCCTGAGGCCACCTTCTTCGGATTGAGCCGCTTGACCGTGCGCTGCCCGGCGCTCCGCCCGATCTCTTCCGGGCTTTCCAGATCATCGCCATAGACGGCGCCGGTGTAATCGTAATCCCGCTCCATGCCGGTGCCGGTGCCGGCCAAAACCGATGCGCTCAACGAATAGTGCGAGCCCGCGTAAGTTTGCGCAAAGCCGTTGGAGGCGATCACCGACACCCGCGCCTGGCCCCAGCCGGCCTCGGCGCCTTCGGAATTGGTGACGCCGTCGACGGCGCGGGCGGCGTCTTCGGCCCGGTTGGCCCAATCGATCAGCGTTTCGGCATCCGGCTCGTGCGCGTCGCACATATCGAGGGTCGGGAATTCGGTTGCCAGCTGCTCGGCATCGGCGAGGCCGCAATGGGGGTCTTCGGGCACCGCGGCGGCCATGGCGACGGCGCGCTCCGCCAATTCACCCAGGGCATCATCGGAGATGTCCGACGACGAGACAATGGCTTGTTTTTTGCCGACAAAGACGCGGAGGCCCACATCGGCGCTTTCCGAGCGTTCCAGCTTTTCCGGTGCGCCGAGCCGCTGCGCCACGGACAGCGAGCGGCTTTCCACATGCACCGCATCGCCTGTATCGGCGCCGGCCTTTTTGGCGCGGGCGAGCAAGCCCTGTAATCGTTCCAGCATTTCCCCGGACATACGCTATTCGCCTTTCTTCCAGATGTTTTGGCCGCTTCCCGGCAGGCCAAGTTTGTCCCACATTTCATCCACCTTGGCGATCACATCATCGCTCATGGTCAGCGTAGCGCCCCAGTCACGGCTGGTTTCGGGCGGTATCTTGTTGGTGGCATCGAGCCCCATCTTGCCGCCGAGGCCGGGCTCCGGCGACGCGAAATCCAGATAATCGATGGGCGTGCCGTCCACCAAAGTCACATCGCGCACCGGGTCCATGCGCGTCGATATGGCCCAGATCACGTCGGTCCAATCGCGCACATCGATATCGTCATCGACGACGATCACCACTTTGGTATACAGGAATTGCCGCAAATAAGACCAGATGGCCATCATGATGCGCTTGGCGTGGCCGGGATAGGCCTTTTTGATCGAGACCACCGCCACCCGGTAGGAGCAACCCTCCGGCGGCAGCCAGAAATCGACAATCTCGGGGAACTGCTGGATCAGAAGCGGCACGAACACATCGTTCAACGCCGCGCCGAGCACAGACGGCTCGTCCGGCGGCCGCCCGGTGAAGGTGGACAAATAAATCGCGTCTTTGCGCATGGTGATGGCGGACACTTTGAATACCGGGAACTTCTCCACCGAATTATAATAGCCGGTGTGATCGCCGTAGGGCCCCTCGTCGCCAGTCTCGGTCAGCGACACATGGCCTTCGATGACGATCTCGGCCTCGGCCGGGACTTTGATGGGGACGGTCTTGCATTGGGTCAGCTGGACCCGCTCGCCGGACAGCAGGCCGGCGAATTGGTATTCGGACATGGTGTCCGGCACCGGCGCGACGGCAGCCAATATGGTGGCCGGATCGGCGCCGATAACCACGGCGGCGGGCAGGGGCTCGGCCGATACGGCGCCCGTCTTGGATATTTGGGCCGCGTGCGCCTGGGCGCCGCCCCGATGTTTCAGCCAGCGCATAAGTGTCGTATTTTTGCCGGTTACCTGCATGCGGTAGATGCCGATATTGAAATCGTCGCCGTCTTGATCGTTTGGGTTTTGCGTCACCACCAGCGGCCAGGTGATCAACGGCGCCGGCTCGCCGGGCCAGCAGGTCTGGATCGGCAGGCGGGCGAGATCGATGTCATCGCCTTCCCAGACGATTTCTTGGCAGGCGGCATTGGCGACGGTTTTGGGGCGCATGGATAGCGCGGTCTTGACCATGGGCAGCATGGCGACGGCTTCCTTGAAGCCGCCCGGCGGCTCGGGCTGGCGCAAGAAGGCCAGGGTTTCGCCCAATTCGCGCAACGTATCGGGCTCGCGCCCCATGCCCCAGGCGGCCCGCTTGACGGTGCCGAACAGGTTGACCAGCATCGGGTAGTCGTATTTGCGCCCCTGCCCGTCGACGACGTTTTCGAACAGAACGGCTGGCCCGCCATCGGCCAGCAGCCGGGTTTGAATTTCGGTCATTTCCAGGTTGGGCGAGACCGGCTCGGTGACCCGCACCAGCTCGCCGGCTGCCTCCAGCCGCGCCATGAATTCCCGAAGGTTCTTATCCGCCATGGATATTTTATTCCTTACATGCGCCGTGGCTATTCACTAGAAACAGGGGGGGCGCGTCAAGCCTAACCGGCGCAGCCCACATGGGGATGGCCGGGTCGGCCATGTGGGCGTCGATCTTGGCACCGGTCTGTGATCGGAGCACCACCGGCTCCAAGCAAGATTTTTTCACCACGGAGACAGTGAGACGGTGAGAAGAAGAAAGAAAAAGGTTTTCAACACAGAGGACACAGAGAACACAGAGATTTTTTGCTGCGCGCAGCGCCTTATTCTTCCTCATCCTCTGTGTTAATTCTTCTTTTAATTGCATTATTAAATAAGATTCGTGCGACATCGATTTATACCCCCCTTACGCTTATGACTGTTTATGACGGTTCATGACGGTTTGTTACGGTTTTTGGTGCTTTTATGTGGGTTCATTAACGCCTTAATATCCTTCAAGGTTCCAATCCATGTCTCATATATGTTCCTGAAATTCCCGGTGCAAGTGGGCGCCCCACCCCATGCTTGTTGCGCCCAGCCCGCAACGCCGATACCCTTGGCGGCGGTGACTGTTGGCAATCGATTGCTCCGATTGTGACCGGCATTACAGGCAATATTGCCGCCGGTCTTGTATAGGCAGGGGACTGGCCAAATTGCGGCCGTTAACAGGAATAGCGCTATGAATGCAGACCAGGTTTCAGATACCCTTTTGGGCGAAGGCGATGGCGATTATGCCGCATATCGGCGGCTGATCGATCTCGGCATCGCGCTGTCGGCGGAACATGACCATGCCCGCCTGATGGAACGTATTCTGATGGAGGCCAAGGATTTCACCAATGCCGACGCCGGCACCCTGTACCTGAAGACCGACGAGGACAATCTTTGCTTCCAAATCCTGCGCAACGACAGCCTCGATATCGCCATGGGCGGCACCACCGGCGTCGAAATCGATTTCCCCGAAGTGCCGCTCCTGTCCGAAGACGGCGAGCTGAACCTCAATAATGTCGCCTCCGCCGCCGCCCATAACGGCGAAACCATCAACATCAAGGATGCCTACAGCTCCACCCAATACGATTTCTCCGGCACCAAGGCGTTCGACGAGCGTTCCGGCTATCGCTCCATTTCGTTCCTCACGGTTCCCTTGAAGAACCACGACGGCATCGTCATCGGCGTCATGCAATTGCTCAACGCTCAGGACCGGGATACCGGCGCGGTGATCCCGTTCGATCCGGAAGTCGAGCCGCTGATCGATGCGCTCGCCAGCCAGGCCGCCGTCTCCCTCGATAACCAGATGCTGTTGGAGGCGCAAAAACAGCTTCTGGATGCCTTTATCGAGCTGATAGCCGGCGCCATCGATGCCAAGTCGCCCTATACGGGCGGCCATTGCCAGCGGGTGCCGGAGCTTACCAAGATGCTGGCCCGCGCCGCTTGCGAGCAAACCGACGGGCCGTTCAAGGATTTCGATCTCACCGAGGACGAATGGTACGAGCTGCATATCGCCGGCTGGCTGCACGATTGCGGCAAGGTGACGACGCCGGAATATGTGGTCGACAAGGCCACCAAGCTGGAAACCATCTATGACCGCATCCACGAGGTGCGCATGCGCTTCGAAGTGTTGAAGCGGGACGCCGAAATCGCGTACCTGACGGCGCGCCTGGATGGCGGCGACGAGACTGAATTGAAGGCCGCGCGGGATACGGCGCTGGCCGCCCTCGACGATGATTATGCGTTCATCGCCGAATGCAATGTGGGCGGCGAGTTCATGGCCGACGACAAGGTCGAGCGGGTGGCTCAAATCGCCGATCGGGAATGGACGCGCACCCTCTCGGACCGCATCGGCATTTCCTATGACGAGGCCAAGCGCCGGGAGCGCGAGCCGGAGAAATCGCTGCCGGCCACGGAAAAACTGCTCGCCGACCGTTACGACCAGGTGATCGAGCGCGAAGCCCAGGATCTGATGCCCGCCGATAACCGCTGGGGCTTCAACATGACCGTGCCGGAGAAGAAGTTTAATCTGGGCGAGGTCTATAATCTTTGTATTGGGCGCGGCACCCTTAGCACCGAAGACCGCTACAAGATCAACGAGCATATGGTGCAGACCATCAAGATGCTGGAAAGCCTGCCGTTCCCGCGCCACCTGCGCCGGGTGCCGGAATTCGCCGGCGGCCATCATGAAAAGATGGACGGCACAGGTTATCCGCGCGGGCTATCGGAGAGCGACATGTCGGTGCCGGCGCGCATCATGGCCATCGCCGATATCTTCGAGGCTCTGACCGCCGCCGACCGGCCCTATAAATTGCCGAAGAAACTGTCGGAATCGGTGAAGATCATGGGCTTCATGGAAAAGGATTCCCATATCGACGGCGAATTGTTCAAGCTGTTCCTGAACTCCGGCGTCTACAAGGAATATGGCGAGCGCTACCTGATGCCGGAACAGATGGACGAGGTCGATGTGGCGTCCTATCTGGGCAAGGCGGCGGAATAGACCGGCGCGGTCAGCGGGACCGGCGCGGTCAGCGGGGCTTTTGGGGGGCGGAAGTTGAGCGAAACATCAGTATTGATTGTCGGCGGCGGGCCGGTGGGCTTGGCGCTGGCCGGGGATTTGGGCTGGCGCGGCATCGATTGCGTACTGGTTGAGCAGACAGACGGCGCCATACGCACGCCGAAGATGAACGAGGTCAATATCCGCACCATGGAGTTCTGCCGCCGCTGGGGGCTGTGGGACGCGGTTATGAATTGCCCGTTCCCGGACGATTACCCCATGGATATCTGTTTCGTTACTTCGCTCGGCGGCTACGAGCTGTCGCGCATGAAGCGGGCGGCGAAAAAAGACCAGGTGCCGAACCCGAACAGCCCGGCCTTGCGCCAGATCTGCTCGCAGAAATGGTTCGATCCCATTTTGCGCGACTTCGCCGCCGGCGCGCCCTCGGTATCGCTTCGCCACCAGACCCGCTTCGATGGTTATGAAGATACGCCCGATGGCATCGTTGCCCGCGTCACCGATTTGCAGACCGGCACCGAAGACACCATTCACGCCCAGTACCTCGCCGCCTGCGACGGCGCGGGTAGCATGATCCGGGACGGCCTCGGCATCGGCTTCGAGGGGCCGGGGATTTTGGGCCACCCCTTGCATTTCTTCTTCCGGGCGCCGGGCCTGCTGGACCAGTTGGGGCGCGACGCGGCGACCTTTTTCCTGGCCATGGATAAGGAAGGGCTGTGGGCCAATATCCGCATCATCGATCCCGAGGATGCCATGTGGCGGATCATGGTGCTGGATACGCCCGATGATTTCGATTTCGATGCCATCGATCCGGACGATTATCTGCGCCGCGCCTTGGGCCGGCACGTAGATGTGGAATGGCTCGGCCATGCGATCTGGACGCGCATGGGGGTGGTGGCGGAAAGCCTCAACGAGGGCCACGTCTTTATCCTCGGCGATGCCGCCCACCAGCTATCGCCCACCGGCGCCATGGGCATGAATACCGGCTTGGGCGACGCGGTGGATTTGAGCTGGAAGCTGGCCGCCATGCTGGACGGCTGGGGCGGCGACAAATTGCCCGCCGCGTTCGACTATGAGCGGCGTCTGGTGGGCATGCGCAACGTCAATACGGCGGCCGGCTTCCACAGCAGCCATCTGGCGTTCGAAGAATTCAGCGGCATCGAGGAGGTCGGCCCGGCGGGCGATGCGTTGCGCCAGCGTCTGGGCGCCGAATTGCTGCAAAATGTCGGGCAAATGTTCCGCACCGAGGGCGTCCAGATCGGCTACCGCTACGAAGGCTCGCCGATCTGCGTTGCCGATGGCACACCGGAGCCCCCGGACGCGGTCGAGCAGTGCATCCAAAACGCCCGGCCCGGCGCCCGCGCCCCCCACGCCTGGCTCAAAGACGGCCGCTCGACGCTGGATTTGTACGGGCGCGGGTTCACCCTGGTGCGCACAGGCGAGGCCGATCCGGAACCCATCATGCGGGCTGTGGCGGCGGCTGGCGTGCCCCTAAAACTCACCGCCCTTGATGAGCCGGATGTGGTGCGGTTGCACGAGCGCGCCCTGGTGCTGGTCCGCCCCGACGGCCACGTCGCCTGGCGCGGCGACGAAGCACCGGCGGACCCGGCGGCGATGATCGATGTGGTGCGCGGCGCTTAAGCTATCGTGATCCAACGTCCTTCGAGACGCGCTTTCAGCGCTCCTCAGGATGAGGCCGTTATACCAATTTAACCCTCAGCCTCATCCTGAGGAGCCCGTGTAGCGGGCGTCTCGAAGGATGAAAGTTGCGGGCCCCTCTAAGCTATCGTGATCTCCAGATCGGCGACGCCGTCGACATGGCCGGTCATGACGTCGCCGGCGACAACCGGGCCGACGCCGTCCGGGGTGCCCATATATATGAGATCGCCGGGCGCCAGTTCGACCAGGCCGGACAGATACGAGATTGTCTCCGGCACCGACCAGATATGCAGATCGATGGTGCTTTCTTGCTGCATCTCGCCGTTCACCTTGAGCCAGATGGCGCCGTCCGCCGGGTGGCCCACATCGGATACCGGGCGCAGCGCCGTGCACGGCGCCGAATTATCGAAGCCCTTGCCCATGTCCCAGGGCCGGCCCATTTCCTTGGCCTTGTTCTGAATGTCGCGGCGGGTCAAATCGATGCCGACGCCGTAGCCCCATACATGGCTCAATGAATCCGCTTCGGCGATATCGGTGCCGCCTGTGCCTATGGCGACCACCAGCTCGATCTCGTAATGGAGGTTTGCGGTCTGCGCCGGGTAGGGGATGGTGGCGCCGTTCTGCACAATGGCGTCGGCCGGCTTCATGAAAAAGAACGGCGGATCCCGGTCCGGATCGGCGCCCATCTCGATGGCGTGGGCCCGGTAGTTGCGGCCAACGCAATAGATGCGGCGCACCGGATAACGGTCCTCGGAGCCTTCGATGGGCAGCGACGGTGCTTCGCTTGTCGAAATCACGTAGCTCATGGGTTTGTTCCTTGTCCTGACAATTGCAAATTTGTCCGCCCAATAGCGGCTGGAGGCCCCATTGTCAAAACACTTGTCCAAGCCCCTCAATTGCAACATTGTTCCGGGTGGTAAATTCAAGAATAGGGGACGACAATTATGGTTCAGCTAGCCGCCGGCGATATCGCCACCCGTGAAGTGTTGGAATGGAAAGGCCTGCATCTGTTCCATTTTATGGGGTCCTCCTGCTCGCAGAAAACCCGAATATTTCTCAACCTGAAGGGCATCGATTGGCAATCGCACGTGCTGAACTTGAGCATATCTGAGAATTACAGCGCCCACTATCTGGGCATCAATCCGCGCGGCCTGGTGCCGACGCTGATCATCGATGGCGAGGTGCATATCGAAAGCAACGATATCATGACCTTGCTGGATGAACGTTATCCCGAACCCAAATTGATTCCGGAGGGCTTTGAGACGGAAATGGCTAAGCTGCTGCACCACGAAGACGATCTGCATCATGACGTGCGCACCATCACCTTCCGCTTTACCCAGCCGCGCGGGCGCGCGCCCCGCTCCGAAGAAGCGCTGGCCGACTACCGGGCCGGCGGCACCGGCACGGTTCTTGGCATAGAGGATGCCAACAAACAGCGCGAAATCGATTTCTGGGAGCGCATCGCCCGGGACGGCATCACCGATGCAGCCATCCAGGTCTCGGCGGGCAAATTTCGCGCCGCGCTCGATGATCTGGACGCGACCTTGGGGGGCAGCGCATATCTGTTGGGCGATGATTTGAGCGTCCTCGACATCGCCTGGTTCATCTATACCAACCGGCTCAAGCTTTGCGGCTATCCGGTGGCGCGCCTGCATCCCAATGTGGAGACCTGGTTCCAGGGGCTGTATGCGCGCGATGAATTCGCCCGCGAAATACCGGTGGACCCGAAGGTGCGCGCCTCCATCGACGAAAACCACCGGGCCCAAGAAGCCGCCGGCCAGACCTTGGAGCTGGTGGCGGGCTTATAAGGTTTTAAGGGTTCTCCACCACCGGGATATGGGCCAGATCATTCACCCAGGCCTGGGCCGAGCCGTGCCAGATTTGCCGGGTTGGCTTTAGTTGGGCGCGCTGGCGAATGGTGCCGAGACGCAGGCTGAAATCCTGGGGCTCGGAGCCCGGATAGGCGGCATAAATATGGGTGCCGCATTCGGGGCAGAACACCTGTTCCCGATCCCTGCCGCTGGCGCCGATCTTGATATAGGTCTTGGGCGTTCCTGACAGCAGGTGGAAATCGCTGTCCGGCACTCTGGCCGAGACCCGGAACGCGGTCCCCGACATGGTCTGGCAATCGGTGCAGTGGCAGATGACCACCTTTTCGGGATCGATCTCCGCCTCATAATTGATATGCCCGCAATGGCAGCCGCCGTCGACTTGCATGGGACGCTCCTTATCTACTGTTTCTCCACCACCGGAATATCGCCGAGGCCATTCACCCAGGGCTGCGCCGAGCGGTGCCAGATTTGGCGTTTGGGCGACAATTCCCGGCGTTGGTTGATGACGCCGATGCGAATGCCGAAAAACTTTTGCCCGCCGCCCGGTGGATCGCCGGCGGATGTGGCGTAGATGCGGTTGCCGCAGTCTGGGCAAAACATCTGCGCCCGCTTGTTGCCGCTTTCGGCGGTTTTCACATACATTTTAAGCGTGCCCGATTTCAGCGTGAAGTCGGCTTGGGACACCTGCACCACGGCGTTGAAGGGGGCGCCGGACATGGTCTGGCAATCGGTACAGTGGCAGATGCTGACCCTTTCGGGATCGATCTCGGCTTCGAATGTGATCTGGCCGCAATGGCAGCCGCCGTCGACTTTCATGAATTTATCCTCCGTTTGTTTCGGTTTTCCGGTGTTTGTAATCCAAGGCGTAGGGCAGGGCGATGGATGCTGCTAGCGCCAGCCACAATGGGTTGCCTAGTTTCGAATGTGATCGATCTTGAGGCTATCAAACATTTTCTACGGCTGGCTGACAATACACCAGCCGGTGACCGCGCCAAGTTCCGCCGCGATAGGTAAATTGTGGCCGATTTAAATCTGGATTGCGGAAGAAAAAAGAAGAATTACCACAGAGGACACAGAGGGCACAGAGGAAGAGGATTTAGAAGGCGCGCGGCGCGTAATTCAAAAGCCTAAAAGCCCTCCCTCTTGATTGAGGAGGGCTGGGTTGAAGGTGCGCAGCGCTGGCGAATTGGCACCGCACCCGCGCCCTAATTCAGACGATACCGCGCCAGCGGCAGACCGTGCCCATCAGAGTTATAGCCCAAAGTGGTGTTTGGCTTTTGAATCAAGCGGCGACCAGATCGACGTCAGTTACCTCGACACCGTCTTTGAACTTTACTCCGGTTATCACCTTGGTCAAGTAAT
>Ga0114999_10009333_pt1 | contig 10766 bp, 11 predicted proteins | sample ArcticOcean_MG_C_3_FD_89820 | JGI IMG/M metagenome (GOLD analysis project Ga0114999, IMG submission 89820) | Marine microbial communities from western Arctic Ocean - ArcticOcean_MG_CB8_126 | ecosystem: Environmental > Aquatic > Marine > Oceanic | place: Arctic Ocean: Canada Basin | collected... | reverse complement strand
TATTCATTTGTTTAAGTCTTTTTTTCTCCCAATCTGCAAAGTCTTCATTAACTATTTCAACCTCATACTTAACTGCTTCTTCTAGCTCTGATAAATCTTTTGCTCTTTTCTTATCGTCAATTGAAACAATCAAATATGCTGCAAAATATATTACTTTCTCTAATTCTTTAGGAGACATATCTAAAAAGTACCCAAGACGACTAGGAACTCCTTTAAAATACCATATATGAGTAACAGGAGCGGCTAGCTCAATATGTCCAAGCCTCTCTCTTCTAACCTCACGCCTAGTAACTTCGACCCCACATCGTTCACAAACAATTCCTCTATATCTAATTCTTTTATACCTACCGCAAGAACATTCCCAATCTTTGGTAGGTCCAAATATTCTTTCATCAAATAGCCCCTCTTTCTCGGGCTTTAAAGTCCTATAATTTATAGTCTCAGGCTTTTTTACTTCTCCATAAGACCAGTCTCTCATCTGATCAGATGTAGCTAAACTTATACTTAATTCATCAAATATTTTTTTCATAAATACTCCCTAAGCCTCCGGATCATCTCTCTCTGGTCGTGTCATATCAATTCCCAGCGTTTCTGCTGTTTTTACATACTCATCATTTATTTCCTTCATTGAAATTTTTTCACCCGCTGACAATATCTCAATGTTTAAACACAAACTTTGCATCTCTTTTAATAAAACTTTGAATGATTCTGGAATACCTGCTTCAGGGATATTGTCTCCTTTAACAATTGACTCATAAACTTTTACTCTTCCTACAGTATCATCAGATTTAATTGTAAGTAGTTCTTGTAAAGCATAGCTTGCTCCATATGCCTCTAAGGCCCATACCTCCATCTCTCCAAATCTTTGTCCTCCGAATTGAGCCTTTCCTCCTAAAGGCTGCTGAGTAATCATAGAATAGGGACCAGTTGATCTGGCATGAATTTTTTCATCAACTAGATGTATGAGCTTTAAAATATAGGAATACCCAACTGTAATTTTAGAGTCAAAAGCCTCTCCTGTCCTACCATCATAAAGGGTCGCTTTACCATTTTCATCAACCAATACATCCCCATCAATATTTGGATTTACATGCTTTAATATTTCATGTATTTCGTCTTCATGTGCTCCATCAAATACTGGACTTGCAATTAAAGTTCTGGGCTCAGCCCCTGGAGTATTTATTGCGTCACTTTCAAACTCTTCCCAGCCTTCGTGAGCAGCCCATCCCAAATGAGTTTCAAGAACTTGCCCAAGGTTCATACGACTTGGGACTCCTAAAGGCGATAATAATATATCAACAGGTGTTCCATCTTTCATGTAGGGCATGTCCTCTTCCGATAAGATTTTTGATATAACACCTTTATTTCCGTGTCTACCTGATAATTTATCTCCAACTTGTATCTTTCGTTGAATAGCTATATATACTCTAACCTTCTGATTTACTCCAGGTTGCATGTCATGCCCTTCGTCTCTTTTTAGCATCTGTATATCTATAACTTTCCCTCGTTCTCCATGAGGGACTCTCAATGAAGTATCTCTTACTTCCCTTGCTTTCTCTCCAAAGATTGCTCTCAATAATCTTTCTTCGGGAGTCAGCTCTGTTTCACCTTTAGGTGTTACTTTCCCAACAAGATAATCTCCTGGTGAAACCTCTGCTCCTACTCTGACAATCCCCATTTCATCTAAATCCATTAACACTTCTTCGGCTACATTAGGAATATCACGAGTTATTTCTTCTTCTCCTAATTTGGTATCACGCGCTTCAATTTCGTGCTCTGCTATATGTACTGATGTCAATACATCTTCTTTAACTAATCTTTCACTTATAACAATTGAGTCTTCAAAGTTGTATCCGCTCCAAGGCATATATGCAACTAGTAAATTTTTTCCAAGTGCCAACTCACCATTCCTTGTTGAAGGACCATCAGCAATTACTTCCCCTTTTCTTACTTTGTCTCCAACTGATACAATGGGTTTCTGATTAACACAAGTAGCTTGATTGGACCTCTTAAACTTTTTAACCTCAAAAGATGTTTTCTTATTCGTAGACTCTTCTTTAATAGTTATTTCCTCTCCCTCAACACCAACAATCTCTCCGTTGACTGGTGAAACAAGAGCTTCTCCCGAATCTTTAGCAACATTCGACTCCATACCAGTGCCTATAAAAGGAGCCTCAGTAATTACTAGAGGGACAGCTTGTCTTTGCATATTAGACCCCATTAATGCTCTGTTTGCATCATCGTGTTCAAGAAAAGGAATCAAAGCGGTTGTTACTGAACAAATTTGTTTTGGGCTTACATCCATATAGTTAATTTCTTTCGATTTTACGTGCGAAACAGTCCCTCCACCATGTCGGGCTAAAACTTGATTATTTGAAAATGTCCCGTCTTTATTTAGAGGAGCATTAGCTTGAGCAATTATATACTCATCTTCCTGCTGTGCTGTTAAATAAACCGGTTTAGTAGTTTTCACAGCACCATCTTGTACTTTCCAGTAAGGAGTCTCTATAAATCCAAATTTATTAACCCGCCCATAAGTGGCAAGAGTCCCAATTAATCCAATGTTAGGACCTTCAGGGGTTTCAATAGGACACATACGCCCGTAATGTGAAGGGTGAACATCTCTTACCTCAAAACCTGCTCTTTCTCTAGACAGTCCTCCAGGACCTAAAGCTGAGAGTCTCCTTCTGTGAGTTAATCCTGCTACTGGATTGGGTTGGTCCATGAACTGACTTAACTGGCTTGTCCCAAAAAATTCTTTTAAGGCAGCCTGTATTGGCCTAATGTTGATTAATGACTGAGGAGTGATTGCTTCTGGCTCCTGCGTTGTCATTCTTTCCCTTACAACCCTCTCGAGCCTACTTAAGCCAACCCTGACCTGATTCTGAACTAATTCTCCTACTGTCCTTATTCTTCTATTGCCAAAATGATCAATATCATCAAGCTTTACATCTATTTGCCTTTTCACATTATTTGTAAATGTTTTTTCTCCTGCATGAAGTGAAACAACATACTTAATTGTGTCGAGCATATCATCTACATACAGCATTCCTTCTTCTTCAACCTTATAAGTTTCTGCATCTTTTTCTCCATAGTCTCTACCAAGAGTTTGAGATAATTTATATCTGCCAACTTTTGTTAGGTCATACCTTTTAGGCGTATAAAACATTTGCTTAACTAAATTTTTTGCCGATTCTACAGTAGCCGGCTCACCTGGTCTTAATTTTCTGTAGAGATCTATTAAGGCTTCCTCTGGAGTTGAGTCAGTATCTCTTGCTATTGTATTGTGGATTGATGGAAAGTCTCCAAAAAATTCTAATGCATCTTCTTTTGTTTCCATCCTCATCTTTCCAAATGACTCAGGATTAACGGCATAAAGTGCTCTGAGGAAACCTGTTATGTGCTGTCTTCTCTTTCTGTCAACTCTCACACCTATTGTGTCTTTTTTATCGGAATCAAACTCAAGCCAGGCTCCTCTTCCAGGGATAATTTTTCCAATAAAGATATCTCGGTCCGAAGTCTTGTCTACTTCCTGAGAAAAATAGACTCCCGGAGATCGGACTAACTGGCTAACAATTACTCTTTCTGTTCCATTAATCACAAAGGTTCCATCCTTAGTCATAATAGGAAAGTCACCTAAGAAAACTTCCTGTGATTTAAGCTGACCAGTCTCTCTATCTAAAAATTCAGCAAGTACATGTAGAGGTCTTGCATATGTAACATCAGTAATTTTGCATTCTTCAAGAGTTTTATGTGGCTCATTAAAGAAATGATTTTTAAATGTAAGTATGAACCTTCCAGAGAAGTCCTGTATGGGAGAAATCTCATCAAGAATCTCTTGCAATCCAGATTGTTGATTGTTTAAATCTTCTATCCCTATAAAGGAATTGAAAGACTCTTTTTGTATGGTTAATAAGTCAGGGATTTCTAATACTTGAGGAATTTTTCCAAAAGATAACCTGCTATTTTTAACAGCGGACAACTAGCCTCCTAAGAATAAAAGAAATACGAAAGACAGAGTATAATGGCACTATAAAATTAAGTATTCAAATTTATAGTAGATTACTTCAAGTCTACAGTTGCGCCAGCGCCCTCTAAAGCCTCTCTTGCTTTTTCCGCATCTTCTTTGGAAGCACCTTTTAAGATTTCTGACGGAACTCCGTCCACCATTTCTTTTGCTTCTTTAAGACCGAGACTTGTTAGCCCTCTAACTGCTTTAATAACTTGTATTTTCTGATCTCCAGCAGCAGTGAGTACTACATCAAAAGAGTCTTTTTCTTCTGGTGCGTCATCACTTCCTGCAACTGGTGCAGCAGGTGCAGCAGGTGCAGCAGCAGTTACATCAAATTTTTCTTCAAAAGCATCTAGGAATTCTTTCAGTTCTAAAACTGACATTTCCTCAATAGCCTTCAGAAGATCATCACTAGTTAGTTTAGCCATTCTTATTCCTCCTCATTATTTGTTTGATCGTCATTTAATTTTTTTTGCTCTAACAATGCTTGTAAAGCGTACGCTGGTTTACTGAGCAGAGCCTTCCCAACACCAAAGAATTTATTGAGTGGAGCGATAAATCCACCAGCTAATTTAGCAAGTAAAACATCTCTAGAATCTATAGTTGCAAGTATCTCAAATTTATCTAGTGTTAGGTCCTCCCCCTCCATCATTCCTCCTTTGATTACAAAAGAGTCATGTTCTTTTGAGAAAGTTTTTAATACTTTAGCTGCTTCTACAGGGTCTGAATCTATTACTGCGACTCCAGTCGGACCATTCAAGTAATCAACTATATTTTTAAAACCTATATTTTCTGCTGCTCTTTTAGCTAGCGACATCTTTACAACATTAAAACTTGCTCCAACATTTTTCAATTCCCTTCTTAATTTCATCTGTTGAGATACACTCAGCCCACGATATTCTGCAAGTATTAGTGATGAAGCATCGGAGAATAGGGTTTCAAGCTGTTTTACTCTTTCGACTTTTTGCTCTTTTACCATAAAAAAAATCCTTATATCAAGGACCGGTCGTTCTACCTACGCTAGAAATTAAGGATTGTCCACTAACGGTCTTTGGTTTATTTTGTTTAACTATATTATCAATGTGCTTGATTTAAACAATTAGTTTTATTTATTTAAATCAATATTTATAGAAGGACCCATAGTTGAGGAAATATAAATTTTCTTTATAAAATCTCCTTTTGAAGATGCGGGCTTAGCCCTATTTACTTCAGCTAAAACTTCATCAAAATTCTCTAATAATTTATCTTCTTCAAAAGAAGCTTTCCCAATAGACAAATGAACATTTCCTAATTTATCATTCTTAATTTCTACTTTTCCCTTTTTAAAGTCTGTAACCGCTTTTCCTACATCTGTTGTTACGGTTCCAGTCTTAGGATTAGGCATTAAACCTTTTGGCCCTAGAATCTTCCCTAATTGTCCTACTTCACTCATCATTTCTGGAGTTGAGATAATAACATCTACATCGATATCTCCTTCTGATTTTACTTTTGTTGAAAGGTCTTTACCTCCTACAATTTCGGCCCCTGCTTTCTCTGCTTCTGAAAGAGCTTCTCCTCCTGCAAATACTCCAACTCTAACTTTCTTTCCCGTTCCGGCTGGAAGAGAAACTGTTGTTCTAATATTTTCTTCAGCAAGTTTTGTATCTATACCCAGTACAATTACTAAATCTATAGACTCATCAAACTTAGCATTTGCCATTGATTTACTTACGGATATAGCTTCTTGTTTACTAACTGAATCAATAGGGACTTCCTTAATTAATTCATTATATCTTTTATTTTTCATTTTCCTCCTTTTGGTTCAAACGACTTCGTCTCCCAAAAATTAATCTATATATCTACTGTTATCCCCATGGATCTTGCAGTACCGGCAATAATCTTCATAGCTGCATCAATATCATTTGCATTAAGATCTTGCATTTTTGTCTCTGCGATTTCCTTTAATTGATCTTTTGATAAATTTCCAACTTTTTCTTTGTGGGGCTCAGCAGATCCTGATTCTAATCCAAGTGCTTTCTTTATTAGATAAGATGCAGGAGCTGTTTTTGTAATATATGTAAATGATTTATCAACATAAATGGTAATCTCTACAGGAACAATTTCGCCTTTTCTAGATGCTGTGTCATTATTGAAGGCTTGAACAAAGTCCATAATATTTACCCCATATTGGCCTAAAGCAGATCCTACCGGGGGAGCCGGTGTCGCCCCTCCTCCGGGAATTTGTAATTTAACTAATGCTTCAATATCTTTTGCCATAATTTTCTCCTTTAATTCTTCACAATGTCTGTAAATGCTAACTCTAAAGGAGTCTCTCTACCAAATACATTAACTAAAACTGTTACTTTTGATTGATCTAGATTAATTTCTTCAATTATTCCATTAAAATCTGCAAAGGGCCCGTTCGTAACCCTTACTGTTTCCCCTGTCTCAAAGTCAGGCTTAAATTTTGGAGACTCTTTACTATCTTCAACTTCTTCATTCGTTCCAATAATTCTTTCGATTTCCTTTTTTGATAATGCAGCAGGAAATTTACCTGAACCTACAAAACCTATTACAGATGGTGTATTCCTTATCTCATACAATAAGTCGTCATCGTCAATCATTCTTACCAAAACATATCCTGGAAAAGTTTTTTTCTCAACATTAACTTTTTTACCATTTCTTATTTCAATCACTTCTTCAGTTGGTATAACCACCTCATAAATTTTATTCTCTAGTTTTAAGTTTTTTATCCTTGTTAGTAGATTGTTCCTGACTTTTTTTTCATGTCCAGATTGTGCATTGACAACAAACCACTGTCCCGGTAAATCATATGGATGTTCCTTGATTAAAGTTTCATCCTCTATAATTTCATTTTGTTCTTCAGTTAAAATCTCGTTCATAATTTTATATTTATCTCCCAGAACTTAGTAGGTTAATCAATCCTTGTTTAAAACCAAAATCTAGCGCAAAAATAATAGCAGTTACAGCGACTAGTGTAATTAATGTAACTACAGTGTAAGAAGTTAATAGGTCTCTCGAAGGCCAGTTTACTTTTTTTAGTTCGATTTTAACTTCTACTAAATAGTTGGTTATCTTCCTAATTCTTGAGATTTTTTCCGAATTGTCATGTCGTGAAAAATTTCTGTCAGCTTTTTTTGCCAAACGCTCTTCACGTTCTGCCATTCTTCTCATTTCTCTATTCATATCATTCATAAAAACCTCTTGCAGGGGTGGTGAGATTCGAACTCACAACCTCCGGTTTTGGAGACCGGCGCTCTGCCAATTAGAGCTACACCCCTAAATTATTACTCATCTTCAGATTTATCTATAGCACGATTTCTCATAATCACTAAAGCAAATATAGTAACAATTATAAGTAAAGTAAAAGCTAAGAACCTCACCATTATATTTCTTGAATTCTTTGAGGTTTCATCTAGAGATTTCATAACTTTTGATACAAAATCCTGTGGAGGAGACACCCTTTTTTCAGAATTACTACCTTTCAACTCTTCTAGTAATTTATTAATATCTACTCTATATTTATCAAAAAATTTCATAAAAAACTCTACCTTTCTAAATCTTCCAGCAAAACTCTCAATTTCTGATGAGCACGATGTAACCTTACTTTTCCTGCAGTCACTGTAATACCTAAATATTCTGCTATCTCCTTATGAGATCTACCGTCTATATTTTTTAATTCTACAATTATCCTCTGTTCCAAGGGTAGCTTATTAAGTGCTTGCTTCAATACAAATGAAAGATCTGAGTTGATAGCGATAAGCTCCGGATCTTTCTTTTCATCAATAACTACAGGCTCTTGTGTATCTTCTATGTTCGCTAAATTGTGCTTTTTTGCTTTTTTACGCAAAGTCCATGCTGTGTTAACTGTAATTCTGTAAACCCAAGTACTAAAGGCAGAGTCTCCTCTAAATTTTTCAATTGCTCTCCATGCCCTAATAAATGATTCTTGAGCTATATCACTTGCTAAGTCTCTATTCCCCGAAAGCTTAAAAGCTAGGGAGAAAACTAAATCCTGGTTTCTAACAACTAATTGTTCAAAAGCTTTTTTATCACCATTCTGTGATCTAGAAACTAGCTCATCATCACTAATATCCTCTGAAAAACTACTTGCTTCTAATTTACGAGCCATGGTATAAGAATACTTAATATTCTATTAGAAAGAAGTACTATCTTTTTTCTCTAAATAGACAGTGCTTCCTGCATGAAGGACAGAATTTTTTTAACTCCATCCTATCTGGAGTATTTGTCTTATTCTTATTTGTTACATATATATGTACTTTGCACTCAGTACACAGCATAGTTAATGGTGGTCTCTTATCAGACGCCATATTTTATCTCCTTTTATTTCTTGTAGCGGCGGGAAGACTTGAACTTCCGACCTCTCGATTATGAGTCGAGCGCTCTAACCAGACTGAGCTACGCCGCCGTGAGCCCTCTTCCGGGTTTGAACCGGAGACCTCCGCCTTACCATGGCGGTGCTCTACCAACTGAGCTAAGAGGGCAATTGCTTTGTGCCGGGAGTAGGATTCGAACCTACGAAGGCTTAGCCGGCAGATTTACAGTCTGCTCCCTTTGGCCGCTCGGGCATCCCGGCAAAACAATTAACCCTATAAAGTTTAATTTATTAATAATATTGCGTAAGAGAGAATTTTATTAGATTAGGATTTTATTATGGATAAAAAAATAAGGGATTACCTAGAAAGATGGCAAGATAACAGCATAATTGACCAAGATACTTATGATAAAATTGTTACTTTTGAAGAAAATACCGGTGTAAATCAGAAATCTAATGTAGCAAGAGCAATTACATTAATTGGAGGTTTATTTCTTTTATCTGGTCTCCTCGGAACAATTCCTTTACTTTGGATGAACCTTGCCTATTGGGCCCAACTAGGACTTTTAATCGCTACTACTTATTTTCTATTCTATGCTGCAAGCTATAGCGAGAAGCTGGAGGATGGAAAATTATTTGTATTTAATTCAACTGAAAAAGTTAGCTCTTTTCTATTCTTAATATCCAACATTTCTTTCGGAGGGATTGTAACATTTAGTTTAAATATTCTCCAAGAGGTTGGAGTCATAAATATAAGTGAAGATTTATCGTACGTTGTACTTTCTTTTCTTGTATTAATCTTTGCTACTTATTTATTTAATAGAACTAAATACATTTTTCAACATGCAGGATTATTTTATTGTATTTGTTTTTTCTTAGGTTCTATAGGGAATATAATATTTCCAAATATTGAACCTTGGGGGGGTGGACTTTTCGCTATCGCAATAGGAAGTGTTTGGGGTGTAAATACTTATTCAACATTGCTCAAGCCAAGTTGGATAGGATATTTTCTCTCAACAACAACCATCTCTATTGGAACAATAATTATCATTGATGACCTAATTGGAAATGAAATAATTAGTATATTGATTTTACTTATAGGATCAATATTTTATGTATGGGCCAGCATACAACTTTCTGAGCAAGTAATCTTCTTTATCGGTGGATTAGGTCTTCTAATCAATCTGCCAAGACTCATTAGGGAATTACTCCCAGACAATATATGGCCTCCATTAATTGTTTTCATAATTGGATCAGTCTTGATTGGTTTGGGGCTTTACCTGAATACAATTAAAGACAAAGTTATAGTAGATCCAAATAAGAAAAGTAATATCTTATCTAATATTACTTTTTCAACTAAAGGAACTCTCGGGATAATGCCTCAATCTATATATGAACTAGTTTGGTTAACTATTATAGCTATCGGTTGGATTGCAAATTCTATTGGAGACGAAGTTGTTAATTCTATTTTCAGATTACTTATATTTTATTTAATGTGGTTCTATGCTCCTATGTTTGTAATTAGGGAATTGAGACTAAGAAAAAGAAGAAAAGATTAGGAATACTTTATGTCTCGTGTTGACAGTAACTCAAGGTTTACATTACTTATATCTTTAGGAATATTTGTTGTAACAACAATAGTTGTGGCGCTTTTTGGAATTGTGGCATTACCGGAATATGAAGTCTTAAATAAAGATATAGGGCTAAATGGGAAATTGATTTACCATGTTGAAGTACAAACCCAGAACCTTATTCCTCCTGCCCCAGATATTATGGATGAATGTATTCTCTCCGTTGACCTATCAACTACATCATTTAAAGAAGAGAAAATAATTTGTAGCAGTGACCTTTATGATCTTTCTTATGATATTTACTTCTACGATGCACAAATTTTTGAAGAAGAGAATATCCTACTTAGGTACTGGAATGAATCATCTGGTGATGAAATGGGTCTAGTAATAAATATAGATAGTGGAGAAGTTGTAGAAAAGATTACAAGGCCAAATTTTTCTCGCGAATCAAACAATATGAATGTCTATGGTGAAAAGTTAATTGACCCTTGGGAGACCTCTGATTACAGCTCTAGAGTAATTGGAATCTACTATGTTAATAGAACAGAAACTGTTGAAGTGTTTAATTCTAAAGCACCTTCTAACTATTTTTTTGAATCACTGCATTGGTCTCCAGATGGAGATTATATTGCTGCTTTAGACTCCAAAAATAACCTAATTGTTTTTTCAAAGAACAAAAAATTTAATCCAGCAACTGTTACATTTTCTGAATTAAGTCTTAAAGTTTTGGAGGATGAGGAGAGAAGATTGATTAGCCTAATAAGTTGGTCTTATTAGTTAAATTCTTTTTTTGGCCTTACGCCAATCTCACTAATTACATGTGCAGCACTCTTATTAGCGATTTCTG
>Ga0114999_10009331_pt1 | contig 10768 bp, 12 predicted proteins | sample ArcticOcean_MG_C_3_FD_89820 | JGI IMG/M metagenome (GOLD analysis project Ga0114999, IMG submission 89820) | Marine microbial communities from western Arctic Ocean - ArcticOcean_MG_CB8_126 | ecosystem: Environmental > Aquatic > Marine > Oceanic | place: Arctic Ocean: Canada Basin | collected... | reverse complement strand
TCTAACTAAAGACTGATAGCTTTCAGACAAATCTTCAATAACATCACATACTACAAATTTATACTTATTTATTTGCGAAACAGGTGTTACTTCTGCCGCTGTACCTGTTAAAAAACAACCCTTAAATTTTGATAATTCTTCTGGTTTAATTTTTCTTTCAAAAATTTTAATATTTTTTGACTTCGCAATTTCAATAATACTTCTTCTAGTAATGCCATCTAAAAATGAATCTGGAATTGGTGTATGTAATTGTCCTTCGTCATCTTTGAAAAAAATATTTGCTCCTGTAGCTTCTGCAATATTGTCTTGATAATCAAGCATTAAAGAATCTGTAAAACCTTCCTTTTCAGCCTCGTGTTTTGAAAGTGTACAAATCATATATAAACCTGAAGCCTTAGTATCCCAAGGAATAGTATTTGGAGCGGGTCTTCTCCATTTTGAGATATTTAATCTAATACCCTTTAACTTTAAGTTTGGATCAAAGTAAGAACCCCATTCCCAAGTTGCTATAGCCACATGTATTTTTGTTCTTTGGGCTGAGATAGCCATCATTTCGCTTCCACGCCACACAACAGGTCTGACATAACCATTTTTAACTTTTTGTAAATCTACTATTTTTTTACAAGCTATATTAATATCTTCTTGATTGTATGGAATTTTAAATCCAAGTCGTGAAGCTGAATAAAATAATCTTTTAGTATGTTCTTCAAGTTTAAATATTTCTCCATCGTAAACTCTTTCTCCCTCAAAAACACAGCTGGCATAATGTAAGCCATGACTTAGAATATGTATTTTAACATCTGGCCAATTTATAGCTTTGCCGTTAAACCATATTTTCCCCGTTCTTTTATCGAAAGGTATAGATTCCATAAAAATTTATTAATCTTAATTGATTTATTTAGTACAAAAAAGTATCTATCTTATATAGATATGTCAATATAACCGGCCAATATATTATGAAAGATCTATTATATTTAAAAGACGAACATATTAAAGATTGTATTGAAAAAATATTTTATGTTTATCGAGAAACTTACTCAGATCCAAATAAAATACTAAAAAGATATTCTTTTGGGTTGGCTCATCAAAGGGTCATTATTTTGATTGAAAGAAATAAAGGTATAACTATTTCGGGATTATTAAAAAAATTAAAAATTACAAAACAAAGTTTAAATAGAATCATAAAAGATTTAACAAAACATCAATCTATTTTTATAAAAAAGGGAGAAATAGATTCTAGACAAAGACATATTTTTCTTAACGAAAAAGGAGAAAAAATTTTTGATGAAATGTTTATCCAGCAAAAAAAAAAAATTTATAATGCTTTCAAAAATTCAGATTCGGACTCAGTTGTAAAATTTAAGAATGTGTTAAATAAAATTATTAATGAATAAAAATTTGTACCATATACTTGCTGTTGATGATGATGATAGAATAAGATCTTTGGTAAAACAATTTCTAGAAAAAAGTGGTTTTATAGTCACAACGGCCAAAAATTCAGAGGATGCTAAAGATAAGTTAAAAATTATAAAATTTGATATACTTGTATTAGATATTATGATGCCGGGTGAAAGCGGTTTGTCTTTGACAAAAGAGATAAAGAAAAACAGTAAAACTCCAATAATTTTGCTAACAGCTAAAGGGGATACAGAAGATAGGATAAAAGGTCTTGAATTTGGCGCAGATGATTATCTAGCGAAACCGTTTGCTCCAAAAGAACTTTTATTAAGAATACAAAATATATTAAATAAACTAAAAAAGTTTAATTTACCTGAAAAAATTTACATAGGAAATTCTTTAATAAACTTAAAACAATTAAATGTTGAAAAAAATAATGAAATTAAAAAAATTAACCCACAAGAGAAAAAAATTTTAGAAAAAATGCTTAGTGATCCTGGAAAGATATTTTCTAGAAACGATATTGGAAAAATTATAAATATTTCAAAGGAAAGAACTATAGATGTTGTTATTACAAGACTAAGACAAAAAATTGAATTTAACCCTAAAAACCCAAAATATTTACAAACTATTAGAGGATCAGGCTATGTTTTATGGATTGAATAATTTTATAAAAAAAATTTTACCAAAAAAACTTTTTTACAGATCTCTCATAATTGTAGCAACACCGATAATCTTATTGCAAATTATTATTACAGTAGTTTTCTTTGATAGTTTGTGGATAAAATCTAACAAAGAAATGACACGAGCTTTAGTTAGTGAAGTAGAAACTGTATTTGACGTATATAAATCTGATTTAAAAGATAAAAAAAAAATCTTAGGTCTATACCGTAAAAATTTTGATTTTATTTTCATAATAAAAGAAAATGAGTCATTGCCAAATAAGATTGCAGAAAGATGGTACAGTCCAATGGATAGAAGTCTAAGACGTGAATTTAAATCTTCTTTTGAAAATCAATATTGGTTTAATACAACAAAATATAAAGAGGTTGTTGATTTACGAATTAAATACGCAAATAATGTAATACAAATTCTTTTTCCTAAAAGTAAAATTGCACCTTCTTCTGTTAGAGTTTTTGCATTATGGATAACTTTACCTGGACTTCTTTTAATTATGATTGCCATAATTTTTTTAAAAAATCAAACTCGCCCAATAGTTAATCTTGCTAAAGCTGCTGAAAAATTTGGACGAGGCCAATACATTAACGAATTTCGTCCATCGGGAGCAAAAGAAATAAGGCAAGCTGCTTATGAGTTTGACAGAATGAGAAAAAGAATATCGATTCACCTAAATCAAAGATCAGAAATGCTTTCTGGAATAAGTCACGATCTAAGAACTCCTTTAACTAGGTTAAAATTACAACTAGCATTTTTAGATCAGAAAGATTTAGCTAAAAAAATGAGTGATGACATTGAAGAAATGGAAAGAATGTTGAATGAGTATTTAGAATTTGCCCGTTATCAAAAAAATGAAGAAACTAAACTAACAGATATTAATTTTTTAATTGAAGATATTGTAAAAAAATATGAGAAAAATAAAATAGACTTAGAGCTTGGGGAAATTAATCAAATCAAAATTAGATCAAATTCATTTAAAAGGTGTTTGGTTAACTTATTAGATAATGGATTATCCTATGGAAAAAAGATAAAAATAATTACTAAAAAAACGATTAATAATACTATAATTTTAATTGATGACGATGGCCCAGGTATAATAGAAAGTGAACGTCAAAATGTTATTAAACCATTTTATAGAATAGATAAAAGTAGAGGGCAAAATAAATCAAGTATAGGCTTGGGTTTATCTATAGCAAATGATATCATTAGATCTCATGGAGGGAGTATTTATTTAGATAAAAGTCCACAAAATGGACTCAGGGTTAAGATTTCTTTACCTTCTTAAATTTATAATTTACCTTCTTTTTTTTAATTAATTGTTTTTGAAGTTTTTCAATTATTTTTTTTTGAGCTTCGAATTCATCTCTAGAAACAAGATCTAGTCTATTTTTAATATTATCAATGTTAAATTTTATAATATTCTCCAATTCTTTTTTGATATCACTTGAATTGAATAAACCTTTTTCAATTAATTCTGCTATATTCCTTATAAATTTATCGTATTTTTCCATATATTTTTAAATTTGTTTAAGTTAATTTAATTTAAATATTAAATAAATCTTTTTTTTTGTAAATGATAGTCCATAATTTTAACCCAATTTTAATTGATTTAGGCATTATACAAATAAAATGGTATTCTGTAGCTTACATCCTAGGAATAATTTTAGGTTGGTTGTATGCTAATAAAATAATCAAAATTTTAAATAAAAAAAAAAATAAACCTTTTCCCCTTACCACGTATCATTTTGAAGATTTAATAATTTATTTAGTTTTTGGTATTATTTTGGGTGGACGTCTTGGATATACACTTTTTTACAATTTTTCATATTATAGCAAAAATTATCTAGATATTTTTAAGATTTGGGAGGGAGGCATGTCTTTCCACGGTGGTCTTTTAGGAGTAATAATTAGTACATTAATATTTTCTAAAATTAAAAAAATTAATTTTTTTACAATTTCTGATATCATTGCATGTGTTGCTCCAATCGGTATATTTTTAGGAAGAGTTGCTAATTTTATAAATGGAGAACTTTATGGTAAAATTTCTACAGTCCCTTGGGCCATTATTTTTCCAAAAATTGATAATATCACAAGACACCCCTCTCAAATATATGAGGCTGTATTAGAAGGCATGGTTCTGTTTATAATTATCAACTATTTAGCCTTAAAAAAAGATTTATTATTAAAAGCTGGTTTTATTTCAGGGCTGTTTTTAATTTCCTATTCGCTATTACGAATTTTTTCAGAAATTTTTAGAGAGCCTGATAAACATATAGGATATCTTTTTAGTTATTTTTCGGTAGGCTCCTTGCTGAGTATTATAACTTTAATTGTGGGTTTTTTTATTATTTTATCAGTAAAAAAAAATGCAGAATATAATTAATATTTTAAAAAAAAAAAAATTTTTACCTATAGATCAGTTTATCAATATTTCTCTGTACAACAAAGAATTTGGTTACTATATGAAGAAAAATCCTTTTGGTGTAGATGGTGATTATATTACTGCTCCTTTGGTTTCAAAACTCTTTGGTGAAATGATTGCTGTTTGGATTATTGCTTTTTGGGAACATTTAGGAAAACCTGAAAAAATTTTACTAGTTGAACTTGGTCCTGGTAATGGAACTTTATGTAAGATTATTTTAGATACCTTTAAAAACTTTAGAGATTTTTATGATTGCTTAGAAATAAAACTATTAGAAAAAAGCCCAAAGTTAAAAAAAAATCAAAAAAAAAAACTAATCAATAAAAAAGTTAAATGGATTAAATCAATAAAAGATCTAAAACAGGGACCAATAATTTTTTTAGGTAATGAATTTTTTGATTCTCTAGCTATTAAACAATTTTATTTTAAAAAAAAATTATTTTTTGAAAGATGTATTAAATTATCTAAAAGTAATAAAAAAATAGAATTTTCATATAAGAAAGCGCAAAAAAGTTTTGTAAAAGATATTTCTAAATTAAAATTATCTAATAAAGAAAAGATTATAGAATATCCGTGTGAAGCAATAAAGTATCTGAAAATCATTTCAAAAAAAATTAATAAGTTTGGAGGAGGACTTCTCTCGTTTGATTACGGCTACAATAAGAATAGAAATTTTGACTCTTTGCAGTCAGTTAAAAATCACAAGTATCACAATATACTTTCTAAACCCGGGACTTCAGATATCACTTCACATATAAATTATAAATTATTTACAAAAATATTAATAGAAAATGATCTAGATGTTAATAAAGTGGTCTCACAAAGTGAATTTCTACAAAGGTTAGGAATAATTGAAAGAGCAAATATGATATCAAGGAATAGTAACTTTAAAAAAAAAGCGGATATTTTTTATAGATTAAGAAAATTATTACATTACAAAGAAATGGGCCAGCTCTTTAAGGTAATATTTGCTAAAAAAAAAGGTAAAAAATTTTTATTAGGATTTTAAAATGTTTTTTTCAAAAAAATTAAAAAAATTTTCAAATTTAAAACACTGTTTTTTTTCTAGAAAAAATGGATTTTCAAAAGGATACTATAAAAGTCTAAACTGCGGAATTGGATCAAATGATGATAAAAAAATCGTTTATAAAAACTTGGAATTTGTTAGTAGAAATATTGGTTGCAAAAAAGAGTTGCTAGTAACTTTAAAACAAAAACATACAAATCATGTAATTTATTTTGATAATAAAAAGTCTATAAAAAATAAACTGACTGGCGATGCTATAGTTTCTGGAGTCAAAAATATTGGAATTGCTATACTCACAGCAGATTGTGCACCTATTCTTTTTTATGACCCTAAAAAAAATATAATTGGTTGTGCGCACGCGGGATGGAAAGGCGCTTTCAATGGAATAATTGTTAATACTGTCCAAAAATTTAATCAACTTAATTCAAAAAATGAAGATTTAGTTGCTGTGGTTGGTCCTTGCATCAAACAAGATAACTATGAAGTAAAGAAAGATTTTTTTGAAAAATTTTTACTTAAAGATAAAAAAAATGAACATTATTTTCATAAATTAAAAAAGGATTCATATAATTTTGATTTAAGAGGCTATATAAATAAAGAACTAAATAATCTAAATATTAAAAGTATTGAAAATATTGAATTAGATACTTTTTCTAAAAAAGACTTTTTTTATAGCTATAGAAGATCTTTGCAAAATAAAGAAAAAGATTATGGAAGATGTATTTCTGTCATTTTAATGACTTAATTTAATGTTTTTATTAAATTGAAAAGATACATTAAAGTTGTATAAACAAGATATCTTATGAAAGTTCTTGCAGGTACAAGTAATTCAAAATTGTGTAAAGACATTGCAAACCAACTCAAACTAAAATTAATTAATTCTACTATAAAACGATTTGCTGATGGGGAGGTTTATATTGAAATAAATGAAAACATTAGAGGAAATAGTATTTTTGTAGTTCAATCAACATCAAACCCGGCAAATGATAATTTAATGGAACTTTTAATTTGTATTGATGCTTTAAGAAGATCTTCTGCTAAAAATATTACAGCTGTAATTCCATATTTTGGATACGCAAGACAAGATAGAAAAGTTGCACCAAGAACAGCAATATCAGCAAAATTAGTTTCAAATCTTATTACTAACGCGGGAGCAAATAGAATTCTAAGTGTTGACTTACATGCTGGTCAAATTCAAGGTTTCTTCGATATACCAGTTGATAACTTATTTTCAACTCCAATTTTTGCAAGGCATATTAAAAAAAAAATTAAATTAAAGAATATGATTTGTGTTGCGCCTGATGTTGGCGGTGTAGAAAGAACAAGAGCACTTAGTAGAAGAATAAATTCTAGTATTGCTATAATTGACAAGAGAAGACCATCACCAGGAAAATCGGAAGTTATGAATATCGTGGGTAACGTTAAAAATAAAAACTGTATAATTGTAGATGATATTATTGATTCTGGAGGAACTATTGTAAATGCAGTTAAGGCACTAAAAGATAAAGGGGCTAAAGATGTTTATGTTTTTATTACCCATGCTGTTTTAAGTGGAGAAGCATTTACGAAAATTGAAAAATCTCAAATTAAAAAACTAATAACTACTGACACAATAGATAATTCAAAAAAAATTCAAAATAGCAAAAAAATAGAAGTTATATCGCTTGCACCAATGATATCTGAGGCAATGAAGAGAATCGCAAACTCTACCTCGGTTTCTAGTCTTTTTAATTAATTTTGCTTGTTTTTTTTATAAACATATTATAAAAACACATTTCCAATTTATGAACATTTTAAAAGCAACAAAACGGACTACTGTATCTTCTGGTCAATTAAGTAAACTTCGACATGAAGGTTTTATTCCAGCCATATTATATGGAGGGAAAGAAAATAATTTAAATATTAGTTTAAAAAAAATTCAGCTTAATGATTTTATTCAAACGGGAGCTTTTATGTCTAAAGTTTTTGAATTAGATATAGATGGTAAAGCGGAGAAAGTTTTACCTAGAGATATTGCTTATGATCCCATTTCTGATGAACCAATTCATATTGATTTTATGCGTATAGTAAAAGGTTCAAAACTAGTTTTAGATATACCTGTAAAATTTATAAATACAGAAAAATCTCCGGGACTAAAAAAAGGTGGAGTTTTAAATATTGTGAGAAGAAAAGTAGAATTAAAATGCCCTGCAGAAAATATTCCAACTGAAATAATTGTAGATTTAAATAATATAGAGATCAATACGAGTCTTAAAATATCTACAGCAAAATTACCAGAAAATGTTTTTCCAACTATCAGGGATAGAGATTTCGTAATTGCTACAGTAGTTGCTCCAACTGTCTTAGTTGAGCCAGAAAAAACTGAAGAAGAAGCAGAAGGTGCAGCTGCAGAAGAAGACTCAGCAGAAGCGACTCCAGAAAATGCAACGGATAAAAAAGAAGAAGAAAAAGATAAAACTGCCAAACCTGCTGAGGATGCTTCTAAAGGGACATCTAGTGAAAAAGGTAAAGCCCCAATAAAAGAAACTAAAAAAAATAAATTAAAATAAATTAAAATAAATTATCATCTATGCTACTTTTAGTAGGACTAGGAAATCCAAGCCCAAATAATTCCAATAACCGTCATAACGTCGGTTTTTCAATAATTGATTCAATTAACCAAAATTATAAATTATCAAAACAAAAACCTAAATTTAAAGGATTGTTAACAACAGGAAATATAGAAGATCAAAAAGTATTTGCAATAAAGCCACTTACATTTATGAACAGCTCCGGGATATGTATTAAAGAGCTAATTGAATATTATAAAATTGAAGTAAAAGATCTTTTTGTTTTTCATGACGACATGGATATTAATTTAGGAAAAATAAAAGCTAAATTTGGTGGAAGTAGTGCTGGGCACAATGGAATAGAATCAATAGACAAAAATATTGGCAAAAATTACTCTCGGATTAGAGTTGGAATAGGAAGGCCCGAAAGCAATTCAACAGGAGCAGATCATGTTTTAGATGATTTTACTGTTGAAGAAAAAGAAAGTGTAAACGCTATATCCAAAAATATAGTTAAATCATTATCTTCCTTAATAAAAAAAGATCTAGATCTTTTCTCGAGTAAAGTTAATCAAAAATAAAATGGGGTTTAAGTGTGGAATAGTTGGTTTGCCTAATGTCGGCAAATCAACTTTATTTAATGCTTTGACGGAATCTAAAAAAGCTCAAGCTGAAAATTTTCCTTTTTGCACAATAGATCCGAATGTGGGTATTGTATCTGTACCAGATGAACGATTAGAAAAAATATCATTAATATCAAAATCATTAAAAACAATTAATACAGCTATTACATTTGTTGACATTGCTGGTCTTGTAAAAGGAGCCTCAAAAGGAGAAGGATTAGGAAATAAATTTTTATCACATGTTAGAGAAGTTGATGCAATTGTGCATTTAACAAGATGCTTTGATTCTGAAAAAATACAAAATGTAAACAAAGATGTAGATCCAGTAAGGGATATTGAAATTATTGACACTGAAATTTTACTTTCAGACTTAGAATCTTTGCAAAAAAGACTTGAAAAAAATAATAAAAAAAAATTAGAGAAAGAAGAATTAGATTTTTTAGAGGCATCATTAAATATTATAAGTGACGGAAAGAATCTAGAATTTTTAAAAGAAAAATTTAACAAAAATTTAATAAAAAAATCTGGTTTATTGTCACTTAAACCTAGAATAATAGCTTGTAATGTTGATGAGAAAAGCCTACCAGATGGAAACAAATATTCAGATTTTTGTAAAAAAAAATTTTCTGCTGAAAACGTAATAGTTGTTTGTGCTGATATAGAAGATCAAATTATGAATCTCCAGGCAAAGGATAGAAAGGATTTTATGATTGAATCTGGTATTGAAAAAACAGGTTTATATAATTTAATTAAAACAGGTTATAATACACTTGGCCTAAGTACTTTTTTTACATCAGGACCTGAAGAAAGTAGAGCTTGGACTATTGAAAAAAATTTTAATGCTGCAGATGCAGCAGGCGTAATTCATACTGATTTTAAAAAAAAATTTATCAAAGCTGAAACAGTTTCATGTGATGACTTTATTAAATATAAAGGTTTTAATGAGTGTAAAAATGAAGGAAGGTTAAGGCTCGAAGGAAAAGATTATATAGTAAAAGATGGAGATGTAATGTTTTTTAGAACTGGAGCTTAGCTTTATTTAAAAGTTTTAGGATTTTCACCTTCATATTTAGTTATTACTCTTTCGACTTTATCAAAAGTTTCCTCCTTCTCTTCTTCATTTTTTGATCCAAATCTTGACCAAACTTTCTGTTTGCTCATATAAACTAAAGTGATTAGTAATATTAAATAAATAATAGCTTTGAAACCCATTTTATGTTGAGACTCTAGATGAGGTTCGGAAGCCCAAACAAGAAATGTCGTTACATCTTTTGCTAATTGAGCTTTTGTGGGCACAGTTCCATCTGAATATTCAACTATTCTTTCAGAAAGAGGTTCTGACATCATAATTTTATTTCCTGACATATATTTATTATAATAAACTCCATCATCAAGCTTTAAGCCTTCTGGTGTATCTCCATATCCCATAAGTAGGGAGTATAAGTAGTTAGCACCACCTGCTCTAGCTTTAGCAAGTACTGACATATCGGGTGGATATGCTCCTCCATTAGCAGCAGTTGAAGCCTCAACATTTGGATAGGGTTTTACAAATTTATCTGACAATTTTGCAGTTCTCATAAACATTTCTCCTTCACTATTTGGCCCATCTTCTACTTCAAATTGAGAAGCTATTGCTTTTACTTCATCAGTAGAAAACTCAGGTCCTCCTTTTTCCAGTAAATTTCTGTAACTTAAGTGTTGAACTGAGTGGCAGCCTGAACAAACTTCTTGATATACTTGATAGCCTCTTTGCAAAGAAGATCTATCAAAAGTACCAAAAATCCCATCAAAACTCCAATCTGTTTTAATTAAATCTACTTTTTTCTCTTCTGGAAAAACTGAAAATGGAACTGCAGCTATTAAAATAGATAAAATAAATTTTTTTATATAATTATTTAAATGAACCAGCATTTTCTCCTTCATATTCTGATGTTATTTTTTTAACTTTATCTAAAACTCCTGGTTTGTCCAAAACTGGGTCAGAAATACTCATGGGTAACGGATCTGTTTTTTCATAGCGACCTAATACAGGAAGTAAAATTAAAAAATGCACAAAATAATAAGTCGTAGC
>Ga0114999_10009330_pt1 | contig 10768 bp, 5 predicted proteins | sample ArcticOcean_MG_C_3_FD_89820 | JGI IMG/M metagenome (GOLD analysis project Ga0114999, IMG submission 89820) | Marine microbial communities from western Arctic Ocean - ArcticOcean_MG_CB8_126 | ecosystem: Environmental > Aquatic > Marine > Oceanic | place: Arctic Ocean: Canada Basin | collected... | reverse complement strand
TAACTCTAAATCTATTTCTTCTGGTAATATTAAATCAGAATGCATGGAGTTGATTTTATCAACCCCTTGCTGTACTGATATATGCATCTGTCCTATATTCATTATATAACTGCGTCTTTAAGTTTCGCTCGTAAAGTTGTTAATTTCCCTGAGTTCTTTTTGTCATTAAGAAATATTACAGTGTCTTGCAATGTATCTCCTAATATCTCATCTTGATAGATTATTTGATTACCTATCTTTCTTAAGATCTCTACACTTAACATCTCTTCAAGTTCAGATTTCATTTTTAAATGTTTGTCTGTACAAATTCTTACAAATTTATCAGGAACATCTCCTTTAATCTTATATAAGTAATTTTCAATTTCCATGTCAGTTAATCGATCTGGATTTTGATTACCCATTAATCTAAATACTCTTCTCATGTCTGATTTATTATCTGATAATTTTATAAATTCTTTATCAGCATCTTTTAGAGTTTGTATTTTATTATTAGCACTTCTTAATTCTCTTTGTGCATCTTGAATATAAAAACGTTTATGAGGTGTTGTAATCATTTCATCTTTATTCAAAGCTACATGTGGATGTTTTAATATCCATTTATATCGTAGATAGTCTTCAATGTTTTCAGGTTCTCCATCAGTAGTAGTAGAAATATCTAATTCTACTCCTCCCATTGGTACCATTATTGAAAGATCTGTCCAATATTTTTTTGTATATTTAGGCCAGTCAATATGCTTCGGACCTACATCTAAAATACCAAGTAAGTATTTTTCTTCTTCGTCAGAAGTAACCCCTTTTAAGGGTTGTCTGTTTACAAATACACTACTGATATACATTCTTGATTCTGCTCGAACTGTTTTAGGTAAAAACCCATCCGGTTCTTTTCTGAGGATCATTATTTTTCTTTTTGCCATTTTATTGTTCTTTTTAATTATTTTATTAAGTTAAATTTCCTTTCAGGCTTGTAAGAATACTAGGCCTTACTGTCGTTATGTGAAATAAGATGGAGGGGGTTTTGACACCCCCATCACCTTACAAAAAACTAGATATATAGACTACGAAAACACACAGGTTAACGCCATCACTATGCGCGCACACATTCTAAATCAATCGAAGTATCAAATCTCTTAAGAACGATACCTGCTGTTTTTAACATATGTACACTTGCACCATCAATGTCAGAAGCTCGTAGATCACTTGATCCGAAGCCTGTTGGAACAACAGAACCCGCAACTGCCCATCTTAAGTACTCACGCCCTTTCTTATTAATCATTTGAATGTTTCCTTGACCATCGTATGAAGATGTATCAACAAATACCATTCTGTATGATTCTAAAGAGTAACCACTAACAGGATGTTTAGATCTTGCTTGCGCTACAGGACCATGGTCAAACATTGGATGTTTAACCACATTTACTGTATGCCCATCAATATGGTCATAACTTGTAAAGAAACCAGTCATTCCTAAAGAACGCCCTGATCCAGTAATAAATTTACTATCTGCATTAACACTCCAGTTACCAGTAGCAAAACCACCAGTATAAGCTTTTAATGCATTGTCAAATTCTCTAGCTCCACCTACACCAGTAAACAATGTGATATTTTTATTGTTAGCATCACTCATACCGTAGAATAAATCTCCGATAAGATTTGTTAATTTAGTTTCAGTTAAAGTAGAGTAAGTGTCCTTATTGATAATTTGTTGTAATAATCCAGGACCTGTGATTACTGGTTGCCCATTCTCATCAGTCATGTTTACTACTCCGTCATTACCATAAGTTTTTTCTCCGTACCAGTAAAGTAACTCGCATTCTTCTTTGAAAGAAAGCATATGTAGATACTCTTCATAATCCATCCACATTTTAGTTGTTTTACCTCCTTTTGTAGGTAGAGCAAATTCAGCAACATAGTTCTTAGCATTTCCTGCGAAGTGATAAGATTTTCTAACTGTACCGATTTTGTTTCTAACCATACCTGGCGTAGACCAGTTTGAAGCATTACCTCTAGAGAAGTCTACTCCAACGTTAGCATATAATTGCCCCCAAACGGATCCGATTGCAATATCTGCCGCAGCTACTGCCGCTGTAGAAGATGGGTCTACTACTTGAACTGTGTAGTCCCAGTTATTTCCATTTGCTTTTGGTTCAGCCATAATTCTCACTTGAGTTCCTGATTGGGAGATCAAAGTGTATGGGAATACAAACCATTTGTCTGGAAAAGTTAAAGTCATAGGAGCACCAGCTAATCCGGTACCCAATCCTAACGCACTACATGCACGGGTATTAATAGTATGAGTTTTAACACGATATTCATATTCCCATCTATCGATGGATTTCGTGTTTCCAACTCCTTCAGTTAACATAGTTAACGGAAATTTTCTATCTTCCTTCCCTGCAAGGTGTGTGATGATTGGAGAAAGCTCTGCAGGTCTCTCCAATAACGCATTAGTTAACGAATTAGTATCCGTCATTTGCGCATCGTTGTAATAAGTTTTTAATACTTGCATTGTTTAAATTAATTTAAAAGGTTATAAATAGCCAAGTTCTTTTTGCACATTATAGGCTATTCAGGTTTAAATCTAAAGTATCAAGGTCTAGTCCTCCTTTTCTTTTAGGTCGCGAGGCACTCTTTGTTGTTCCACTAGATTTAATTTTTTTTCTCAGACTTTGGACATTTTTTGTTTTTGCCTTAGCTGAGATAATATCATTTAAGTTAAAGCCTTTGAACATTAAATAGTCCATAGCTAACTTTATTTCAGTAGAAGAGTTTTTGTGAGCTTTTTCTCTTTCTGTTTGTCCTTCCCCATCTTGGTGGGTAAGAAAATCAAAAAACTTCTTCTTATCTTTTTCTTGAACAGTTAAGCCCGCAAAATCTTTAGAGGTTTGAATAGTCTCATTAATTTCATCCCAAAACTCTCTTTGCTTTTGTTGCATTGCCTTTTGTTCCTTTTTTTCTTTTTCTATAGATTGATCTCTTTCTTTGCCATAATAAGATGTTAAAGCCTCTTTAGCTTTTGTTGCTTTATCATACAATTTATTAGTATCTGTATAATCATCTAATAATTCATTTACAAAATCATCGTCATGACCTTTTAGTTTAAAGTACTCTCCAAGAACTGCTCGTTGTGTTCTTACATCATCTTGAGTAACTTTGATATTTTCAAAATCAGTTATTTGATTACTCATCTTTAACCATTGATCTGATTTACCCCCATTCAATACATAGTCTAAATGTTTTTGAATTTCTGGATGAGCTTGAAATATACCGTCTAGCTGATCTTCTGCAATTTTACCTCCAACTGCTTTAGCTAGTTTAACTAAACCATCTGCAGTGTCCTCAAAATCTTCGTCAGGAAATTCATACCCTAATTGTGTAAGAACCTCACTTACTACTGTTTCATCAACTTCCTCTTCTTCCTCTTCATCTTCTTGAGCAACTACTTCTTTAACCTTCTTAGAACTTACTTCTTCTTCAACTACATCTTCTACTAGTTCTTTGGAGCTATCTTCTATTTCTTCATCTTTTTGTTCTGCTACTTCCGTGGTATTCTCTACCTCGTCAGTCTTAAGACCTTCACTTATGAAATCGTCAAAAGTGATATCTTCTAGTTTTAATTTATTATCTGGTGTCATAGTCTATTTATTTTTATGCAAAGTTACAATTAATATTTAATTTATTTTTATAGTTTTTTATTTTTGGGTTTGCTATTATTATATACCACTTATCATCTATATGGTATCCCCTTATGCTTTGTATTATCTTGAATACTGCCTTGATTAGTTACTTGATCTATCCAATCAAATAGTGTTGGTACAGTTTTTTCTAATTCTATTCTTGCCTCTTCTAACTCCTCCTTTTTTTTGTTCTCCCTTTCTCTTTCTTTACTATCTTTAAATTCTTGTGCTTTTTCATATTCTCCAGTTCCCTCCCCATCTCCATGATAGGCTACAGAAATATCTTCAGCATTCTCTAATACAGCATTAGAATAATCTCTATCTCCTAATTTTAAATAATCTAATACAGAATGATTAGCATCAACTCTACTTGCTAAATTAGGACTTTTATGCATAGTTGCGATTGCATATTGTATTGGGACCCCAGCAATAGTATTTGTATTAGGATCATATTCCTTATGTCTTTTTATTCTTTTAGTATAATCTATTACCTGCAGTGAAATAGCTGTGAAGGAATCATTTACAGCAGATATACTAGTCCAAGCTAAATCTGACGCACCTATATCCATTGCCTTATACCATTGACCAATCTCTGTTGGATTGCCATCCTCATCTTTTGTTTGCATATCAAATTTAATTCTACCTGCGCCTACACTAGTTTCATCAGTTTTAGGAGCTACTTTATTTTTTACATCTCTAAACATGCTTCCAGGTATTATAAAATCCCATAAAGAATTAGGTAGCGCAAATTCTGTTTCAACTTCTCCAGTATTCCAAATTTCGCCTGCCATATTTGCCCCAGTTCGCAGATTAGCTATTAAATCTGCGTCTAGATTATTCTTAGCTATTTCTTTACCTTTACCAATCATAATTTGTTTAAAATCCCCAGTCTCATTTTTAAATATACCATAAGCTATATGAGATGCTTCTGATACCGCTTCTGGAGAAGCTCCTGTAGTATTAGCTATTAATCCCAAATTATCATTTATATGTTCAACATATCTAGTAGCAAAATATTCTTGAGAATTTAAAGGATTATGAGACTCTGTTAAATTAGATTGTAATTGATCTGTCTTCTGTGAATTAAAAATAAAATGATCTTTATTTATTACAGGCCTATCTTTCATTCCTACAGGACGACTAACACCATCTATTTTATATTCTTTTCCCCCCGGTAACGTAATATTATTAATAGGATCTACTTTCATATCGCCCTTGCCTGCCCCATGCATAACCAATGGAATACCTGTGTTTGGATCCATACCTATAAAAAATGCCTGATGCTCTGATCCACGATTCATATCTAGTCCATATCCTGCATCACTTTCTTTCTCATAGTTATCTTTACCTTTCCTATTCACATGTACTAGATCTCCTACTCTAAAATCTTTCCAAACTTCTATTGGGGGCATATCAGGAAGATCACTCCAAGAACCTTTATTCTGTTTATCAGACGTTCCCCAAATTAAATCTCCACCTAACTCTACTACATGTTTTTGTCTGTACCATGCATCTTCAGGACCTAGATCATTTTTAGTAACTGTAGGAAATAAATCCAGTAACATGTTAGTTGCTTGCTCTGAACATCCGGCACCTTCTTGGCATATTTTTTCTGTCAGTCCTTCATATTCTGGTAAGTTTAGATTATTCTCAGACCAATGTTTAAATGCTTTACTAGTTTTAGTTCCCCAATCTCCATCTACACCATCACCATTATATCCGGATACACCTAGATCATACTTATTATTTACAAGCATTTGTTGTATACTAGAAGTATTAGCCCCCTCTCTATTAAGTTTATTATGATGTGCAGCAGTTAATTTATTTTCACTATTTTCAGGGTCTGCTTTATAAATTGCTCTAACATCTTCTGACTCATTCTCAGTTAAATTTTCTATAGGACCTATAGGATTAGATTTAAATACAATAGTATCTTGAATACTAGTATATGCTGAAGATCCTTTTTTTGGTTTTAACCATTCATTTGCAGGAGCATCCTCACCAATTGCTTTTCTTCTAGTAAGAAGAGTACCATCACTTTGTTTTGCATATTCCCATGGGTCAGACGAATGCGACGAGTTTGCAATAGTTAATGTAGAATCATCTATCTGATTAGCAGATTCAAATCTATCATCTGGTACACCTCCTTCTGTTTTCTTTTCTCCTCCATTTTCATATTTAAACCCACCCTTTTGTTTAGTATCTGTCTGTGATAGTGCACCAAGTCCAACTGGTACTGCTAATGCCCATGCTTTTGACAAAACAGTTCTAAATTCACTGGCAGTATTAGTTGATGCTTCTACTAGCCCTCTTACATCGTCAGGAATACTACCAGTTCCTTTTGATATATGATTAGTAAATGTTTCTAACATATCATCTGTCATACCAGCTTTAGTCCCATCCCACCCAAAAGTCTTTTTAAAGTAATCACCTGCTCTTACAAGTCTTACTTGTTGTTCTGCAGGGTCCTGTAGATATTTTATAAATTTTGCATCGTCCCCTTTCAATTTAAGTGTAGGGTAATTCTTATATGCCTTAGTACTATGTTTAGGTATAGATGTCATAATCATAGTTTCATCTATATTAAATTGAGAATTAATATTTTTATATTTACCTGCCATAGCAGCAATTGCCGCATCTGCTTCTTGTGCAGTAGTTGCATTTAAAAAGCTTTCATCTACCTCAGCAACAGCCTTTTTATAGGACGCGCTTTCATATTTCATAGCATTTTTATATATATCTGAGCTTTTATCCACTTTTCCTGTAGGGCTAAATAAATGTTTCCACTCATGGTCTATAGTATTATATTGTTGTTGACTTATACTAATCTTCTCTCCTGACGTTATCCCAGATTCTGCTAAAAACTCTTTTTCAAATAAGGTTTGACCTTTATTAGTTCCTTTAGGATTTAAAATATTTATCTTGGAATTTGGCTCAGACAAAGATGTAGAATACTTATAATTCCCTCGAGCATCACCCATTAGATGTTTAGGTTGAAATTGTGGTGTAACTTTATTTGCTTCCTCTATATACTCATCAATTTGTTTTAGAATAGATTGTCTAGATTCTCCTGTATTAGCCATTCTTTTGGTAATATACTCTTCACTTTTTACATAAGCTATATTTTTTTGTTTTATGTTTTCTATAAAACCTTTTTCTTTTGTAGTTGGAGCATATTTTTTGTTTTTTATAGCAAGGTTATTTGCTGTTTCAGCTGTTGCTGTTTTTACATCTTCAAGCTCTGCTGCTTTTATAAGTTTTGCATTTTTAGCATTGTTAATACCTGTAGCTAATCTAGATGTAGAATATACCCCACCTGCTACTCCTAGTGCATCCATACCAAGATCAAAAGCAGTTCCCCAAGATGGATCCGCTATAAAAGCATTAAGATCGTCCGGTCCATGTGTAATTCCATGATAACCCCCATAATAACCTAGAGCATCAAGTGTACTTGTTCCCGCCACTCTTGGAATAAGATTATATGCACCAGCTCGTAGTGCAAGAGGTATTGCATAAGGAAGAGAGGCTGCAGTCACAACATTTTGAAGATTAATTGATGATGTCATTTCAGATTTATAAGGATTAGGTTTTCCGTCCCATATTTCAGACGTTGGATTAGCTTTAGCTCCTTCATCCCATGAAGCATACGTAGGCAAACTTTCATATTCATCTTCAGGATACTCCTCTTCTATTTCTAAATTATTAGGGGTCATATATACACTTGTAGAAGAAGCTTCTGCAGGTATAGGATCAGAATGAAATAGACCTCCATGTGTGTAATTTTTTTTAAAACCACCTTTTTCCCCTTGTTGTTGAGGTTGTACCTTATATGCAGGATTGTTTACAAAATCCATTAAGGCACTACTAACTGGATGCGTCTCATGTCCTGAAGTTATATGAGATGATCCTCTAAAGTTAGATGAATTTGCAGGATCAGATAGGGCTCTAGGGCCATCATCAATCAATACAGAATCTATATCTAATTTGTAGTCATCTTTTTTATAAGAAACGTCAGGTTCAGGAACTTCACCAAAGATCCCTTCAGTTTTAGCTTGTTCAAACAGTTCTTCATAGTCACCTGTATAACCATTCTCATTAGCAACTCTTATTATACGAGATTTTTGACTGTTAGTTAGAGCCATTATTTTGTTTTGATTTAACCATAGCTGCTATCTTCTTTTCTTCAACAGCGTTATTTTCCTTGTTCATAGCCCTATCTGCTTCAATCTTTTTATGATCAACTTGTATCTTTTTAGCATCCATTGATGACTGATCTTTATCTGAATTCATTTTTCTCCTAGTTTCTGCTTGCGCTAGTCCCTCCTGCATTGTGGAAGCACCGACTGAAACGTCAGCTTGTATTAAAGCAACTTCAATTTTATTACGTCGATCTTTATCATTTTGATCTGAGTCGTATTGCATTTTCTCTTGTTGAACTTGAATTTGTTTTTCTGCTTGTTCATTTTGAGCTTTTTGTTGGGCCTGCTCTAACTCCTGAGTCATTTTTTCAGCTTTAGCTATCTTACTTTTAATTTGAGTAAAACTATCTGAATCTATAGCTTCTGCTACAATAGAAGCAGGAACTCCATTTTGTATCATAGCCTGAGATAACATTTCTACTTTTTGTTTCTTCTCAAGATCTGCGCCAGCATCAGTGATAAATATTCCATATTCAGATTCCATGTGATCTAATGGATTAACTGCTAAAAACTCAACTGCACCGTCAGGCATAACATATGACGTTTTCTTTCCAGCTACCCAAGCTAGTTTAGAATAGTCAAGAAGTGCTTGAAGATCCTTTTCTTCTAATGAAGCTATTTTTCTAAAGTAATCTTCTGTAATATGTGAAGACTGCATAATAGCCTGTTGAGTAATACCTTTACCTTCATACTGTCCTGTTTGACCTTGCCTTTGTCTATTAACTCCTGATAATCTTTCCCACTCGCTTAATATAGAGTCTAAAAGTATTACATACTGTTGAATAGTTTTAATAGATAGATCCATAACAGTCTGATGCTGTGGATTTAATTGCATTCCCTCTTTATTGTAATCTACCCATGCAATACCAATAGCATCAATATAATACATAAATTTATCCATATCCCATTTCTTAGGAATCATGTTAATATCAAACTGTGCTATAATATCTTTAGATTTAGCAATAGCTACTTCTAATCTATATTTATATATATTATAATTTATTTGATAAGCAACTCCTAGTTGAACTAATGAAACATTATCAGAATTAATTTCTGAGTATTTAATACCATTAATAGGTAATTTACACAGTGAAGGATTATTTAAAGATCTTCTTTGGTTAGGTACTGGTCCAAGTTTACAAAATATTCTATCCCCTATTCTTGTTCCTTGATATACTTCTGGAACCCACTCATATTCTACATATCCACCTTGGGTTTTAACGTCTTTTGGTAATTTATAACCATCTGGAATTTCTACTGTTTCCATATCTCCTGTAGCAGGATCTGGATAGTTTAAAAATCCTACTCATGAAATAGATTTCCAATATACAGTTATAACTTCTATTAATCGTGACCTACCTCCTCGTCTACTGCTATTATCTGGATTACTGCCATATAATAAAAAAGACCCATCATCAAATTCTTCTGGTCTTTCTAAAGTGTCAATATCTTTATCAGTTAGAAATTCTCTATATGTATCTACAATACTACTAACATGTGAGTCTCGTCTTGTTAATGCCCAATCCCCATCTTCAATAAAATCAATATCTGGATCTTTATCATAATCTACATCTAAAGGATTTAAAACATCATAAAATATATCATTGTTTGAAACTCCTCTATGCGTATATGCTTCTCCAGAAACTAAGAAATGAAACCATGCTTTTTGAAATTTATTATGTATATTACAATTAAACATAATATAGTTTAAAGAGTTTTGTCCAATAATAGCTCTTCTATCTACATACGACATGTCAAATTGTTCTGCAATATGTTGTGGTAATTCTTGTTCCTTAGATTGACTTCCTGTTGGAGTAGCTCCTTCAGTTTCATTTAATCTATTAATCATCATCTGCTCCATAGCCTGTTTAACTTTAGCTTTCTTTTGTTCTTCTTTAATAGAAACAGAATCAGCATTAGCGACAGCTACAGTATAATTTAAAGGACGCTTTGTTTTTTCACCTAGTAAAAGATCTACAATTGGTTTAATAATAGGATAATTACGAATCTGTGAAGGAAAGTTATTCCTTGCTTTACCATAAGGCTTTAAAACATATCTATAATCTTCTTCTAGTATATGACCGTTATAAAAATCATATAAGGCCTGTATATTATTTCTCCTAGCGCCAAAACCACCTATATCTGAAAGACTAATATAAGCATTCACGCATTCTTCTTGCCAGTCTTTATTCTTTTTTGAGGAAGGTATTTTTTGTTTTGGTATTCCAGCTGATGTTGTGTCTGTGGCTAATTTCATATATTAAAAATATTGTCTGTTAAAAAATTCATCGTGTGCTCGGTCTTTATATATATCTACTACTTCTGCGTTATATAATTCTCTTGTGTGATACATACCAATCATCAACGCCATAACACGGTCAAAGTTTCCTTTATGATTAAATTTAATCAGTTCTAGAATCAATGCCGGATCATAAATCTTTTGCAAATTTAGGTATTTTTTTCCAGTATCGTCTACCCCCCTTAGTGAATTTAACCAATCCCTTATATATATCTCACCTTGGTGTTTTCTTGCCTCTGTCATATGCATGCCATATGTACGTCTAACACGCCTAGATTGTAATTCTTTTTTATCTAACATCTCAAACTCTGGTTGTAGTCTGTGTAGTTTTCTATGTCTTTTAGCATATGCTATTATTTCACCTCGATCATTCTCAAATCCTATCTTAGCATTGTAATAATCTGCAAGCATAAATAGATTACGATTATAATCGTCTTGAGTTGCAGGCCTACCTACATAAGATGCTACAATCATATCATCAGGTTGTGACACATTATTTGGACGTTTTAATACATATGCAGCTCCTAAAGATGAACTATCTGCAGATTGATTTTGACCATATGGATCATGACAAATTACATATAGATTATGAGGAG
>Ga0114999_10009329_pt1 | contig 10769 bp, 12 predicted proteins | sample ArcticOcean_MG_C_3_FD_89820 | JGI IMG/M metagenome (GOLD analysis project Ga0114999, IMG submission 89820) | Marine microbial communities from western Arctic Ocean - ArcticOcean_MG_CB8_126 | ecosystem: Environmental > Aquatic > Marine > Oceanic | place: Arctic Ocean: Canada Basin | collected... | reverse complement strand
CTCCTTATGAAAAGAAAAATATATCCTATTCGATACCCATGGATTATTTTAAAAATTTACAACGAAATAATAAAATAGATGCGATTACAGCAGCAGAATGGTTTAAAATATTCGATGATGAATCGCATGTCTGGAAAGGTTCAGAAACTATGAATAATAGTTCAGATCATTTTCTTGAAATTAGTTTTTCTCAAATGTCCACATCTTCCACACGCCGGGTTGCCCTTTTACTCACTATCGCTTTTATTGTGTCCCAATGGGATCTTAAAGTATATAATAAACTATCTTATTGGATATATGGCAGCGTTATTATAGAGACAATCATAACTTCCCTTTATTTACAACATAATAACACAAATTCTCCATATGTATGGATGTATATCAAAAAAAGGGTGCAAATAATAACCGCACTTCTTGGGATTATTGTTTTATTCTTATTTAACGCAGCAGCACGTTCGTAAATATTATCTTAATAGTTATATAATGAGATTTTATAAAATAGGAAATATTTTCATAATGAATAAAATTGCATTACTAATGCCTTTGATTATTTGGACGTTGCTTATATATATAAATTGGTGGCATAATAAGAAACATCGTTGGAAATTGGGAAAAATAATTTTAGTCCCACTTTTAATCCCATATATTTATACACTGGGGGTATATATGGTTAAAAGAGGCATGAAAGTGCCTTTTGATCCTGACTGGCCATTATGCTTCACTGAAAAGGTGGACAATCGTCTCAAAAATTTAAATGTTATTAGTTCATGGGATTATGCTTGTGGCGATGCGCAAAATTATATAACATTCCAACAAATTAATTATATTCAAGATAAAATATATTACATTACATACGCAATTCTTTTAATTGGCATTCTCTCTACTAGTTTTAAAAAAATGGCATTATTAGACTCACCACTTATTCGTAATTTTACTACAACCGCACTTTTATTAGCTCTGCTTGGAAACTCGCTACGATGGCTAAATGATTATGGACTATATAGTGAATTTCTAGCACATACTTTAGGTGTTATTTTATCTATGACGTTAGCATCATTTATTATTATTGTTCTTGGACTTGGTAGCGGAATTGGAAGGTATTAAAAAATTGAAATGATTTCAATATTAGGGGTTAATGATACCACCCTTCACAATGTCTCAATCTCAATGGAAAGCTTACTTTTCAATGTTTGTTCTCGGACAAACTCTCCCAGTGGAAAATCCCGCCGAACATAATCTCTCTTGTGAATGGGATCATCAAAGCTGTTCCTGGTATGCGGATGTTTATAATTTCAACCTAAAAACGAATTACTTCTGGCGAGAACAATTTACAAATATTCTAAAAAAAAATATAAAAAATTTTCCTTCAATGGGCGAATATTTAAAACACGTTTATACGGATGATGAATATTGTCGTTGCTGTGGTTATCCTTCAATTAGTTATTATTGCAACTGTTGTGATACGGATCGTTGCGCCGGTTGTGGCGAGATAGGTTGTGGTTCGTATATGTGTCACGAGTGTCGACGCGCAGACTATTAATAAACTATAAATATTAAAAAAAATGTAACTCGTTTTAATTACATTTTTTTTTTTTTTAATTATAACAAATGGAAAAACCTGCGACAATATCAAACGAACATCTTTTAAAACATGATTCCGCCGCCGAATCATATAGTGACATGGCTATCCCAACCTGGGGAGATCTACAAAATGTCTACGAAAGACGGTGGTTACAAGAAAAAAATAAATTCCAAACACAATTAAAAACTAATTTTTTTGCTCTTGTGGAGAGATTTGCTTCTGGTAAACAAGAAGTATTCGTTCTTTCTACTCCTGAGCGCAGAGAAAAACTTTATATTGGCGCCTTTTTAGAACTTTTTGAGTCCGGATATGCGCCCCATATCGGTGACGTTGAACGTTTAGCCGGAAAAAGAGTTCGTCGTCTCCATATTACCCTTCCACATAACTATTGCACCACATGACTATCTTACCATTACGAAAAAAATGGAAAAATACGATTAAAACGAAGCATATTTAGATTTTGTTGGCTGTGCTGTTTTTAGAATCATCCACTTTAATAAATATAGAACAAAAGAGTTATTTGCACACTTTTCAAAAAATTGAAACTGTTTTTGAAAAGTTAACTATCGTAACACAACCAAACAATGAGTAGAAAAACTTTAAATAATACTAAACGCCGAAAAAGCAAGGACAAAAGAAAAGAAAAATTCAATAAAAGAGGCAAATATAACGCAAAATCTATTCGTATTCGCTCTTTAATTAAAATTAAAACTAGTAAATCTCCAAAGGAGAAAAAATAAATGATATTCCAAATCAATATAAAATTTGATTTTCAGTAATCTTAATGGGAAACTATCACGATCCAGAAGAATTGGGAGAAATATTTGGTAGGATTTTGAAAAGAACGCCTTATCCCCGTGTTACTTTTTATTTTATTTTTTTTTGCTTTTTTTTGTTTTTTTTTTCGCGGTTAAATCCATACCTAGTTAGTATTTTCTAAAAATAAGTAACGAGCCATATAGTCCAAAATGGTAATATAGTTAAATCCGAGTATGCGAATAACGCAATTATAAATGCCGTAATCGCATGTCGTGTCGCGCGATTTCGTCTTAACGACTGTTCATCTGTTTTTTTTCTATCATGTATAAATATATATAGACCAACTAATAATAAACAGACATCCCACAATCCATCGTTTATCTGTAAAAAGTTTATATAACTTATTGATGTGTTTTTTCTCAAAAAACACAATGGGCATAATAAATCCAATAAATGCAAATATTATATAAACATAATCTGTTTTTGTGCTTTTCTCTCTTTCTTTCGAATTTATATTTTTTTTGACATATCTATATATAAATATATAGATATATTAAATGAATGGAAAAAATAGAAGGACAAGGGGATGTTGGTCCAGGGGTAATACTGTTTTTAAAAAATCTATACTAAAACGTACTATACCTGTGATCAAATATAATCTTCCTAATTTTTCACCTGCATTAAAAACTAAGTTAAATCAAACACAAAAATCTCTTCTTAATGAATTCGAACATTATACATATCTATCTAAATATGAAGAATATTCCTATAAAAATAATACTCCACGAGCCTTAATACGATTGCGTAATTCTCATTTTGCTAATGGAACCGTACGTATTACAAAACCCGGTATTTATATTCTACAGGAAGATATACATTTTCATCCAAATGAATCTAATGATTTTTTCCCTACTTACTCCCAGATTGCATCCGGACAATATCCTATGGGAACACAAGGGGCATATCATTTAGGTTTTTTTGCCGCTATTACTGTCGAAGCCACAGGTGTGATTTTGGACCTAAATTCATTCACAATAAAGCAATCCAAATTACATAATTTACAACAGCGTTTCTATGCAAATATTGAACTTGCTAGCGCTCCTTTTATTCCAGCACAAGGACCCGCTACCTTCTCAACAAATAGTAACTATGTAGCCGCCAATGGTGCACTTATTCGCAATGGTACACTTGGTATGTCTTCACACCATGGCATACATGGAAATGCAATGAGTAATACTGTAATAGACAATATTACTATAAAAGATTTTGAAGTTGCGGGTATTGCTCTTAACGGGACAACGATCGGTGTTATAAATAATGTAATAATTAAAAATGCTTCTCAAACAATACCTGTTCTCTCCACCTACTCACAATCAAGATTTATTCGTTCTTTTCTCACAGATCTCTCCAATAACCATCCAAATGCAAGTATCAGAATAGAAGGCGTGGAGACTGACGTCCATACTATTATTAGTAATCTCAATGATGCATTACATACTACAAAAAATGAAATTATGAATTCAAAAGAAATAACAAATACATTATTTAAGAATACTTCACAACTCTACGATGGCAATCTCTATGGAATTGTATTAAATGAAAAGGGCGTTGTTGTCAACGGCTTCATTCGTGACCGCGACGGGGCAGTTGGCAATATTGGTATTCATCTTCAAAATATAACAATATCTAATCTTGTATCGCAACCTATTGAAATAATAGGTCTAAGTAATCCCAATCCGCCCCCTAATGGCGCATATGGTGTTACATCTCAAGCAGGACCCATTGGTGATATTCTCCAAATTGAACATATTGCGGATACTACTACCAAAAATTATTTACCCACTGTTCTCGCCAACGCCCAACTTATTATCGCAAAAAACAATACACCAAAACAGGGGACAACAAGTATTACAACAGAAATTGTTGACTGGGTTGAAACACCAAGTGATCTAAGTGGCGTTATGAAAGATCATAATTATTATTATGTAAATGGCGGTGATTCAATGGGTCATAGTATGAAAGGGAGTCTTGGACTATTTATATCCGCGGGCAAAGATATTACAGGTGATACGATTAATATTGATGGCGTTGTTACCAAAGGAAAGAATGTAGGGACATCACCTTTAATATCAGACGCATCGCAAAATTATCAGGGCGCCGTTGCTAGTGGCATTCTCTTTACAGGTTCTGAAACAATTTCACTCTCCAATACAACCGTTTCAAATATTACTTCAGAAACAGGTGTTAATTATGCACATGATGTATATTGTATTAGTAGTTCCGGTGTGTTAAATAATGGGACAAATGTGCCAAATAATGAGTAAAATATAGTTAAAGAGTTTATAATTAAATATTTATATTTGTATGGAAAATTTCTTATGGATAGTAATTACGGGCGGGGTCTTTGCTTTCTTTGCAGCTATGGGAATTGGTGCAAATGATGTTGCCAACGCCTATGCTACATCCGTAGGATCAAAAGCCCTAACAATGAAACAAGCGGTTGGTCTCGCTGTTATTTTTGAATCTGCCGGAGCTATATTAATGGGTTCACATGTTTCTGAAACTATTCGAAAAGATATAGCCAATTATCATTGTTTTGAATCACAACCAGAACTACTAATGTATGGGTGTATGTATGTTGTATTATGTGTGGGGGTATGGCTGTTTTTAGCAAGCTATTTTGAAATGCCCGTTTCAACGACACATAGTTGTGTTGGCGGAATGATTGGAATGACATTGGTTCTCGGGGGATCGGACTGCGTGATATGGTTTTCTCACAAAGACACCTTTCCATATATTGGTGGAGTCAGTAGCATCATTTTATCTTGGATTTTATCACCTATTTTTTCAGCTATTATAGCAAGTAGTATATTTTATTTAATACGACTATATGTATTGCGCCATTCATTTAATTCTAATCGTATTTTGTATTTGTATCCTATTCTAATTGGCTCTACTATCACACTTAATACTTTTTTTATTATCTATAAAGGTGCAAAAGGTTTAAATTTGCATAAAACATCTTTTGAAATTGCATGTGTTTGGGCTTTTGGGGTCGGTTCTTTTAGTATCCTTTGTGTAGTACCTTTTATGCCCAGACTAAAAAAATATGTGGAAAATAAACACGAATCTAGAATATCCATGACGATTCTTGAACTCCCTACTGTTGTTAATAGAAATATTATACCATGTGATATAAGTAGTAATGATATTAAATCAGCTATATTTTTAAAGGATTTGAATATTAAAAATGAAAAAGAAGGTCGACGCATAATAGAACTACACAATAATGCCGAAAAATTTGATAACAGAACAGAAGAAGTATTTAAATATTTACAGATTTTTACAGCAATATGCGATTCTTTTAGCCATGGTGCCAATGATGTAGCAAACTCTATAGGACCCTTCGCCGCTATATTTACGATATGGAAAGTTGGACGCGTTGAAGAAGATTCTGTTATGGATGAAAATGCCTATTGGATTCTTTCCATAGGCGGCATTGGGATCTCTCTTGGATTACTATTATATGGTTATAAAATTATGACCGCAATAGGGACAAAATTATGTAAAATCACACCATCGCGCGGTGTAGCTATTGAATTGGGTTCTGCTTTGGTGGTTATTATAGGAAGCCGTCTCAAAATTCCACTTTCTACAACTCATTGCCAGGTTGGCGCTACTATTGGTATTGGATTGTTAGAAGATGCAAAAAAATGTTCGGGAATTAATTGTAAAGTATTCGCGAAAATTATATTGGGTTGGTTTTTAACTCTTATTATCGTTGGCGTAACAACTGCTCTACTTGTAGCCCAAGGTATTTATGGACCATCTATATGGAATTAATGTTTTAATTGATTTAAATCTTCAAGGGTGTAAATCAATTTAGTCTTATTTTGAGTAGTATATTTTAACATGCACACAAAAAGCACTTTACATTTTTAATGTAACGATTAGCCGTGACATCGCAATTCTCGTTCATCTATGCATCCACTATAGTCAACTATCTAAAACGATAACTACCAAAATTTTATTCAATATTTATATATATATATATATAAATGAATGATTTACGTTCTCAAATTAAAGTAATGCTTGGAATTAGGGGCAGTTCAGCACCGCATACTGTTTTAGCTGACCTAAATGAAATCACCTGTTTTGCAACACTTTGCGATCCAACAAGTATCGCGGATAAATGTATCGATCCGATTTTAACCCATTCAAATATGGCGATAACAAAAAAAGTAAAAGAAGGATTTAGAGCAGTATTTACAGAGTTGAATACTGCTGGATATCTTGCCGCTCCAGACAAAGGGGCGTTCAATCAAATCGCCAGTCGGCTCCAAACTGTGATAGCCGCCACACCCAAAGGAAAGCAGGCGGGGGGGATTAAAATTGTACAAGGCTATAATGAAGCTATGTTTTTAGTAAATCAGTTGGGTCCTAATGCTGTTATTTCGGAATCCTATTTTACAAATACAGCACCCCTTCTTATAAACGCTGTCGCCGACGCCGGTGCACCCGCTATTGCACACGCCCTCAGCTCCAAGGGGTGGCGACCAAATCCAGCGGATATTTTGATTAAAATCGCCCCCGTCGCCGTTGGTGGCGCCCCCAGCGGACCAGAGATAGCCCTTGGCGTTTCATTAAAAGCATCATACGGAAAATGCGCACCCACTATTTGTAATTTTGGAATGCGAGGTGCCGGATGGGATATCCGCTCTTACGCTCCGAAAGTTTTAGTGGCACATCAGAAAGGGGCGCCGGGCAGGGCGACAAAGACAAAGTTGTTAATCGCCGCAAGTCAAGCGGTTGTAAATGGAATTGCTTCGAACTATGCGGCACCCGGTGCTGCTCAAGAATTCTTAGAAGCTATATTACATTGTCAATCGGATAATTTGCCTTATTTATTTGTAGCCGCACAAGGTAATACTTGTTATGGAATAAACTTTGCCCGATTCAAAGAGTTGATACTCAAGTCGAACCCCGCCATCACCGTTAAGGCGCAATTAAATGGTGCAAAAATTGGACAATCTCTGATTTTTACAATACCCAGCGCGGGACCTGTGCTTGAATTTTCATTTAGAGTGAAGAGAACCGCAAACACAGCCACGGACCCATCACTCAAAATTAATGTAACAATGACGCCACTAACTAAGAATTGGTTGTGCGATAACTTCCCCATTGGTGCTGTACTAGGACAATGTTCTAAATCAATGACTGGTGGGGGTATAACTGATATGGTTAAAGGGGGTGGTGGCATGGTCCTTAGAAGTGGCAGACAGCTCCCCCCTTTCGTGTCATCCCAATCTATCACCACAGCTCTTGGCAAACTCGCGCCCGCTGGGCAACTGTGTATGATAGATGATTCTCTCGACGATGAGCCTGTCGCGGACGCACCACCCAGTTCTGCGGGCGGCGCCCAGCGCGGTAGTATATCCGGAGGTCGCCGACGAAGGAGAAAAAGACGGACAAAGCGTAAGAAGAGAACGCGCCGGCAAAAAAAACAAAAAACTCGCCGCGCACATCGTCGTCCCTCTCGTCGTCCCAGACATCGACATCGACATCGACACCAAACACATCGTAAATAAATCAATTTAGTTATTCATTTGATTATATGCTGCATTAATAATTCTATTAGTTTCTCCAATATTTATACACGCATCTGTAATACTTACCCCATATTTTAAATTCGAAATATTATTTAATGTTTGTTTTCCTTCATTAATATTTGATTCAATCATCACGCCAATAATAGATGATGATTTTTTCATTTGTTGAATAACATTTTCCAATACATTTTTTTGATTTGTATGATCTTTCCCTGAATTTGCGTGTGAGCAATCCACCATAATTCCCTTCTTTGAGAGTTTTTGTTCACTGAGTAAATTTTCACTCTCTTCTATATATTCACTGGTATAATTAGGACCTTTACTACCGCCACGCAAAATAAGATGGCAAAACTTATTGCCTTTGGTTGTGCATATTGATGGAGACCCATTATGTGTTATTCCCATAAAACAATGTGAATAACGCGCAGATAAAATAGCATCCCGAGCAATTTTAATACTACCGCCTGTACCATTTTTAAAACCCACCGGCATTGATAAGCCAGAAGCAAGTTGTCTATGTACTTGACTTTCCGTTGTACGCGCACCAATTGCGCCCCAGGATATTAAATCTGCTATATATTGCGGCGTGATAGTATCTAGTACTTCATAACCACACGGCATACCAATACTATTTAACTCTAATAATAACTGTCGTGCTAAATATAAACCTTTGTTTACATCACAACTATTATCTAAATTAGGATCATTAATAAGACCTTTCCACCCTATCGTTGTTCGTGGTTTCTCAAAATATACTCGCATTACAATAAGAATCCTCTCCTTCACTTTTTCAGCTATGTTTTTTAACATTCGACCATATTCTAAGGCTTCAGTCGTATTATGAATAGAACATGGACCTACAATAAATATTTTTTTTTTACTATCGCCATTTAAAATTTGTTTTATTTCTTTACGTGTATCTGATACAAAATTTGCTATATGATTTTCCCGATATAACTGTTTTTTTAATTCTATAGGCGAAATTAATTTTGAAAATTTTATAATATTTTCATCCTCCATAAACCTTCTATAATACTATTATTCTAATTATTCTTATTTCCATTTTTCGTTGATATATTTTGCTTTGTTTCTATATTTTTCATACATTGTTTAATTGTAATTATTAATAGTTCCAGTTCAGTTACTGTATGTTTCAATTCCAATACTTTATCAAGGGGAATGGCTCCTAATTGTGCCGTACGTTGATATGCCTCTTTCAGAGATCTCATCACTTCTATACACTGTCCAATATCCATATTATATATTAAATAATGATGACCATTTAATATATTTAATTAAACACTAATCGTCCAAATAAATTGCCAATTATAGATTGGTATGATTGTAACTGTGGGGGAGGCTGTACCAAAACACCCGCACCACCATATTCGCCAATATCCCAAGGTTGATCGCCAACAGACATAACAACCGTTTCGGATATACTTTTTCGAGCATTTTTCTTATACAAGGGGATATTAAGATCATAAGGGGGTCGAAAAAACACTTTTTTATATCCATTTATACCACATTGTTGTAATTGCCGCATCGTAAAATTCATTCCATCTTGAGTACCCCCACGGGCAGTTATGATATAAATACTATAACCTTTTTGCCGACAATGGTGATAAAGATTACATACATTAGAAATACACATTCCTGTCTTTGTGCTAATAAGTGTATCATCAATATCAAATACTACGGCTTGATCAGGTTTAAATGGGATTTTTTCTAAAATATTCATATAATTAAAATAGATATAAAAAATAAAATTTTTATTTTTATATATATGTCACATCAAAAGAAAGATAGTAATATTCTTAAAGCTGAAGAAATTGCTTTTGTATGGAAAAGTACGGTAAAAAAATCTCCTGAATGTTATTTTATTAAAGATACAATTGTATCTATCTATAATAAAATACCAAATAATAGTTATTATGACCCCACTCGCGTTCGTTTGTACAATATACTAGATTCTATATGGTATAGTACCCCGGAAATTCTCCAGAAATCTTGGGGTGATATCTACACAACATTAATAACTTATATACCTTTTAAACATACAAATAAAATATCAAAATGGACAAATGATATCTTTATTATTTGGAATAAAGCGCAAAAACAACGAATACATCAGCCATCTCCCTCATATCATATGTATCTATCGCCGCCATTACCTCTGCCATTACCGCCATTATAAGAAAAAAAAGGTAATGATTGTATATCTTGTAAAAAATCAATAATATGACAATTATGGTATTTATATACCCATCGTTGTGATGTTGTATACCATCCAATTGAAAAACAAACGGAATGTATATCAATAAAATCATAATAATTTAGATACGATTGGGTATTTATTTTTTCCAAAATATCTCTCTTGAATGTGTTGTACTCTTTTAATTCTTGTATAAGAATATCGTGATTGCGCTTTCGTAAAATTTTTGCCACTGGGTGTCGAAAATGAATAAACATTTTATGTTTAATATCATATGGTAAAGAGTGATATATCTCCATTTTTCTATAATAGTATTATTTTATTCTAATATTTATTCAACTAATTCAATTCTTATTTTCTGTTTTAATCGCGTTTCATCCATAAAGATAAATAATTTAAATCGCTGTTGTGTATGGTTTTCTTTCTCATAACGACTTGTGAAGCGATTTACCATCTTTAATTTTGGTAAATAGACCATATATTGATATAAAGCATCTCCACGAATAATCTTGTCAAATATAAATCCATCATATAATTTATCACGTTCTTCTTTATTAATCATACAAAACTTAAGTAAATTACAATCATTCTGAACTTTGCGAAT
>Ga0114999_10009326_pt1 | contig 10771 bp, 7 predicted proteins | sample ArcticOcean_MG_C_3_FD_89820 | JGI IMG/M metagenome (GOLD analysis project Ga0114999, IMG submission 89820) | Marine microbial communities from western Arctic Ocean - ArcticOcean_MG_CB8_126 | ecosystem: Environmental > Aquatic > Marine > Oceanic | place: Arctic Ocean: Canada Basin | collected... | reverse complement strand
GGCAGGTGCAGCATCAGCGAGCCGACGACCAGCAGCGACGCGCTGTGGCCGAGCGAGATCATCCAGAAGGCGCGCGTGCGGAGGGCCTGACGAGCGGTGAAGTCGACGGCGGTCAGCCCCTCGGGCGCGACGTAGTCCGTGTCGGCCTCGAGGTCCTCGGGGGAGAGGCCGTCGGGGTACTCGTTGTAGTCGGCCGGGCGGTGCCGGATCAGCAGGCTGAGCGGCAGGCCCACCGCGAGGACGATCAGCCCGGAAACGAACGCCGTCTCGCGCCAGCCGTAGCTCTCCATGAAGAACACGAGCAGCGGTACCAGCGACCCGCCGATCGCGAAGCCGGTCTGCGACGTCGCGAGCGCTCTCGATCGGTAGCGCTGGAACCAGTTGACGATCGCGGTCGTGACCGAGAGGAAGCCGCCGAGGCTCGCCCCAACCGACATCACGAGGTAAAAAATAAAGAAGCCAGTCAGATCCTGAATCTGGCTGAATGCCATGAAGCCTACCGCCATCATCACGAGGCCGATCTGCATCACTTTGCGTGGTCCGAAGCGGTCGATCAGCCAGCCCTGGAATGGCCCGAGGATCCCGCTTTCGGCGCGCGTCATCGCGAAGGCGATCGAGAGCGTGGTGGTCGACCAGCCGAACTCGCTGCGCAGTAGCACTGAGTAGGAGCCGAAGGCCTGCATGAACAGGCTGCTCTGCATCGCCTGGATCGCGGCGCCTGCGCCGACAATCTTCCAGCCGAAGAACTTGAGGCGATGACGGAGTGCGTTCACCACGCTCCGTTCACTCGAAGCGATGTCCGCGGTCGCGTTCGGGTCACGCAGTACCCGTCTCGGCGAACGCGCGCACCTTCAACGCGCGCTCGAGGTCGTCATTCGCCTCGCGTAGTTTGCGCTGGAGCAGCGGGAGCTGGTCGCCCAGCTCGTCGAGGAGTGCGCGCGAGCGTTCGAGGACTGTGTCCTCGACCCGCGACGGGAAGAGGCGGGCGAAGAACATCGAGGCGAACTCGTTCTCGCTGGTCTCGAAGACGCCGGAGACCGCTTCGAAGAAGCGGTCTATGTAGGGCTCCAGGAGGTCGCGCTGGACCCACCACTGGAAGCCACCCATGGCCGCTCCGGTGAGGTGCAGCGAGCCGTAGCCCTCGCCGAGGAACTTGTTCCAGGCGGCTTCCTTTACGGCGGTATCGGGTACCGAGACCTCGGCGACTAGCATCTGGCGCTGGCCACGGTCCGAGGGGTCGCGTTCGCGCTCGGCCTCAATGCGTGCCTGCGCGCCGGACAGTCCGTAAGCGACATAACGTTCTGCGATACCCCAGCGCATGTCCTGGTCGATCGTGAGACCGGGAACCGAGAGCGTGCCGTCCGCGAGGCGGGCACACTGGTCAAGGTCTGACTCCGTCAGTGCCAGACCAAATAAGGCGCGGGCCCAGATGATTTGCAGATCGGGGTCGGCGGTGGCGTTCAGGGCGTGCCAGGCCAGTTCGTAAGTGGCGTGGGCTGCGGCCGTCTTCTGGTCCTCGGGAACGTAGCGGGCGACCGTGGAGGTCATCGTCGCGATCGTGGAATCGACGAGTTCCTGATCGGTCTCGGCGACGACCTTCGATCCGGCCAGCGTCAGGTAGTCCGGCGCGCGGAGTTGTTGGTCTCGGACCATGTTCCACAGCGACTGCCAGATGAGCTGGCGCAGCAGCGCGTCGTTGATGTCCTCGAGGCGCGCACGCACGAAGTCCAACGACGCCTCGTCGAGCGCATTCTTGGCGAAGTCGTGGTCGTTGTAGTTTGGGAACACGAATTCAGGTGTGGCCTTGCCGACGGCGTCGGGAACTTCGATGGTCGCGCCCTCGATCACGGCGGGCACCGCCTCGATCACGATCGCGCCATCGTCCTCGCTGCGCGCGAGTGCCACCTCGACGGTGTGCGGGCGTAGCGTGGGATAATCCGCGGGGGCGGTCTGCTCGAGGTTGAGCGCGCTAACTCGCTCGCCGTCCGCCTCCCACGAGGCGGCAATGGTGTTGAGCGAAGGGGTCTCGAGCCACAGCGCGGCCCAGGCGTGCAGGTCGCGCTCGTCGCCAGCTGAGCGGGCGCCGTCCTGCAACGCGTCGAGGAACTGCGTGAGCGTCGTGTTTCCGTAGGCGTGGCGTTCGAAGTAGGTGCGCATCCCGGCGCGGAATCCCTCGAGGCCGATCGTCGCGACGAGTTGCTTGATGACGGCGGCACCCTTGCCGTAGGTGATGCCGTCGAAGTTGAGGAAGGTCTGGTCCGTGTCGGCGACCTCGCCCGCGATCGGGTGGGTGGTGATGAGCTGGTCCTGGCGGTAGGCCCAGTTCTTCATCCCCGAGTTGAACGTCTGCCAGGCGCTGTCGAAGCGTGTCGCGGACGTCATCGCCAGGTAGGACATGTACGTCGCGAAGCTCTCATTGAGCCAGAGGTCATTCCACCAGCGCATGGTCACGAGGTCGCCGAACCACATGTGCGCCATCTCGTGGAGTACCACCTCGCCGCGGTTGAGGCGCTGGTTCTCGGTCGGTGGGTCGCGGAAGACGAAGACCTCGGCAAAGGTCACGGCGCCGACGTTCTCCATCGCGCCCGCGTTGAACTCCGGCACGAAGATCTGATCGTACTTTCCGAACGGATAAGGGTAATCGAAGAATTCCGCGAAGAAATCGAGGCCCTGCTTGGTGACCTCGAACAATTCGGCCTCGTCGACGTGCGGGACCAGCGACTTGCGCGCGAAGAAGCCGAGCGCGATGTCGCCGTGCTGGTCGCGGAACGCGTGGTAGGGCCCGCAGATCAGCGCGAAGAGGTAGGTCGAGAACTGCTGCGTCGTTTCGAAGTCGTGGCGGATGCGCCCATCCTCGAGCGTTTCGCTACTGGCCTCGGCGCTATTCGCCACGATCTCCCACTCCGCGGGAGCGGTCACGCTGACGGCATAGGTGGCCTTGATGTCCGGCTGGTCGAATCCGGGGAAGAGGCGGTGAGCGCTGTACGGCTCGAAGTTGGTGTAGAGGTATTCTTTGCCGTCTTCGGGATCGATGAACTGATGGAACCCGTCGCCACCGTGGTCGTACTCGTTCTCGTAAACGATGTGAACGACGTTCTCCGCGGCCAGCACGTCGGCCGAGAGCTCGAGCCGTCGCCCGTTCCACGAGGGGGCGTCGATCGCGGCCCCGTTGACCTCGAGGCTGACGATCTCGGCACCGGTGTGATCGAGGAAGGTCCCACTGTCGCCGGACCGCGCGAAGCGGATTGTGACGTCACCTCGGTAGCGTGGCGTGCCTCCCGTGAGGTCGAGCGCTAGCTCGTAGGAGGCACCGAAAATCGAGGCAGCACGCGCCTCGGCGTCGGCCTGCGTGAGGACATCGCGGACAGCGGGCTCCGTGGTCATGGTGATTCCTCCGGTGCGTCGGGCGGTGTCACGAAGTTCGCATAGTAGTACTGGGGCACCGTGCAGGCACGGCGGATTCGGGTGCCGCGAGCGCTCCCGCAGCATTGCGGGCCACGACCTCGTTGTCTGTCCTGTAGATTACGGGTGAACTCCAGCGAGACCAGATCAACACAAGGGGGTGCCGTGGCTTCAGCAGACGAGCTTCGGACGCAGATCGATGAGGGCCACGCGGTGTTGAAGGCCGCGTTCGAGGGCGCGGACGCCTCGAAGTGGGAGCAAGTACCTGGCAGCGACGAAGAGTGGAACGCCCGTCAGATGGCGGAGCACGTGATCGGTGGCGAGCTCAGCATCGTCAGCGGCGTCGCCAACACGATGCTCGGGAAGCCGCCCGAGCGGCCGGAACTCGCCCTTGCGAGTCCCGCTGACGCAGTGGCGGCGCTTGAGTCCGCGGTCGAGGCGAGCAACAAGGTGACTCGCTACGTCGAGGACCGAGACCTACCGAAGCCAGTCGGTGAGAAGGGCCGCACGATCGAGTCGACGCTGGCCCTGCTCGGGTCGCACGCGACTGACCACGCCGGGCAGATCAGCGGGGCGACGTAGCCAACGTCAAAGGGCCTCGAAACTAAACGCGGCCGCCTTCGTCCTCCGGGACGGGGGGCCGCGTTTTCGGGTCCGGCGGATCGCGCTGCGTGCGTCCCGGCCAGAAGCGGATCGCGGCGACGGAGATTAGCGCAACCGCAAGGCCAAACCAGGTCAGGCCGTACTCCATGTGCGGCGTCGTGTTCGCGAACGCAGCGAACCGCTGCACGGGCAGCTCGCTGTCGGGATTCGCGTTCGCGGCGGTCACTCCTCCCTCGATTACGATCCACGGCAGTACGTCGTACGGCAGTGTCGCACCCATCGAGACGGGGTCGAGCGCCGTCCAGGTTCCCGCAGCGGTCTGTTGGCCGGTTCGCGTGTGGACGCTGATCAGGCCGGCGATGCCGTCCCGTCGCGCATCGAGTGCCTCCTCGGCCTCGGCGCGTTTGCCGTCCGGGTACCAGCCCCGGTTCACAAGGACGGCCGGTCCGCCGGGCGCGAGTAGCAGCGGCACCACCAACTCCTCGCCCTTCGTTCCGAAGCGCGCACGGTTCGCGATCACGAACACGCTGTCGTCGTCCCACTCACCCGCGTCGGCGAGGCGGTGGTAGTCGGCGTTGTCGGGCTCGAGGGCGCGGGCGGCCTCGAAGGTCAGCGGGGCGGCGTCGGTCCGGGCGTTCCGCTGCTCGACAAGGCCGTTCTTCCAGTCGTTCCGCTGGAGCTGCCAGACTCCGAGGCTGACGAGCAGCGCGGTCACAGCGACCAGCAGGACGAGCAGCACGGGCGCGGGAAGGCGCAGTGTCATTCGGACGCCTGGCGGCGAGAGGTCATCTGCTCGCCTGGTGGCTGGTGGTCATCAGGGTTGCTCGCTTCGCGGCCTCCGGTGGGATGTTCAGTCTCCGGGGGCTACGAGCGAGCGGCAAGCACTAGCCTGAGTAAGGCATCCCCACATCGCGGAGCGTGGTGGTCGTGTCCCCGTTGTTCTTGCCGCCAACGACTTCGCCGAAGTAGACGACGTGTTCGCCCGGCTTGGCCTTGCCGACCACGCGGCACTCGATCCACGCGACGGGATCGCCCTCGAGGCGGCAATCACCGCTGGTTGACTTGCGGGTGGACTTCAGCGACAGGTCCTTCGTGCTCTCCCCGAGCATCGAGACGGAGAAGGCGCCGGTGTTGTCGATGTTGTTGCGGGTGTGCGCGTCCGCCTGGATCGCGACGGCGAAAATTCGAGGGTCGAGCGACACCTCCGTCGCTCAGTTCGCGGTCATGCGGTTCGCATTCTCCGTCGGCCGACTTCGAGCCAACGACGATGCGTCCGTAGACCTGCTGGTGGAGTGCGTGACTGATTTCATCTTGATGAGCCATATCGAGTATCCCCATTCGATGGACGCACGAAAGCCGTGCGCTCTGATTCGGGTTCGATCGTATCGAGGCTCGCGAGCGATCTTGGGGGCTAGATTGCGCTCGATCTTGCGGTGATTCGCTGGTGAACTGGCGCCACGTGAAACACCGCTGAAACGATCGCCACATACGGTGGCGATGCCTCGGAAGTCGAGCGATTGTGCTGCGGCGATGAGGCAAGATTTCGAACACACAGGAGGGGTATCGATGCCGTACCAGGCTGAATACATCTGGATTGATGGGACCGTGCCGACGCCCGAGTCCGGGTACGTGGGACCGTTGCTCCGCTCGAAGACCAAGATCATTCCTGATGGCGAAGAGCCGCCGGTCTGGGGCTTCGACGGTTCCAGCACCAACCAGGCATCGGGCGACAACTCCGATGTCGTGCTGAACCCGGTCTACACCTGCCCCGACCCCGTGCGCGGGGGCAACAACGTCCTCGTTCTGAACGAGGTACTGCTCACCGACATGACGCCCCATCCGACCAACCAACGCCGGGCACTGGCCGAGGTGGAGGAGAAGTACGGCAACCAGGAGCCGTGGTTCGGCATCGAGCAGGAGTACACCTTCTACCGTGAGGGCCGCCCGCTCGGCTGGCCCGCCGCCGGGTTCCCTGGCCCGCAGGGGCCGTACTACTGCGGGGTCGGTGCCGACGAGATCTGGGGCCGCGAGGTAGTCGAGGCGCACACCGTCGCTTGCCTGGAGGCGGGGATCGCCATCTCCGGTACGAACGCCGAGGTGATGATGGGCCAGTGGGAGTTCCAGGTCGGGCCGGTGGCGCCGCTGGCTGTCTCCGACCAGCTCTGGGTCGCACGCTGGCTGCTCTACCGCATCAGCGAGGAGTTCGACATCGTCGTGACGCTGAACCCGAAGCCGATCCCCGGCGACTGGAACGGCGCCGGCGCACACACGAACTTCTCGACGAAGGCGATGCGCGAGTCGTACGAGCCGATCGTGAAGGGTGCCGAGGCGCTCGGTCGGAAGCACCAGGAGCACATCACCAACTACGGGGCGGGCGTCGATCAGCGCCTCACCGGTATGCACGAGACCGCGCCGTGGACCGAGTTCAGCTACGGCGTTTCGGACCGCGGCGCTTCGGTCCGCATTCCGTGGCAGACCGCGCGGGACCAGAAGGGCTACTTGGAAGACCGGCGTCCGAACGCGAACATGGACCCGTACATCGTGACGCGCCTGATCACGAACACGGTCTGCGAGGCTCTCGTCTAGGGCCCCTTCGGGGCTCTTTCACGCTTCGCGCCTCGGCGTGAAGCTTCCGAAGTGACACAACGCGGGCGGGCCTTTGGGTCCGCCCGCGTTGTGTTCAGACCAATCCACGGCGGACCGATGTCCGGGCTTCGCGGCGCTAGCAGTCCGGCGGTGGCGTATGAGGTTCAAGCGACGCGGCCGAAACCAAGAGGGGCGCGCCGACCGGCGCGCCCCTCGCTCAAGGTCTGACGCCTGCGGCGCTAGTACTCCTTGGTGTTCGGCTCGCTGGAGGCGCCGTCGTCGGTACCGGCGACCGCGCGATCCTTCGGTGCGCTCTCGTAGGCACCGCGGAAATCGCGGAACGGCCCGTCGCGCCATTCGAGGGCGCCCTTCAGGCCGCCCTCGGCGACACGCCGTCCCCACTCGGAGGCGGCGGGGCGCAGTGCGCTCAGCGCCTGAATTTCCTCGCCAGATGCGAGGCCCTCGCGGATGCCCATGCTCTCGTACTGCCGGTTCACAGCACGCTTCGAGTACATCAGCATGTCGTTGTCGACGTGCGCCATGCGGCGCGCGAAGCGCTCCGTGAACTCACCGAGCTGGTCCTGTGGGACGGCGTAGTTGGCCCACCCGAGGCGAGCCATCTCCGTGCCTGAGACCGAGTCCCCAACGTAGGCGAACTCGCGCGCTTTCGCTGGCGGCAGGTGCCACGGGCTCCACATCATGTCCATCGTGGTCATTGCTCGGACCGGTGGGTAACCGATCTGCGCGTCGTCAGCGACGATCCGGAAGTCGCAGATGGTGGCCAGCTCGGTCCCGCCCGCGAGGCAGTGACCGTGCACTTGAGCGACGACGGGCTTAGCCAGCTCCCAGATCGCCCAGTTGGTCATCACCACGTGGCGCGACCAGGTCTGTGGGCCAGGGTGCGTGGTCAGCGTTTCCGGCAGGTGGGAGCGCGGGTTGACCATGTCCTGTGAGCCCGCGGCGCGCGCCGGGGACAGGTCATAGCCGGCGGAGAACGATCGCCCGGCCGCGCGCAGCACGATCACGCCGACCTCGGTGTCGTGTTCCGCCTCGCGCATCGCGTCCATGACCTCGCCACGGAGGTTGTTGCTGAGCGCGTTGAGCTTCTCCGGCCGGTTCAGTGTGATGAAGGCCAGTCGTCCGTCGGTTTCGTAGATGATGTCGCGGTAGTCGGGCATGTCGCCCCTCCTCGAGGTGATGCGATCCGGTTCGGCGCGTGGGGCGCCAGCGCAGATATACACCATCGAGGGTTGCCGGTCCGCCCAGAGGCGGGCGCGGTCGCCTCGATAGAACGATCGCCTTCGAGCGCTAGCCGATCACGAGCGGGATCGTCATCTCGCGGAACGAGAGGCCGGAGTGGTGCGACCGCTGGTGCATGAAGCGGTCGCCGTCGGAGCCGCCGGTATAACGCATAACTGAGTCATCGAGGGCGATCGAGGCGAGGTCGCCGACGCGGCGTCGCGTCTCGGCCGCGAGCGGCTCCGGCCCGAGGAGGCGCAGGTCGTCGAGCTCCTGAGTGCTGATCAGCGCGAAGTGCTCGCCGTACCGATGCTCGAACTCGTGGGTGAATGCCTGCCGCGCACCGTCCTGCAGGTGGTAGAACCCCAGACGCATGTCGCCGGATGGCGGACATCGCAGGAAGTCGCACAGCGGATCGTCGCGATCGACGGGGAACCGCGCGCCAGCATCACGGTGACCGTGGTCTGCGGTCACGACGATTCGCGCATCCTGCCGCTCGAGGTGCTCGGCGAGGCGCGCGAGGTTCTTGTCCACCTCGGTGACCGCGGCCCGTGCCTGGGCTGAGTCGGACCCATGCTCGTGCGAGGCGTGATCGACTGCCGCGGCATACCAGTAGGTGAACGTGGGCTCGTCCGCGTCGCGGATGTGTGCAGCGATCTTGTCAGCAGCCTCGGCGTGGTCGTCGTAGGGCAGGGTGTCCGCGCCGCTTCCGAACCAGCCGGAGTAGGTCGAGTCGATGATTGCCGTCGGCTGCGCGATCGCTGTCGACCGCGCCATCTCGCCGAGGATCGTGCTCGATCCCAGCACTGCCTCGGGTGTCACGCCGCAATCGCGGAGATCCTCACCGTCGCGGTGTCGGACGAATGGGAGGATGCAGGCGGCCTCCCGCAACTGCGCGAGGTAGGTCCACCAGCCCACGGCTCCATGCTTCGCCGGCCAGTCTGCCTTCGCGATCGAGGTGATTGCCGCGCTCGTTGTCGGCGGGAAGACGCTCTGGACCTCGGCAGCGAGGTGCGTCCGCAACCAGGACTCCGAGCCGAGATGTTCGAGGCAGTGCGTGCCGAGGCCGTCGACTAGGACGAAGACCAGGTGTTCGGGCTCGCCGATCTGGTCGCCGATCTGTCGGCTGTTCGCCGAATTCGGGCCGTCGAGCGCGCCAGTGATCAGGCCGATCGCCCGCACCACGTCAACGAAATTTGGCTGCGAAGCATCAGGACGACAGAGTTCGCCGCTCTCGAAACCTGCGAGGAGCTGGGTCAAATCGGCCATGGCGCCCGTCTTGCTGGCGCCTCGAACGATAACCGATTCCCATTCTCGGGTACCACCAAACCCGCACCGCAAGCGCCCGGCCTCTCTGGCGCCCACGGTGGGTGGAGTGGCCGATCAGCTGCCGGAGCTCAGCGCGGCGAGTTGCTCCTCGAACGCTGCGGTCGTCAGCGTCGGGAGCTCGCAGACGAAGTCGCAGCAGACGAAGGCGGCGACGCCTTCGGGCGCGCCGTCTGGAACATCGCGATCCTCGAGCAGTTCGATGCCGCCTGCCTCGGTGGCGGGCGCCAGCGTGACAGTCGGTAGGAACTGGCTCGCGAAGGCTGCCTCGTACGGTGCGCGTGCCTCGGGCGTGCCGACGATCGCGATCTCGCGGCGTGGCGCGAGCAGCAGCTCCGCCACCTGCAGCATGCTGCCGAAGCCGGATGCGGCCTGGAGCACGCGGCTCTGGTTTGCGGCCACTACATCGCGCGCGATGCGGTCCCACGAGGACTCACCGAAGTACCGCGCGAGCGTCGCTGCGAGCAGCGCGGTCGCTCCGTTCCCGCTCGGTGTTGGTGCGTCGAAGATTGGCTTCTGTCGCAGCAGCAGCGCCTCACCGTCCGAGGCGGTCTCGAAGAACCCGCCGTCGGTCTCGTCCTGGAACCGCGCGAGGATCGCCTCAAGCAGTTCGCGTGCCCAGTTGAGGTGGTTCAGGTCACCAGTCGCGCGGTAGAGCTCGACGAGGCCGAGTCCGTAGTATGCGTAGTCCTCGATCATCCCCTCGACCCGGGCGATACTGGCCTTATAAGTGTGAAGCAGCCGCCCGTCCCGCCAGAGCTGCGCACGGACGAAGTCCGCGTTGCGCTCGGCAATCTCGATGTACTCGGGGTCGCCGAGGATGCGTCCGGCCTCGGCCATCGCGCCGAGCATCAGGCCGTTCCAGGACGTCAGCACCTTGTCGTCTAGGCCGGGGGCGACGCGGGCGCTGCGCGCCTCGAACATCTGCTGGCGCATCGTATCGATCCGCGCCTCCACCTCGGTTGCGTCGAGGTCCAACTCGGCAGTGAGCTCGGCTAGCGCCCGCGGGCGGCTGAGCACGCTGCGGCCGGTCAGATCAGGTGCGTGTGGATCGGTGAAGTTGCCCTCGGCGGTGACGTCGAAGACCGTCCGGAAGAACTGGCCATCCTCGGCGCCCAGGACCGCGTCGATCTCGTCGACGGTCCAGACGAAGAACTTGCCTTCGATGCCCTCGGAGTCGGCGTCCTGCGCGGCGTAGAAGCCGCCCTCTTCGGACGTCATCTCGCGAGTGATGTACGCGAGCGATTGGCGGACAACGCGTTCGTAGAACGGATCCTTCGTGAGCTGGAACGCGTGGAGGTACAGGCGGATCAACTGGGCGTTGTCGTAGAGCATTTTTTCGAAGTGGGGGACTAACCACTGGCCGTCTACGCTGTAGCGCGCGAACCCACCGCCGAGGTGATCGTACATTCCCCCGGCCCACATCCGCTCCAGTGAATGCAGCACCATCTCCCGCGCCGAGGGGCTACCGGTGTCACCGGCGAGTCGCTGATGGTGCATCAGCAAGAACTCGAGGTTGCTCGGGCTCGGGAACTTCGGCGCGCTGCCGAAACCGCCCCATGCGGCGTCGTAGTTGTCTCGCAACGCGCCCGCTGATCGTGAGGGCAGATCCGTC
>Ga0114999_10009324_pt1 | contig 10772 bp, 9 predicted proteins | sample ArcticOcean_MG_C_3_FD_89820 | JGI IMG/M metagenome (GOLD analysis project Ga0114999, IMG submission 89820) | Marine microbial communities from western Arctic Ocean - ArcticOcean_MG_CB8_126 | ecosystem: Environmental > Aquatic > Marine > Oceanic | place: Arctic Ocean: Canada Basin | collected... | reverse complement strand
TACATCGGCATGGGCGATGGCGGCGGACGAAACGATCCGATGGGCTTGGCGCAATCGCTGAAATCGAAGATGGGCACAATGATGCGGATTGACGTCGACCATCGCGACGGTGATCGCAACTACGCGATTCCCAAAGACAACCCGTTCGTCGGCAAGAAGGGCGTTGCACCTGAAATCTTCGCTTACGGTTTCCGCAACCCGTGGCGCATGTCGTTCGATCGAAAAACCGGGCATCTTTGGCTGGCCGATGTCGGACAGGATCTCTGGGAAGAAATCGACATCGTCAAAAAAGGCGGCAACTACGGCTGGAGCATTCGCGAAGGGACGTACGCCTTCGGTAACGCCCCCGGATCGGCTACGGCGAGCGTCGTGGCCCCCGTCTGGGAGTACGATCACCGCATCGGGAAGTCGATCACCGGCGGATACGTTTACCGTGGCAAAAAGCTCCCCGAATTGGACGGCCATTACCTCTACGGCGATTACGTGGCGGGCAAACTGTGGGCGTTGCAATACGACGAAGCAGCCGGCAAAGTTGTTCGCAACATGGCCATCCCCTGGAACGGGTTGCCTGTTCTCGCATTCGGTGAGGACGAGCAGGGCGAAGTCTACGTGACGACGCCGTCACAGGGAGGCAAGGGGATTTACCGATTCGTACGGGGAGAGTAGGGCGACGACATCACCGAGTCGATAGCGGTGATCGGTGGGAGTTGTCGCGTCGGCGGCGCATGTGCAATATCCATGCGCCGAACGCAACCGTTGCAAACCCGGTGGCGATCCAGGCTCCGGTCCGTCCGAAGGTCACTGCCTGGCCGGCGAAAACCGAGACGACCAACAGAGTCAGGGCAGCGAACCCGTAAGAAAATCGCCACGCCATTAACGTCTCGACTAACAGCAGCGCGAAGACCGCCGCCAGCAACCAACGCGCCAACTCGCCCCCTTGGACGCCGGCTCCGGCTGAGCCGACGGTCGATCGTTGCCAACGTTGGCGAAACTTGAAATCGACGCCCGCAAATAACCCTGCCCCCAGTTCCCGTTCGCCCGTTCTTGCCAAGTCGCTGCCCGCCGTGTCGAGGTTCACTGCGTACCACTCCTTGCGACTCACAGGCGACCCGAGTTCCAGTTCGTAGATGCCAATATCGAAAGATTCCTCAGCGGTGACCGACGGGAAGCTGCCCGTCTCAACCAAGCGTGTCGGGCTTTGTGTTCCGTCCGGGCGAAGCAGGGTCACCGGCATGTCGAAGGCCGTTACGGGAACCGGTCGCTGCAACGGCTGGCCGACCGTGAGTTGCCGGTCACTCCAACGTCCGGACACTGCGTGCGTGACGATTTCGTGGAATAACGGTGGGAAACTCGGCCAGACAACCCACGTGCCCCATCCCGTTTCAAAAGAGGTCGTCACCAGAATGCACTGCCCACGTCCCACACGCGATACCAAGACCGCCGGGTCGCCCGACGAAAACTTCAACGCCGTCACCGTCGCGATCTCCTCGCCTGGAACAGCTTGCACATAGCGGTACGTGCGCGTCGTCTTCAAGCCGGCATCCGGGTTTCCCTGAAACGGCGCGACGATCGGATGGGCGAAGTCGCCGGGGTCGAAATCGAAACCTGCGTCGGCATCGTTCTTACCGATCACGTTGCCCAATCGCCCTGGCAGCACGCCGCGTCCTTCCGCGTACAAGAACCGATTGTAATTCTCGGCACGCACCTGATCGCCCAGCCCGATCACCAGCCCGCCACCCGATTCCACAAACGCTTGCAGGAGACGCGATTCACGCTCGGTAACCGTCGCCACGTTACAAAGAAACACGCAGTCGTAACGGCTCAGATCGGTTCCTGAAAGCTCCCCGTCACTGATCACGCGCGGGCGAACAATGCCGGTCCACGGCTGCTTCGGTAACGAAGGTGACAAAGCCAATCGCACGTAATCGGTCGCCCGCCCCATTACTTTTCCAGATTGTTTTCCGTTGACGAGCAGGATGTTCAACTCCTCGGCCACCGGCAACGAGAGCCACCGGCGATCGTCGATATCCAGACCGTCCGGTTCCAAGCGGAGTTCCAATCGATGTTCGCCCTTGGATCGAAACTCATGTATCAACTCGACCGGCACAGGCGTGTCGATGGGCAAATCGACACGTTGCGTTTGGGCAAGTCGCCCATCAACACGCAATTCAACAAGCTGCGAGGACAACGGACGCGGGCCGAAGTTTCGCAGCACGGCGTGAATAGGAACCGGGCGATCGACTGTGAGAAACGGTGCATTCGTGGTGAAGTCGGTCACAACGACATTCGCCCCGTCGTCACGAGCCACGTCCACCAGAACCAGTTCTGCTTTTTCAGAGAGTCGCTTCAAGATGGGCTTCGATTGAGTGGCCACAACTGGCTCGCTTCCGCCCCAGATGCCGCGTTGAAATCCACTCAAAAACACGACTTCCTTGTGTTTGATGTTCGGTACGCTCCGCAACAACTCTTCGACGGCCTCCAATGTGGCCGACAGATCGCCCCGTTCCTGTGTCAGCTCCAGCCGTTCGATTTCCTCGGTCACTTGCTGCTTGCGATACGAAGGTTCGCGGATGACCACTTGCGGTGTGGTTCCGCTGATTCGCACGAGGTTGAACGCATCCCCCGAAGATGATCGAGAAACAATCGTGCGCGCGATTTCCCGGGCGCGGTCGAACCAACTGTCTTTCGCAGGGCGATACCCCATTCCGTAAGACGTATCGACAACGATGATCCGATGCGTCGGGGCGTCTGCTTCAAAGAAGCCGCCGAACGATTCCACATAAGGTTGCGCCATCGCTCCGATCAGCAACAACAGCACAAGGGTGCGGACGGTCAGCAGAACCAACTGCTCCAATCTCACACGGCGCGAGTTCTTGCGGGCCGCTTCGAGAAGAAACCGCATCGCGGCCCACGTCGTCTCGCGATGCTTTCGTTTCTGCAACAGATGAATGGCCAGCGGAATGCCAGCCAGGGCCAGTCCCCACAAGATGGCCGGGCTGGCGAAGGTGAACGCAAGAAGAACATGGAATTGCAAAGACATCGCGCAGTTATTGTAGGATCACAACCCGGCCGGAGTCTATGCGTGCCCAACTCGCAAACGTTCGCGTCACCTTACTCGAACGGAATACCGGTCTGCTTCGAGACGGCTCGCAAGTCTTCGACGACCGGTATGACCAGCGGAATGCCGTCGCGACGACGAATCACTTCGGCCTCGCGTTCGGGGTCACCGGGGATCAAGGGGCCATCGGTTTCGGGAGCAGCCGGTGTGGCGCGGAAGGTACGAATCCAGTGGTCAATCTGCTGCTTGAATTCATCCGGGTCGATGAACGCGTCGATTTGCATCGCCCCGAAGAAATGGCCGATCCCCTTGCCAACCCATTGATCGGGATCGCGATGCGCGAGTGAAAACGCGGGCGTGAACGGCCCCCAATTCGCTCCCGATAACGGACCGCAGAGAATGTCGACCATGGCCGCCAGGCAATACCCCTTGTGACCGCCCCGCTCGCGTTCGGAACCAAGCGGTAACATCGCCCCGCCATCGACCATCTTGTGCGGATCGTTCGTTTCGTAACCGTCCTTGTCGATCGCCCAGCCGTCCGGCAACGGCCGATCTTTGCGGATCGCCATTTCGATGCGACCGAACGCGGCCGTCGTAGTCGCCATGTCGATCACGATCGGTGGCTCTTCTTTTCCCGGAAACGCAATCGCAATCGGGTTCGTACCCAACATGCGGTCGGCTCCCCACAACGGCGCGACGATCCGTGTAGTGTTCGTCATCGACCAGCCGATTTGATCACGTTTCAATGCTTCCAGCGGGTAGTAACCCGCGATGCCGTAATGGTTCGTGTTCCGCACGGCGACCCAAGCGGTGCCGACTTGGTCGGCCTTGTCCATGCAGATGTCGTTCGCCTTCGGTCCGACGACTAATCCTAAGCCGTTATCGCCGTCGATTGTTGCGGTGGCCTTTCGCTCGCGCACGATCGTCACGTTGGCTTTCGGATTGATCCGTCCGACATTGACCATCTCGTGATACACCGTCAGGCGGGCAATGCCGTGCGATTCGATGCCCCGCAGATCAGCCGAAGCCAGAACATCGGCCGCCGTCTTGGCATCGGCTGTGGGAACCTCGATGTTCTCGAAGACCCGCACCATGAACTCGTGCAATTGCTCGGCCGGGTAGGTGATCGTCTCAACGTCCGCCATCTTCTCGCTCTCCTGTCTCGACGAAGCGGTCAGCTTTCAGCAGTCAGCCATCAGCTTCAACATGTGGGACAACTCTGTGCTTTCTAGTTGAAAGCTGATCACTCAACAAACGGCTACGACAACCGTGACTCCAACCGTTCGACGACGAGCTTGCCGATGTTCAACGAAGCCGTCGCTGCGGGTGACGGGGCATTGCAGACGTTGACGACCCGTTCGTTTTCGACGATGAGAAAGTCGTCGATCAAACCGCCATCGCGTGCCAAAGCCATCGCCCGCACACCCGCCGGGACGGCCACGAGGTGTTCCTTGCGAATCTCGGGCATCAGCCGTTGCAACGCCTTCACGAAGGCTGCCTTGCTGAACGAACGCCACATTTCGCCCATTCCCATTTTCCAATGCTTCGCGGCCAACCGCAGGAATCCGGGGTACGTCAGCGATTCAAACAGGTCGCGGAGATTGATGTCCGTCTTGCGATATCCTTCCCGCGCGAAAGCCAGCACCGCATTCGGCCCGCATTCGATGCCCCCGTGAATCATCCGCGTGAAATGCACGCCCAAGAAGGGAAATTGTGGGTTCGGAACCGGGTAGATCAGGTTGCGACACAGATGCGCCGCTTCCGGTTTCAATTCAAAATACTCACCCCGAAACGGCACGATTTTCAATTTCGGGTCGGTCCCACTCAACCGCGCGACGCGGTCACTTTGCAGGCCGCCGCAAGTCACGACGCAACCGGCTTCCACAGTTCCCGAAGTACTCTCGACGATCACTCCGCCGTCACGCTGCTCGATGCTTGTCACGCGGGAGTTCGTACGCACCTCGCCTTCGGCTTGCTGCACCTTCTCGGCCATGCGTTCGCAGACCTGTTTGTAATCGACGATACCCGCCTCGGGGACATGGATCGCGCGAATGCCGGCGGAATGAGGTTCCAGTTCACTCAAGCGATCACGGTCGATCACTTCGCACGTTACGCCATTGGCTTGGCCTCGTTCGTGAATTCGTTCGAGCGCGGGAAGTTCCGATTCGTCGACCGCAACAATCACTTTGCCACAGACATCGTACGGAATGCCCTCCGCTTCACAGAAGGCCTCCATCGCCTGCTTGCCGATGCGACAGTTGGTCGCCTTGAGTGATCCGGGTTTGTAGTAGATGCCCGAATGCAATACGCCCGAGTTATGCCCGGTCTGGTGATGAGCCAGCTCGGCTTCCTTCTCCAGAACGATGACACGTTTGCCCGGAAACTGTTCGGTCAATCGATAAGCGGTCGCCAAGCCGACGATCCCACCGCCGATGATGGCCATGTCGGCCTTGTGTGTACTCATCTCCTACTATACCGCCGTTTCTGTTCGGTCTTCACGGACTTCATTCAGGTTGTCGACTTCCATTCCGCTGCGGCATTCCGGAGAGGGGGTCGTACACGACTCGCAAAGCGAGTTGCCTCGCTCGTCCTTCAATCCCGCCAGCCCTCCACAACTCCCCTGTAAGCAACGACGACCAGCCAACACGCCGACCGCCATTCCCAAAATGGCGAGTGCGAAAATGGCGAAGGTTGCCAGAAAGGTCGTCATCGTGATTCCGTTTCGCCGTTCAATATGCGCTGGAAGGCGGGCGTCGCTTTCTCCTCGAAACCGTCGTCCTTGCGGATGACCAGCAGCACCGCCCAACCCTGTTTCTCCGCCAGATTATACCCGTCCTGTGGCCCCAGGACCATCAAAGCCGTCGCCAACGCGTCGGCCGTCATGCAACTCTTGGAAACGACGGAAACCGAGGCCAGTCGAAACTCGACCGGCTTGCCGGTCCGCGGGTCGATTGTGTGCGAGTACCGCTTCCCGTCCTGCTCGAAGAAGTTGCGGTAATCGCCCGAGGTGGCCATCGATTGGTCAACCAGTTTCACCGTATCGAGAAGCGCCCGCCCCGACTCGGTCGGTTTTTCGATACCAATCGTCCACGCGCTGCCGTCCGATTTGAGACCTCGCGCACGCACTTCCCCACCGATCTCGACCATGTACCCGGAAAATTTTTTCTCGGATAGATAATCAGCGATGACATCCACCCCGTAGCCCTTGGCGATGCCCGACAAGTCGACTGTCGTCTGCGGATGCTTTTTCCGTAGCGACGGTGGGGAGTCACGTGTCACGATCAAATCGTAACCGACATGATGTCTTGTCACAGCGATGGTTGTGCCGAGAGGAATCTTACGTTGCTCACCATCGGGTCGATTGAAACCCCACAAGGCAACCAACGGGGAAACCGTGACATCAAACGCCCCGTCACTGAGCTCGCTGATGCGGCTCGCCTCTTTCAAAACGCTGACGGTTGCTGTCGACACCTCAAACCAGTCGGTCGAGTCGGAAGTGTTGAAACGGGAGATCTCCGAGTCAGGACGCCAGGTCGACATCTGGTCGTTGACCTCTTCCAACCGGCGATCGATCTCGGTTTGCAACGCCTGTTTCGTGACTCCTGCCGGAAGCTGGTTCAGTTTGACGGAGTAGGTTGTCCCCATTGTCTGGCCGGTGATGGCCACAATGGGCTGGGATTGTCCGTCATCACTTTCAGAACAGCCGACGGCGAATTGCGTTGCAAGGATCGTGATCAAGACCACGCTGCGTGCGTGAAGCATTTTGTATTGTTGGGCAATTTGCATGGTTGGCTTGCCCTTCATTCATCAGCAGGCTGACGCCCGCCGCTCGCCTGATGACTAGCCGCCGAAGTCGTCGAAGAGGATGTTCTCTGATTCGACACCTAAGTCGTCGAGCATCTTCAGAACCGCTTGCAACATCATGGGCGGGCCACAGATGTAGTATTCGACATCTTCGGGGGCGGGGTGATCTTTGAGGTAGTTGTCCATCAGCACCTGATGGATAAACCCGACGTAGCCGGTCCAGTTGTCTTCGGCCATTGGTTCGGAGAGGGCGACGTGCCAGGAGAAATTCGGGAACTCGCGAGCGATTTCCTCGAACTCTTCCTGATAAAATATTTCGCGTAAACTGCGTGCCCCGTACCAGTACGAGACCTTGCGACCCGTCTTGAGATTCTTGAATAGCTCAAACGTATGCGATCGCAACGGGGCCATGCCCGCTCCACCACCGATGTAGACCATTTCCGATTCGGTCTCTGTGAGGAAGAATTCACCGTAAGGACCGGAGATGGTAACGTCGTCACCTGGCTTAAGGTCGAAGATGTACGATGAAACCTGCCCGGGCGGTGTCCCCTCCGGAGCACGCGGCGGAGGCGTGGCGACGCGCACGTTGAGCATAATGATGCCCTGCTCGCCAGGGTAATTCGCCATCGAATAGGCTCGCACCACTGGCTCGTCGACGTCTGATTCAAACCGCCACAGGTTGAATTTATCCCAGTCTTCGTGGTACTCGTCTTCGATGTCGAACATCGAATACTTCAAGTGATGCGGCGGGACTTCGATCTGAATGAACCCGCCCGCCTTGAAGCCGACTTCTTCGCCTGTCGGAAGTTCGAGCACGAGTTCCTTGATGAACGTGGCCACATTGCGGTTGGACTTGACCTTGCACTGCCACTTCTTCGTCTCGAAGACCTCGGGCGGGACTTCGATTTTCATGTCCTGCTTGACGGCCACCTGACAGGAAAGACGCACGCCCTCGCGGGCTTCCCGGCGGCTGATATGTGTGCGCTCGGTCGGCAGAATCTCTCCGCCACCTTCTTGGATTTTCACCACGCATTGTCCGCAGGTTCCGCCACCACCACAGGCCGAGGAGATAAAGATCCCCTGGCTCGCCAGACAACCCAGCAGTTTGTCGCCGGCGGGAGTCGTCAGCGTTTGCTGATCGTTGATGAGGATGTTCACGTCGCCCGAGGCAACCAGTTTGGATTTTGCCAGCAAGATGAGCACCACCAGCACCAGCACCACGCCGGTGAACATGCCCACGCCCAGCAGAATTTCGCCAAGACCGCTCACAGTTGAATTCCCGAAAACGACATGAAAGCCAAGGCCATCAGGCCGACGGTGATGAATGTGATTCCCAACCCACGCAAACCAACCGGCACGTCACTGTATTTCATTTTCTCGCGAATGCCGGCCAGCGCCAAAATGGCCAACGCCCAACCGAATCCCGACCCGAAGCCGTACACGACACTCTGTCGGAACGTGTAGTTGCGTTCGACCATGAACAACGTCCCGCCGAGGATCGCGCAGTTGACCGTGATCAACGGGAGAAAGATCCCCAAGGCGCTGTGCAGCGCGGGGAAGAAGCGGTCGAGCGTCAACTCCAGGATCTGAACCATCGCCGCAATGACGCCGATGTAGCAAATCAGCCCCAGAAAGGTGAGATCGACGGACGACAGGTTTTCGCTTGCCCAGCCGAGACCGCCCTCCTTCAACAAGTGACGGTAAATCAGATTATTTATCGGCACTGTTATCGCCTGAATCACGATGACCGCAATGCCCAGTCCCCACGCAGTCTTCACGTTCTTCGAGATGGCCAGAAACGTGCACATCCCGAGAAAGAACGACAACGCCAGATTCTCGATAAAGATGCTCTTTACGAACAGATTGAGATCGCCGCTCATGTCCTAGTTCTCCTCATTCTGCTCGGGTTTCCATGTCCGAATGCCCCAGATGAGGAATCCGATGATGAAAAACGCACTGGGAGGCAACAGCATCAATCCGTTCGGCACATACCAGCCCCCGTCATTGACGGTCGCCAGTATCTTGACGCCAAATAGAGATCCCGAACCGAAGAACTCACGTAGCATGCCGCAGGCAATGAGAATCGCACTGTAGCCCAGACCGTTTCCGATACCGTCAAGAAAACTCAGTTTCACGTTGTTCTTCATCGCGAAAGAAGTCGCGCGGCCCATCACGATGCAATTTGTGATAATCAGCCCGACGAACACCGAGAGTTTTTGGCTGACTGTAAATGCGTAGGCTTTGAGGAATTGGTCGACGACGATCACCAGCGTCGCAATGATAGTCATCTGCACGATGATGCGAATGCTGTTAGGGATCTGGTTGCGAATCATGCTGACGGACGCATTGGAAAACGCGACAACGAAAATTACAGCCAGGCACATGACAATCGTTGTCGTCATCTGGGTGGTAACCGCCAAGGCCGAACAGATACCGAGTACCTGTAAGGCAATCGGGTTGTTATCGACAATCGGGTCCAGCAGTGCTTCGCGCGGTTTCATTTCAGTCATCACCGCCCCCTTCGGCTCGCCACTTCAGGTACGGTCCGAAGCCGTTGGCTCCCAGCCAGAATTCGAGCATGTTCGACACGCCTCGCGAGGTGATGGTGGCCCCGGCGAGGCCGTCGACTTTGAAGTCCTTCTCCGGATCGTTCGGCAAAACGGTGCCTTTGATGACTTGAATGGAGACCTTGCCGTCCGCGTCGAATGCCAGCTTGCCCTGCCACTTGGCTTTCCAGTCGGGATTATCGACTTCGCCCCCCAAGCCGGGCGTTTCGGCGTGGTCGTAATACGTCAGACCGCGAATCGTGTTGCCGTCGCCGTCGAGAGCGAGAAAGCCCCATAACGTGGACCACAACCCATACCCGCGAATCGGCAAAACGATTAACTGGCTGCCGTCCGGCTTTTCGACGAGATACACCGCAGAGTATTTCTCCCGACGAATGAGGCTGGCGATGTCATCGGACCGATCCAACGGTGCGCTGAGTGTCGCATCCGACGACGCTCTGCGTTGGTCGTAGGGCATCGTCAGGCCGTCGATTTCGCTTGCGTCAACGACGGTTCCCTGGTTGAGGTCGACGAGGATTGCAATGACGTTCTTGTCGTAGATCGATTCGATGTCGTCCGCCGAAGTTTTTCCATCCGTAAACAACCCGGCGACCACCAGAATGTTCCGTTTCCGTTCGCGTTCCTTGTTCGCCTGCTGAATGTCACGCAGCCCGACAGCCGCAGCGGAGACCAAAAACGAACAGAAAAGGCAAAGCAGGATGGCGACCAGGAATGTGTGGCCGATCGATTCACGTTTCATTGCGGGCGAGCCTCCGTTTAATGTTCGCCTGCACGACGCACCAGTCGATCAGCGGTGCGAACACGTTGCCGAACAGAATCGCCAGCATGATGCCTTCCGGAAAGGCTGGGTTAACGACGCGAATGAGGATGGTCATCAGCCCGATCAGTCCGCCGTAAAACCATTTGCCGGTATCGGTCATCGCGGCCGAGACCGGGTCGGTCGCCATGAAGACGGTGCCGAAGGCAAACCCGCCGACGACAAGGTGCCAATGCGGGGCCATTGCGAACATCGAGTTCGTGTCGCTGCCGATGGTGTAGAGCAACGCGGAAGTCGCTCCGGCTCCGGCGATGACACCCGCCATGATCTTCCAGGAACCGATGCCGGTGCCGATGAGAATGACTGCGCCAATCAGGCAGGCCAGCGTTGACGTTTCGCCCATCGAACCTTGAATGCTGCCGAGAAACGCCTGCATCCAATCAATGCCCAACCCGCCGTCTTCCAAGGCTCCCGTGACAGATTGCATTTTGAGATCGGTATCGGCCCCGGCCAGTTGACCGAGGATGGTGGCTCCGCTGAAACCATCGACGGCGGTCCAGACGGTGTCGCCCACGATTTGTGCAGG
>Ga0114999_10009323_pt1 | contig 10772 bp, 11 predicted proteins | sample ArcticOcean_MG_C_3_FD_89820 | JGI IMG/M metagenome (GOLD analysis project Ga0114999, IMG submission 89820) | Marine microbial communities from western Arctic Ocean - ArcticOcean_MG_CB8_126 | ecosystem: Environmental > Aquatic > Marine > Oceanic | place: Arctic Ocean: Canada Basin | collected... | reverse complement strand
AGGTCTTTTAGCGGTATGTGCTTTGGCTGCGATGCAGTCAACAGGTGCTGCTTACATGTCTACTTGTTCATCAATGTTAACTAGAGATATATACAAAAAATTCTTTAAACCAAAAATAAGTCATGCAGAACAAATAATGTTTGGCCGTATAATGGTTGTTTTTGTAGTTGGTGCAGCTTTATTAGTTGCAACATTCTCTAAAGATGCATTGGTGCTATTGGGAGGATTAGCGGTGGCGTTTGGTTTCCAAATGTGGGTTCCATTAGCTTCTGTTTGTTATTTCCCATGGATGACAAGAGAAGGTGTATCTTGGGGTCTACTAGCGGGAATTATAGGTGTTATGCTAACAGAAAGTATTGGCCAAAACTTATTTGGCGGTGCTCTTCCTTGGGGTAGATGGCCTTGGACAATGCACTCTGCATTCTGGGGTATGTTTGCTAACTTAATAGTAGCAATACCAATTTCTGCTATGACGCAAAACAATAGAGACCGTGCGCATAGACAAAAATACCATGACTTCTTAGCAGACCACGCTGGTATTCCAGCAAGCAAGCAAAGTCTTAAGCCAGCGGCTTGGATAATTACAATTGCTTGGTTGTTTTTCGGAATTGGACCGGGAGCTGTAATAGGAAATGATATATTTGGTTCACCAAACGATATCAGTACATGGACTTTTGGAATTCCATCAATTTGGGCTTGGCAAATATTATTCTGGGTTTTAGGATGCGGAATGATGTGGTTCTTAGCTTATAAAATGGAAATGTCTACTATGCCTAGAAAAACAGTAAGTGCTCTAGTAGATGATATTGGAGACACTTCAAGAGCATAAATTAAAAATTTATACTCGAAATATTCAAGAAGGGCGGGAATTCTCGCCCTTCTTTTTTTTTGACATAGTTGAAATATAAAAATATAAATTTTCCTATGGTTTCTATTAAAATTTCGCCTTCAATTTTGTCAGCTGATTTTAGCAAGCTAGGTAATGAAATTATGGATTTAGAAAAAGCAAAAGCTGACTTAATCCATATAGACGTCATGGACGGTCACTTTGTTCCTAATATCACTATAGGTCCAGAAGTAATAAGTAAACTCAGAAAATATACATCTTTACCATTTGATGTTCATCTTATGATTTCTCCAGTTGATCATTTCATTAAAAAGTTTGCAGATTCTGGTGCAGACATTATTACTATACACCCCGAAGCAACAAATGACTTACAAAATTCAATAAAAAAAATTAAATCTCTAAATAAAAAAGCTGGGGTATCTTTAAATCCTGAAACTTCTATTAATACAGTTTTGCCTATACTCGATTCAATTGATTTAGTTTTAATAATGAGTGTTAATCCAGGTTTTGGGGGACAAAAATTTATTAAAGAAACTCTAGAGAAAGTAAAATCACTAAAAAAAGAAATAAATAAAAAAAAATTAAAAACTCAAATTGAAATAGATGGTGGCATAAATTTTGAAAATGCAAAAATGGCAATAGAAGCAGGGGTGGATATATTAGTTTCGGGAACAACAGTTTTTAAGGAAAATAACGGGGACTTAAAAAAAAATATTCAATTACTAAAAACTGCTTAAAAAATGCATAGACTTAAAAGTATAAAATTATACTTTTTTTCTTTTTTTAAATTATTTTTTTTATCTATAAGAAATTTTTATTTTAAAAGCAATTTTTACAATAAAAAACTAATTACATTTATCCCTGATAGGATTTTTTATAATCCCAGTACTTACCTGAGCGCTTCACTCACAACATCAAGTAATGATTTTTATAAAATAGAGGATGCTTCACCAAAATTATTATGGAAAATAGATGCTAAAGATAAATTAAAATTTGAAAATTTACATAGTTTTTTATGGCTTGCAAAAATAGACAGAAAAAATAACAAAATTTTTACAAAAAATATAATTACAAGTTGGATTAATACTTTCTATAATTATGATCCTTATACATGGGAAATGGAAACTTGTGCTAAAAGAATTATTGCTTGGTTATCTAATACAGACATTGCTTTGGAAAATTCAGATAAAGAATATAGAAAAAAATTTTTTTTGAGCTTAGTTAAACAGTCAAATTTTCTTTCAAAGAATTTAAAAATTTTATTTTATAATCCAAGTAAAATTATATGTTGTGCTTCTATAATATTATCTGGAATAGTTTTTAAAGAAAATTATTTTAATTATAAGTTTGGAATCAGAGAACTGGAAAAAATTGTTGATACATACTTTGATGACAATGGATTTCCTAAATCAAGAAATCCAGAAGAAGTTTATATTTGTATTAAATATTTAATTTTAATTAGAGAATGGTTGAAAGAATCTCAAAAGTCAGTACCAGATTTTTTAAATCAAATTATAAATAAATGTGGAAGTTGTTATGCCTTTTTATCTTGTTCAAATAAACAATTTCCTTTATTCAACGGCGCAACAGAAATTAACTATAAAAATTATGATATTTTTTTAAAAACTTTAAAATATAAGTTCACTAATAAAAATCATGAAATAGGAGACTTAATCAAAATAAAAAATAAAAAACTAGAATTTTTTATTGATTCCGGAAATCCTCCACCAAATATTTATACAAAATATTACCAAGCTGGATGTCTAGCATTTGAATTAATTTCAAATAAACAAAAAGTTATATGCAATTCTGGATACGCAAAATATATGTCTCCAAATCTTGCTTCTTTAAGTCGTTCAACGGCAGCTCATTCAACTTTATATATTAATGATACATCTTCATGCATCTTCCAAAAAAATAAATTCATTAATAAAATATATGGAAACTCATTAATAAAGAAACATAAAATTATTAAAAAAAGCTACACAGAAGATAAAGATTTTTATACCATAGCTGCATCACATAATGGTTATGAAAAAATATTTGGTTATATTCATACACGATTAATTAAAATTTCAAAAAACGAAGATAAAATTTATGGTCAAGATGAGTTAAAAAAAACTAAAAACTATTCAGACGTATTAAATTATTTTATAAGGTTTCATATCTACCCTGATGCTAAAATTGTAAAAACTATTGCTGGTAACTCTATATTAATAAGTTTAACAAATGGGGATGGATGGACATTATTAAGTAAAACAAATAAATTTGAAATCGAAAAAAATATATTTCTTGGTAATAAAAATAAAATACTAAATAATCAATCGGTTTCTATATCAGGAAATATTGCTGAAGAAGCAATGACAATAAAATGGATTATGGAAAGAATAAATTAAGATATGAATCTAAGAAAGATTAAACGAGCTATTATTTCAGTTTCTAATAAATCTAATCTAAAATTAATATTAAGCGTTTTAAAAAAATTTAATATTGAAATTATAAGTTCAGGAGGCTCATATAAAAAAATCAGAAGCATGAATTATGATTGTCAAGAAGTTTCAAATTATACTGGATTTTCTGAAATGTTAGATGGTAGAGTTAAAACATTACATCCTAAAATTCATGCAGGAATCCTCAGCGTCAGAAAAAATAAAAAGCACCAAAAAGATTTAAAAAAAAACAAAATAACTAATATAGATTTAGTAATAGTTGATTTGTATCCATTTGAAAATAAAATTAAAGATAATTTAAAATTCGAAAGATTAATAGAATTCATAGATATTGGTGGATCAACTTTAATAAGAGCGGCAGCCAAAAATTTTAACGATGTAGCTGTTATTTCTAATATAGCTGACTATTCTAGCTTAGTAAGGGAACTAAAAATTAATAAAGGCTCTACTTCAATTAGATTTAGAAAGTTAATGTCATCTAAAGCATTTGGATTAACCGCTTACTACGATTCAGTGGTCGCCAATTGGTTTAATAATAATTTAAAAATTAAATTTCCGGAAAAAAAAACTATTTATGGAAATTTATTAGAAAATCTACGTTATGGAGAAAATCCACACCAAGAAGGTAAGCTATATGGAATATCAAAAAATTTAAATCTTAATAAAATTCATGGCAAAAATCTTAGTTACAACAATTATAATGATATTTATTCTGCCTTAGCAATTACAGCCTCCCTAAAAAAAAATGAAGGTACTGTAATAATTAAACATGCAAATCCATGTGGAGTTTCATCTGAAAAAAATCAACTTGAATCTTACAAAAATGCTTTGGCGTGCGATCCTATAAGTGCATTTGGTGGAGTAATTGCTATAAACTCAATAATTACTAAAAAAACAGCCATAGAATTAAATAAAATATTTTTTGAAGTAATATTATCCAAGGGTTTTAAAAAAGATGCGCTCAAAATTTTAAAAAGGAAAAAAAACCTTAGATTAATCGATTACAGTAAATTTAATTTATCTAATAAAAATCATTATCTTTTTTTAGGGAATTCTTTTCTAGCTCAGGATACAAACAATATTTTTATTAATAAAAAGTTGCAGATAGTTTCAAAAAAAAAACCAAATTTAAGTGAAACAAGTAGTTTAAAGTTTGCATTCAATGTTTGTAAATTTGTAAAGTCTAATGCTATTGTTTTGGTAAATAAAAAATCAACTATTGGAATTGGATCAGGTCAACCAAGTAGATTAGATAGTTGTAAGATTGCATCTGGTAAGGCTTTGAGTTTTTTGCCTAAAAAGATAAAAAATTCAGTTGCCGCATCAGATGCTTTTTTTCCTTTTCCAGATGGAATTCAAGAGCTAATTAAAGTTGGTGTAAGTGCTATTATTCAACCAGGAGGATCTATAAATGACAAAAAAATTATAAAAGCAGCAGATGCCGCTGGTATAGTTTTAGCTTTAACTGGAATACGTCATTTTAAACATTAAATTAAATTTTATTAACTTTAGCTGCAAGAATAAAATCACTCTCAACAAGACCTTTAATTTTATGTGTAAAAATTTTAATTTTTGCATATCCCCAACCAAATATTATGTCTGGGTGATGACCTTCTTTTTCTGCAATATCTCCAACTTTACTTACAAATTTTTGACTTTCAGAAAAATTTTTAAATGTAAAATTTTTTTCCAAAAAATAAGTTTCATCATTTTTTTTTTTAACATCCCAACCATCAACTTTTTTTAAATACTTATGTATTTCAGAAATAGCAAAAGGTGGTATACCTCCTTTGCATGGGATGCAGTTTTTATTATGTAAATCTGAAGTATTGTCCATAATTAGTCAAATTGGAGCGGGTCAAGGGAATCGAGCCCTCTACCTAATCGTTGCAACGACTACGCTCTTTCATGCCATTGTATTTCAACGTTTATTTTTAGTCAAATCCCTATAATTGAACGCTAACTGTGATCAGATTGCGATCGGATTTTGGACTCAAATGTGATCGCAAATTGTAGTGGGATTTAGGAATCTTGGTTCTGGGTCTTCTAACTTGCAACATTAGTTTCGCAGATAGCTTAAGAGTAGTGGGCAGTGACACCATCGTTCTCAACGGTGAGAAGATACGCTTTACAGGCATTGATACACCTGAATTAAAACAGACTTGTGTACAAGAAGGTCAAGAAGTAGGCTAGGATCAAGAATATTAGAAGGAGAAGAATAAATGATATCAATTCGTTCATTAGGTTTAACAACTGGTATTTTTGGTGCGTGTTCTATGTTTTTATTAGCATGGTGGTTAATATTAACTGGTAATGCAGAAGGTCCCGTAACTTTGTTTGAAAGAGTATATATAGGTTACAGCTTTACTCCGAAAGGAAGTATTATAGGAGCTGCATGGGGTTTTGTAGATTGGGGAATTGCCGGAGTCATTTTTGCTTGGTTATATAATAAAATAAACAATAAATAGCACAGCGAGAAGCATGAAAAAACTTTTAGGGATCTTGGTTCTGGGGTTGTTGTAGTGCAATACAGAAGAAAGAATATTTTATGAGTTTAGACTGAAATTTAATTTGGAAAATACTCCAAGTAGTTGCTTTATTAATTATAGCCAGAGAAATTGATAAAAGAATACGAAAAAGAAAAAAATAAAAAATGGAAGAAGAAGATAAAAAGAACGAGCTAAACTCGGAAATTTTAAAGAATTACCAAAAAAAAGAAGCTAAAAATATAAAAAAAATATTTATAACACTTTTTTTACTAGGTGCATTGGGTCACATAGTGAACTTTCTTATATAGCTTTCTTCCTTTCTGTATCCAGTACTGTATCCAAGAAAGATTAAAAGTGAAATTATTGGAGCGGGTCAAGGGAATCGAACCCTCTACCTAATCGTTGGCAACGATTCGCTCTACCAATGAGCTAGACCCGCTTTTAAAAAAAGATATTATTAATCTGCTTAATTAAGGTCAAGTATTTTTAATAAAAAAATAATTAGCTTGGTTTATTCATTGAAACAAAAAAATCAGCATTATTTTTTGTATTCCTTAATTTGGATAATAAAAACTCTATTGATTCCATCGCCCCCATAGAACTTAAAATTTTTCTTAAAACATTCATCTTTAACAAATCATCATTTTTAAACAATAATTCTTCTCTTCTTGTTCCTGATTTTGTTATATCAATGGCAGGATAAATTCTTTTATCAGAAACTTTCCTGTCTAATATTAATTCGCTATTTCCTGTTCCCTTAAACTCTTCAAAAATTACCTCATCCATTCTACTTCCAGTGTCAATTAATGCTGTTGAAATAATTGTAAGAGATCCTCCTTGTTCAATATTCCTAGCTGCCCCAAAAAATCTTTTAGGTCTCTGTAAAGCATTAGCATCCACACCACCTGTTAAAACTTTTCCTGAGCTAGGTATAACTGCGTTATAAGCTCTACCTAATCTTGTTATCGAATCTAAAAGAATAACAACATCCTTTTTATGTTCGGTTAATCTTTTTGCTTTTTCTATTACCATCTCTGCTACAGCTACGTGTCTAGATGCTGGTTCATCAAAAGTTGAGCTAATAACTTCGCCTTTAACGGTTCTTTGCATGTCAGTTACTTCTTCTGGTCGTTCATCAATAAGTAAAACCATTAAGTAACATTCGGGATGATTCGCAGCTATAGAGTTTGCTATATTTTGAAGAATTATTGTTTTACCTGCTTTTGGTGGTGAAATTATTAAAGATCTTTGTCCCTTACCAATTGGACTGACTAGATCGATTAACCTAGCAGTTTGATCTGGTTTTTTTTCAATTTTAGCTGTTTCTACTTCCATCTTAAGTTGAGAATCTGGATACAAAGGTGTTAAATTATCAAAAGCAATTTTATTTCTCGACTTTTCAGGATTATCAAAATTTATTTTATCTACTTTTAATAAAGCAAAATATCTTTCGCTATCTTTTGGCGCTCTTATCTCACCTTCAACAGAATCTCCTGTTCTTAGGCCAAATCTTCTTATCTGGCTAGGACTAATGTAAATATCATCAGGTCCAGGCAAATAACTTGACTCGATTGCTCTTAAAAAACCAAAACCGTCATGTAAAACCTCAAGAACTCCACCACCAGTTATTTGTTCTTTTTTTTGAGCAAGTTTTTTTAATATAGCAAATAAAATTTCCTGTTTTCTTAATGTACTTGGATTTTCTACTTCAAGTTTTTCAGCCTGTGTAATAAGTTCTGCGGGTGATTTTTTCTTAAGTTCTTCTAAGTTCATATATGGGTGGTTTGTAATTGAGAAAAGTATGTTTATTATAATATTTTTTTAAAAAAATACAAGTCTCATAGAGGCTTAAAAACAACAACTAATATAATACCTATTAGCAAAACAGTGGGTATTTCATTGATAATCCTATAAAATTTAGGAGAGAAAGAATTATTGTTGTCTGAAAATTTCCTCAAACATTGCGATAAAAAAAAGTGGTAAATAGTCAAAACTACCACAAAAATTAACTTTAGTTGAAGCCAAAGAAACCCCATATTATCCATACCAATAGTGTAAATTAATAATATTCCCAAAATCCAAGACACAATCATTGCTGGATTCATAATATAAATAAAAAGTCTTCTCTCCATGATTTTAAAGGCAAACATTAAATCTTCAGATTTGTTATTTTTGATAGCTTCGCTGTGATAAACAAATATTCTTGGCAAATACAAGAGTCCTGCCATCCAAGAAATGATCGCTATGAGATGAATTGATTTAAATAATAAATATGTATTCATTTAACTTTCCCACTTGCCATTGTGCATTAGTGCTTAATACAAAACCCAGAACCAAAATAGTTATAAATCTAAACATGGACATTTTGTATATTTACTAGGACACATTACCGATGAAACAAAGTTGCCTCTTGTTTCTTTTTGTAAAACTAACTCTGTAAGGCCTTTAATAAAATTTTCTTCAATTCCCAATGCTGCTACTCTTTTATAAAAACTACAACCATTTTCTTCAGCTAATTTCTTATATTCTATATCTAATTCGACAAGTGTTTCCGAATGTTCCGAGACAAAGGCAACAGGAACTATAACGATACCTTTTTTTTCTTTTGAATGTTTAATAATTTCTGCATCCGTTGACGGTCCAATCCATTTCAAGGGACCTACGCGGCTTTGATAGCTTATTACATAGTCAAGATTTTCACCCTTTAGCTTAGTCATAATTGCTTTAACAGATTCTTCTACTTGCCATTGATAAGGGTCACCTTTTTTTATTTTAATTTCAGGTAGACCGTGTGCAGAAAAAAGCAATTTAAAATTTTTATTTTCTATTTTATTTAATGTTTTCTTTATTAGATTAACGTGAGATTCTATAAAATTGTTTTCTGTGGGATAACAACAAATTACTTTTGTCTTGATATTATAATTTTCTTTTTTGCACAAATCTTTCCATTCATTAATAGATGATCCTGATGTTGCGGCCGAAAATTGAGGATAAAGAGGCAAAAGTATTATCTCATCAGGATTAAATTCTTTAACTTTTTTTATTACTTCGCTGGCTCTTGGATGCCAACAGCGCATAGCAACAAAACATTTATAATCACCTTCTGATGATAAATTATTTTCTAAATTCGTTGCTTGCTCTTGAGTTAATTCAAGTATTGGTGACTTATTGCCAATTTCTTTATAAATATTTTTTGCAATTGGTGCTCTTCTTTTAGAAATAAATTTTGCTAGCGGATATCTAAAAATCGAAGGTATACTAATTATTTCAGGATCATTAAATAAATTAAAAAGAAACGGTTCTACACTTTCTAATTTATCGGGTCCACCAAGATTAAATAGAATAACTGCCTTTTTCATTTTTTATTTTTGTCTTTTCTTTAACTCGCCCATCACTTCTTCAACTTTAATTCCATTTGCTTCTAAAAGTACCATTAAGTGATATAAAACATCTGCTGCTTCATGAACTTTATTTGTATTTTTTTCAATAGCATCAATAAGTTCTGCAATTTCTTCTTTTACTTTTTCTACACTTAATTCTTTATTGTTTAATAGTTTATGCGTATAAGATTCCTTAACTGAAAACTTTTTTCGTTTTCGAATGATAATAATTAATTCTTCTAAAGTTTTAAGCATTTTTTATATTCTTACAGGAATTCCTTTTGAGTCTAAATATTTTTTTGCATCCTGTATTGAAAAATCACCAAAATGAAAAATGGAAGCTGCTAATACAGCATTTGCTTTTCCAATTTTTATACCTTGATGTAAATGCTCTAAATTACCAACTCCTCCTGAGGCTATAACTGGTATATTCACAAGATTTGATACTTTTTTAGTTAGATCTAAATCGTAACCTTTTTTTGTTCCATCTCTATCCATCGAAGTAAGTAATATTTCACCCGCACCCATTGATTCCATTTTCTTGACAAAACTTAAAACATCTATTCCAGTAGATTTTCTTCCGCCGTGAGTAAATATTTCCCATTTATTTTCTTTAATTTTTTTTGCATCAATAGCAACAACAATACATTGAGAGCCAAACTTTTCAGCACTTTCTTTAACTAAATTTTCATTACTAACAGCAGCTGTATTTATTGACACTTTATCGGCGCCAGCCAATAATAAATTTCTTATATTTTCTAAAGTTTTTACTCCTCCCCCAACTGTTAATGGCATAAAACATTTTTCTGCAGTTTTTGTTACTATATTTAATATAGTGCTCCTATTTTCGTTTGACGCTGTAATATCTAAAAAACACAACTCATCAGCTCCTTGATTTTCATATATTTTTGCTTGTTCGACAGGATCTCCCGCATCAATAAGGTCTAAAAAATTTATACCCTTAACTACTCTTCCATTCTTAACATCTAAACAAGGTATAATTCTATTTTTTAACATTTTAAATTAATTCCGATAACTCTTTAATTTTTATATCTCCATCGTAAATTGATTTTCCTACTATAACACCTTCAATATTATGTAGTTTCAATGATTTAATTTTTTTAATATCTTCGATTGATGAAACTCCCCCAGATACAATCAGAGGAATATTTACTTCATTAGATAATTTAATTGTATCTTTCAAGTTTGGACCCTTCTTTGTGCCATCCTTATTCACGTCAGTATATATAATCCTAGAAACACCAAAATTTTTTATTTTTTTTATAAGTTCTATTGCAGTTATGTTAGTTTTTTTTTTCCATCCAGATAAAGTAACAAAACCATCCTTTACATCCAAAGCAACTGCAATTTTATTTTTAAACTTTTCGCAAGCAATCTGTAGAAAATTTATATTTTCTATAGCTGCAGTACCCATAACAATCTTATCAACTCCTGCATCTAACCAAAAACTTATATCCTCGATAGTTCTTATCCCTCCACCAATTTGAACTTTTAAACTAACGTCCCTTACAATTTCTTTAATAATATTTGAATTAACAGATTTGCCTTGGAGTGCACCATCTAAATCAACGACGTGAATATGATT
>Ga0114999_10009322_pt1 | contig 10773 bp, 10 predicted proteins | sample ArcticOcean_MG_C_3_FD_89820 | JGI IMG/M metagenome (GOLD analysis project Ga0114999, IMG submission 89820) | Marine microbial communities from western Arctic Ocean - ArcticOcean_MG_CB8_126 | ecosystem: Environmental > Aquatic > Marine > Oceanic | place: Arctic Ocean: Canada Basin | collected... | reverse complement strand
TGTCCTATAGGTGTAGATACGATTTCTCCTTGTTTTATGCAAAGTAATATATCATGTGCAGTGTTATCATTTTTATTCAAATAAAAAACGTCATTTGCTGCAATTGTTTTTACATTATATTTTCTTGAAAAGTCTAAAAGAACTTCATTTAAATGTTGTTCTTCATCTAAACCATGTCTATTTATTTCTAGATAAAAATCATCTTTAAAGCAATCTAACCACCATTTTAACTCATCTTCTGCTTTATCAATTCCTTGATTTAATATAAGTTGAGGAATAATTCCATTAAGATTTCCTGATAATGCAATAAGATTTTTTCTATTTTTATATATTAGTTTTTTGTCTATTCTAGGAAATTGTCCATATAGTCCTTCTGTAAATGATAAAGAACTTAATGAAGTAAGGTTTTTATATCCATCTTTGTTTTTTGCAAGTAATATTTGGTTTGATCTTTTATCAGGATTATCTCTAGTAAATTTTATTTTTTTTCTTTCTTCAGAGATGAAAAATTCACAACCTAAAATAGGTTTTATATTATTTTTTCTAGCAATCTTATTAAATTTAAATACTCCAAACATGTTCCCAAGATCAGTAATGGCAATAGAAGACATGTTGTATTCTTTTGCTTTATCTATAATTTTATCTATGCTTGATGTTGCTTGAAGTATTGAATATTGAGTGTGGTTATGAAGATGTATAAAATTAGATTTAATTTCAATATTTTTCTTTTCATTAATTACAGTTGAATTATTCTTTTTTTTAGTAAAATTTGATACTTTAATTATTGGACTTACGTAATTTATTTCATTAGATTTTGAATCTTCATTACTATACTCACCTTTTTTTAATAATTCAAAAAATGATTTTGCAGTTGCATTAACATCAAAGGCTGCATCATGTGCGTCTTTAAACTTTTCTCCAAATAATATTTCATAAAGTTCTATTAGTTTTGGCATTTTAAGTCCACCTCCAAAGCCACCTTTTAAATTACAATATTGTTTAGATATTTGACCTGTATCAATACTTATTTTTTCTAGAAGTTCAGTTTCAATATTTTCTCTGAGGTATTCTGCTCCAAGAATATTTTTATCAAAATTTATATTGTGACCTATTATATATTTGCATTTTTTAAGATCATTTTCAAATTTTTTTAAAACATCCAATAGCTCATTTCCTTTATCAATTGCATCTTGTGTTGATATTCCATGAATTTTTTCAGAATTATATGGAATCGTAAAATTATTTGGTTTTATGATTAATGATTTATTATCTATTAAATTACCTTTTTTATCATTAATCTGCCATGCAAGTTGTACAAGCCTGGGCCAGTTTTCACTATCTGATATGGGAGCTTTAAAATTTTTTGGTAATCCAGTTGTCTCAGAATCGAATGTTAAATACATATGTTATTGTTAAACAATAAAAGTAAGTAATCTTAATTTTTTTTATGCTTCAATGAGAACAATTTTTTTTGTTTCAAAAAACTTTTCTGAATAATAGTCTGATAAATTAACAATTTTTGTTTTTTTATTTAATCTTTTAATTTCCTTATCAATATCACCTCCTTTAAAGTTAACTAGTATTCCGCATTTGTTGATAGATTTTTTCGTCCATTTATAAATATTTGACAAACTAGAAACACCTCTAGATAGTACTATATCAACTTTTAAATTTTCATTTTCTATTCTATTATTTATTAAGGTTATATTTTTTAATTTCAATTGCTTATTAATTTTTTTTATTGCATCTATCTTTTTTCTCATTGAATCTATTAAAATAAACTCATTCAAATCATAATAAATAGATAATGGAATTCCTGGAAATCCTCCTCCTGTACCAATATCAATTATTTTTAAATTATTATTATTTATTAATTTAACCTTTACTATACTAAGTGAGTGTATTACATGGTGGAGATAGAAATTTTCAAAGTCTTTTCTAGAAACAAGATTTATTTTAGAATTTATTTCTTCATATATATTATACAGATTTTTATATGAATTAATTTTTTTATTAGTTAATTCAGGAAAATATTTTTCTAATTTATCAAAATATTTCAATTAATTAAATTTGTGACTTTTTGTCTTTTAAAATTTCAAATAATAATTCTTTTGCTCTAAATAATTGAGCTTTTATAGTACCTAATGGTGCCATTGTTTTTATTGCTATTTCATTATAAGATAATTCTTTAAAATATCTGAACTTTATTAGTTTTTGGTATTTACTTGGAAGTTTTGATACAAATTTTCTAACAAGTAATATTTTTTGTTTATGGATACTTTCTTCAACGGGATTTCTTTTTTTATCTTTTACATCAATTTCTATATTTTTACCTCCTTCATCTTTAAAAGATGTATTTAAACTTGTTGTAAATAATTTTTTTTTTCTTATAAAATCTATTGTATTATTTTTTGCAATTCTAAATAGCCAAGTAGAAAATGTATAATTTTTTTTAAACTTATGTAGTTTATTAAATGCTTTTGAAAAAGCCTCATTAGTTAAATCTTGAGCATCATCAGTATTTTTAATCATTTTTAAAATTGTAAAATAAATAGTTTTTTTATAGTTATGCATTAGTTCAGAAAAAGCATTTTGATCATTATATTTGATTGCAAGTTCTATTAATTTAAAATCTCTTAACGCTTTTTTAGAAAAATTTCTTTTTTTATCCATTTTTGGTTTTAATATTGGAGAATATTTTACGAAACTATATAATGTTTTTCAAATTAATACACAGTTCATTAAAATCAAATGCAAGAGTTGGAAAAATCCGTACGGATAGGGGTATAATTAATACTCCAATTTTTATGCCTGTTGGCACCTTAGGATCAGTTAAAGGTTTACATCAAAGAGAATTAATTAATGATGTTAATGCAGAAGTTATTTTGTCTAATACTTATCACTTATATCTTCGCCCAGGTATTGATGTAATTAAAGGCTCTAAAGGTTTACATAATTTTATTAATTGGAATAGACCTATTTTAACAGATTCTGGAGGATATCAAGTATTTTCTTTATCTGCAAATACTAAAATTAAAGAAGAGGGAGTTTATTTTAATTCTCATATAGATGGTTCAAGGCATTTATTTTCTCCAGAGAATGTTATAGATATCCAAAATGCTATTGGTTCTGACATTGCTATGGTTATTGATGAGTGTATACCATATCAATCTGATTATTCCTACGCAAAAAGTTCTTTAGATCTAACTCATCGATGGTTAGATAGATGCATTAAAAGACATGGTTTAAATAAAAAAAATTATAATAAAAATCAATATTTATTTCCAATTGTTCAAGGTGGTATTTTTGAAGATCTTAGAAAAAAATCTGCTGATTATATAAGTGAAAAAAATATGTTTGGTAATGCTATTGGTGGTTTATCTGTTGGTGAACCAAAAGAATTATTATATAAAAATACAGATATAGTTTGTCAAAGATTACCAGTTGATAAACCTCGTTATTTAATGGGCGTTGGAACTCCTGAAAACATTTTAGAGTGTATTTCACTAGGAGTAGATATGTTTGATTGTGTCATGCCTACGAGAAATGGTAGAAATGGCATGATATTTACTTCTGAGGGAACTATTAATATTAAAAATAAAAAATGGAAAAATGATTATTCTCCAATTGATACTAATCTAGGAGAAATAAGTAATTTTTATTCTAAGGCATATTTAAGACATCTCATAATTAATAAGGAAATGTTAGGTTCTCAAATTGCTAGTATTCATAACTTACAGTTTTATATGTGGTTGGTTCGTAAGTCAAGAGAACATATTTTGAATGATACTTTTTATTTATGGAAAGATAAAATGATAAAAAAAGTTAATAATAAAATTTAATAATGAGTATTTTAAATAAATATATTCTTAAAAAATTTTTAAAAACTTTCCTTTTTGTTGTTGGTATTTTAATACTTGTAATTGTTGTAATTGACTTTACTGAAAAGAATGATAAGTTTATAAAAAATGATTTAACATTTTTTGAAATCTTAAGATACTATTATGGTTTCATTCCATATATTTCAAGTTTAATTACTCCAATAACTGCATTTATTGCTACTGTGTATGTTACTTCACAGTTAGCTATGAGAACTGAAATTATTGCAATACTATCATCAGGAAAAAGTTTGAAGGAAATAATCGCTTCATTTTTTTATGGATCATTACTAATAGCTATGGCAAGTTTTGTGTTAAATGGATGGATAATTCCACATTTAAATAAAGAAAGGGTAATGTTTGAAGTAATGTATGTAAAAAGTCCTTATTATTTTTCTGATAAAAATGTTCATTTTAAGGTTGATGATAACTCTTATTTTTATTTAGAAAGGTACGATAATAATATGGATATTGGATATAATGTTACTCTTGAAGAGTTTGATGGGTTAGAGTTAAAAAGAAAATTGTTTGCTAGACAAATTATTTGGAATAGGGAAAATGAAAGTTGGAAACTTAAATCTTGGAGGCTAAGAACATTAAATGAAGAAGGTGAGTCTATCCTTGATGGATTTGAGTTAGATACAACATTATTATTAACACCCAATGATTTTGACAATAATTATAGATTAAGTGAAACCTTTACTATGGGTGAACTTAATAATTTTATTAAACTTCAAAAATTAAGAGGAGCAGATGATTTAAATCTTTATGAGATTGAAAAATATATGAGATATGCTCAACCTTTTACTGTTATTATTCTTGTTTTACTAGGTGTGATTTTAGCTTCTAAGAAGTCAAGACAGGGAACCGGATTTTTAATTGCTCTCGGATTTTTAATTGCTTTTACTTTCATAATATTTTTTGTAATGTCCAGAGCATTTGCTGAGAATGGATCATTAAATCCACTTTTAGCAGTTTGGCTTCCCAATATAATATTTGGCGGTTTAACGGTTTATCTTTATAGGATAATTCCTAAATGATAATTTAGAAGATTAAAATTTAATTAGAAGTAAAGAAGCTTTATTTGATTTTTAAATATGTCTAATACACTTTCTGCATTAATGTTTCTTACCGCATTTTCAAAAGCTTCTGTCTCTTGATATCTTATCATAATTGCAATATCTAAAATTTCAGATAATTGTTTTATTGCATCTTCTTTTGATATTTCTTTATTTCTAATCTTTGATTTATAAAATTTAGGAGATAATATCTTTTTGACAGCAAAGTATATAGGTTGTTTTTCAATTTGTATTAAAGGAGTAAGTCTAGTCGCTGTTGGTGGATCTTCCCATTTATACGCTAATTCAATTAATTTAACTTTTCTAGCAATAGTATTTCCAAGAAAATGAGGTTTTATGTATTTTTCATTTTCAAGAATTGTTTCATCTAAACTATTAGGAATAAAGTCAAACTTAAATTCTTGAGAATAAGAAAATAAACTTATAAATGTAAAAATTAGTATGAATGATAAACTTTTCATGTTGCAAAACTATTATAATTTAATAAAATCAATCTATTATTAATTTTTTTTTATTTAATAATCACTTTTATCACATTTTTAAAACAAAGATAATTTAATAAAATATTAAATTTTTTATTTTTCTTTTAAAATTTCAATTGCAGGCACCTTATTATTTGATATAAAATCAAGCATTGCTCCTCCTCCAGTAGAGATAAATGAAATGTTTTTATTCATTTTATTTTTATTTATTGCTGCAACTGAATCTCCACCACCTACTAATGAAAATGAACCTTTTTTTGTTACATTTGATACAAAATCAGCTATTTTATTTGTTCCATTCGAGAACTCATCTATTTCATAAACTCCCATTGGACCATTCCATAATATTTTTTTTGAGTTTTTTATAATTTTTTCAAAAGAGTTTATGGCTTTAGGTCCTATATCTAAACTCATCATTTTATTTTTAATATTTTTTGAAGGGGATACTTCTGATTTAATTCCTTTTTTAATTTCTTTTGCTATTATACAATCTTCTGGAAGATGGATTTTAACATTATTTTTTTTGGCTTTTTCAAATAATTCAAGAACTACTTCAATTTTATCTTTTTCATATAGTGATGATCCAATATTTCCTCCAACAGCTTTTATAAAAGTATTAGACATCGCTCCACCAATTATAATATGATTAACTTTTTTTATTAGTTTTTCAATAACACCTATTTTGTCTGAAACTTTTGCTCCTCCAAGGATTGCTGTAAAAGGCTTTATTTTACTTTCTAAAATTTTTTCAATATTATAAAGTTCTTTTTCTATTAATCTACCAATACATTTTTCATTAAAATATTTAGCAATTGTATATGTAGAAGAGTGTTTTCTATGTGATGTTCCAAAAGCATCATTGACAAAAACATCTCCAAGTAAAGATAATTTTTTTGAGAAATATTCATCACCTATTTTTTCTTCTTTATTAAATCTTAAATTTTCTAGAATTAATATTGAACTATTTTTAATATTAGAATTAACATCAATAAGACTTTTAATTAAATTAACTTTTTTACAAGTTATTTTTTCTATAGATGGTATGATATTTTGAATAGATAATTTTTTTTCGTATCCCTTTCCTTTTGGTCTTCCTAAATGAGTCATTAGAACACATGAACCACCATCTTTAAGTATATAATTAATTGTATCTAATGATTTTTTTATTCTTGTATCATCCGTAACTTCTAATTTTTCATTTAAAGGAACATTATAATCTACTCTTATAAGAGCAATTTTATTTTTAAAATTTATATGACTTAATAATTTTAATTTACTCATATATTTCTCCTGATTTTATAATTTTATCATTAATACTTTTTCCAATTGATTTATTTGGTAGAAGTGTAGTAAGTATAATATCTATTTCCATATTATCTAATAAATACAAAGACGAATATAAATTTTTTGAAGCTTCTTTAAGTGATGATTTTTTTGATAAAACAATTTGTAATTTTTTATCTATTAATTTATTTTTTTTATTGAAACATAAAATTCCAATTTTTTTATTTTTATTTATATTAATTAATTTATTTACATTTCCTATATATAATTTTTTATTGGGTGAGTAATGCTTTTTGAATGACCCAGGCATAGATATTATATTTGATTCTTTATATTCAACTTTTCCAATAGTTTTTTCAATTTCTTCAATAGTCAAGCTCCCTAGTCTATAAATAATTGATCTATTTTTTTTAAATCCAATAATTGTAGATTCTATTCCTAAAGAACATTTTCCATCTTCTAATATATAATTTATTCCATTTTTAAAATTTTGAATTACATGATCTGTTTTAGTTGGCGATATATAACTAAACATATTTGCACTTGGTGCTGCAATTGGAAAATCTAATTTTTGAAGTATTTTAAGAGTAATTTTATTATTAGGAATTCTAAAGCCCACGGTTTTTAAATTAGAAGTTGTAATATCGGGAATAATATTTTTTTTTTCAAATATTATAGTTAAGGGTCCAGGCCAATATTTGAGACCTAAAATTTTTGCTTTTTCAGGAATTTTTTTTACAAAATTGGAAATTTTTTCTATACTATTTGTATGACATATCAACGGATTATTACTTGGCCTATTTTTTAATTTAAAAATTTTTTTTATTGCTTTTTTTGACAGTGCGTTTGCACCTAATCCATATACTGTTTCTGTTGGTATAACTACTATGTTATTTTTTTTTAAATTTGAGATTGCTATATTTATATTTTTTCCAATATTTTTTATATTTATAAACAATTAGCTGCTATTGCTTCTTCAGCATTGATATGCCCCAATTCTTTAGCTTTTTTTAATATGAGACACCCTTCTTTTGTTTTATTTGTTTGTATGTAAGCAAGTCCTAACCAAAAATACCCATCAGTAAATTTTGGATTTAAAGTAATTGACTTTTCTAAATTATATATTGCAATTTCAAATTTATCAAGAAGAAATTCAGTTTTAGCCATAAAATAAAATGTTTTATAGTTTTTTGTTTCTATTTCTGATGCCTTTTGGAAATCTTCCAATGCTTTATTGTAATTTTTATTTATATAATAAGAGTAACCTCTATTAATATATATATCAGCTTCATTTGGATTTAAATTTAATGCATAAGTATAATCAGCAATTGATTCTGATAATTTATTTAATTCTATTCTTGCATTTCCTCTATTATAATAGTACTTATAGTTTTCATTTTTTTTTATTAGCTGAGAAAATATTTCTTCAGATTCTTTAAATTTTTTTAGTTCATAGTATGAAATTCCTAATAAATTCATTGCTTCAATATTATCAATATTATTTTCAATAATTTTTTTTAAAATATTTTTTGCAATTGAATATTTACCCAAAGCCATTAATTCTTTAGATTTCTCAATATCTTTTGTATTTGAGCAATTAAAACTTATAAACAAGATTATAAATTGTATTAAATACTTCATTTTTTAAATAATAATGAGCTATCTCCAAAGCTTAAAAAACGGTAATCATTATTAATTACGAACTTATATAGTTTTTTCCAATCTTCTCCAATAAACGCTGTAATTAATAGTATTAATGTTGATTTGGGATAATGAAAATTTGTTATAAGTTTATCAGATAACCTAAATTTGTATTTTTGAAGGATAAAAACATGTGTATATAACTTTGAATTATTTTTTTTTATTAGAAAATTTTGCAATATTTTTATTATTTAATTTATAACTATAGTCATCTAAATTTAAATTTTTAGTCATTTAAAAAATAAAAAATATTTATGGTCTAAGTTTTCTAACTTGAGATCCCGTTTTCCATAACTCTGAATCTCTAAGTTCTTTTAATTCTTTATCTAAATTAATTCTATAGTCACTTTTTTGATTAGATTCAATGGTTATCCTTGTTTCATTTCCAGTTTCTACAGAATCATATAATTCTTCAAATACCGGATAAACAGCATCTCTAAATTTTTTCCACCAGTCAAGCGCACCTCTTTGTGCAGTAGTAGAGCAATTAGCATACATCCAGTCCATTCCATTTTCTGCAACTAAAGGATAAAGAGATTGAGTAGCTTCTTCAACAGTTTCATTAAAAGCTTCAGAGGGAGAGTGACCTTTTTTTCTTAATATATCATATTGAGCAGAAAAAAGACCTTGAATAGCTCCCATTAATGTTCCTCTTTCTCCAGTAAGGTCGCTATATACTTCTTTTTTAAATGTGGTTTCAAAAAGATATCCCGATCCAACACCAATTCCTAAAGCTATAACTTTATCTCTAGCATTTCCTGTCGCATCTTGGTAAATTGCAAAACTTGAATTTAACCCATTACCTTCAACAAACAATCTCCTTAAACTAGTTCCTGATCCTTTTGGTGCTACTAAAATAACATCTATATCATTTGGTGGGTTTATTCCAGTCTGATCATTATACGTAAGACCAAATCCATGAGAGAAGCAAAGTGCCTTTCCTTTTGTTAGGTATTTTTTAATTTTTAGCCAAACACTTATTTGACCAGCATCTGAAAGTAAATATTGGATTATAGTTCCTTTTTTGCATGCCTCATCAATATTGAATAAATTTTTTCCTTCTATCCACCCATCAGATATAGCTTTGTCCCATGATTTTGAGTTTTTTCTTTGACCAACAATCACATTAAATCCATTGTCTTTTAAATTTAATGATTGAGCAGGTCCTTGAACACCATATCCAATAACAGCAATTACTTCATCTTTTAAATATTCAACTGCTTTTTGTAATGGAAACTCTGTTCTAGTTACTACTTCTTCAATTGTTCCTCCAAAATTAATTTGTGCCATAATTTATATATTTAAATGTTTAATTTGTTAGATTTTATTTTTTCAAGATCTTTTATAAAATTTTGAGTTTTCCTTTTAGATTTAGAAACAGCAACTCTTCCAGACCTTACAAACTCTAATATACTTCCAAATTTTTCAAGTTCATTATACAGTTTTTGTGTTTCTGATTTACTTCCTGTTTTTTGAATTATTGTATGTTCTTTTTCTATAATTAATATTTTTGCTCCATTTTTTCTGACAATCTTTTCGACAATATCTCCTTTTAAAAAAATTTTCGTAGATAATTTATATAATGCTATTTCTTGGTAATATATTTCATCTTTTTTATATAAAAATGCTCCTAAAACATCAATTAGTTTATTTATTTGATTTAAAATTTTTATAATTTTTTCTTTATTAGACTGGACTACAATTGTAAACCTACTAACTCCTTTAACCTCAGTAGTTGACACGTTTAAACTGTCAATATTTAACTTTCTTCTATTAAATATTATAGTTATATGGTTAAGGAGTCCAGCTTTATTTTCTGTAAGGACAGATAATGTGTACTCTTTAGCTTCTTTTTCTGGGCTTGGAAATTGATATATACCTTTATTTTTCATTCTAATCTAATATTTGATACTGAATCACCAGATGTTACCATTGGAAAAACATTTTCTTCTTTTTCAACTACTATTTCCAATAAATATGCTTTTTTATAATCTAAAAATTCTTTAATTGAATTTTTTAGTTTTGATTTTATCTCTACTTTTTTATTTTTTATTCCATAACCTTCTGCTATTTTTTGAAAATTTGGATTTTTCATTTCTGTAAATGAATATCTATTTTCAAAAAATAGCTCTTGCCATTGTCTGACCATTCCAAGAAAACTGTTATTTAAAATAATAATTTTTACACCTATATCAAATTGAGATATTGTTCCTAATTCTTGTATTGTCATTTGAATACCCCCATCTCCAATTATTGCAATAACTTCTCTATTTGGTTGTCCTAATTTTGCTCCCATTGATGCGGGTAGAGCAAACCCCATAGTTCCTAACCCTCCAGATGTTACATTAC
>Ga0114999_10009321_pt1 | contig 10773 bp, 9 predicted proteins | sample ArcticOcean_MG_C_3_FD_89820 | JGI IMG/M metagenome (GOLD analysis project Ga0114999, IMG submission 89820) | Marine microbial communities from western Arctic Ocean - ArcticOcean_MG_CB8_126 | ecosystem: Environmental > Aquatic > Marine > Oceanic | place: Arctic Ocean: Canada Basin | collected... | reverse complement strand
GGCATTGCGGGGACGCAATTGCCCTACCACTGACCCTCTGCGCACTCTGCGTCCTCTACTGTAAGCTGGCGGTTAAATAAAAAATTAAATCAAAAGCTTGACAACATACCAACTGGTCGGTTTCGTCATGGCCACAATCCAAAAAAAGCATGTCTCCACACGTAAAAGAACCCGAAGTCACCCGCGCAAAGATCCTCCAGGTCGCTATGGAAGAGATCCACATGCACGGGTTTCAGGGGGTGAGCTTGAACAAAATCGTGGAGAAAGCGGGTGTGACAAAAGGCGCGCTGTTTCACCATTTTAAAGGTAAAAGCGAACTGGGATACGCAGTGGTTGATGAAGTGATCAGCAAAGAGATCAATGAGTTCTGGATTAACCCGATGTCCAATTCAGTTGATCCGGTTGGGGATCTCAAAAAACTGCTACTCGGCATGACTCAGATGGTGAAAGAAGATCCAACCATGATGGAAAAAGGATGTCCGCTGAGCAATCTCGCTCATGAGATGTCTCCACTCGATCCCGTCTTCCGCGACAAGCTGAACGTGCAATTTAATCGCTGGCGCAACACCCTCGAAAAGGCATTCGAAGCAGGTATAACCGCAGGAAATGTAAAACCCGATACCGACACAACTATCGCGGCGGCTTTTGTTGTCTCGTGCTTTGAAGGCTTAATCAGCACCTGTAAAAGTTCGCTCGATATGGAGCTGACGGGAAAAGTTATGAAAGGTGTTTTCTCCTACCTCGACTCACTCAAAAACTAAAAAAGAACCTCGGATATATTTTTAATCTCCATACATACCAACCGGTCGGTATACAACAATTTAACAACATCTCACATCATGAATAATTCAACACCACACCAATATACCACACAGGTCGAAAACTTCGCAGCCTGGACTATCAGGAACCGCTGGACGATTTTGATTCTCACCATCCTAGTCACACTCGGAGCAGGCTATGGCGCCAAGAATATAGAATTTCTAAATAATTACCGGATCTTCTTCTCTGAGGATAATCCGCAACTCCAGGCATTCGACGAACTGCAGAAGGTTTACACCAAGGACGATCAGGTATTGATAACCATGACTCCAGCAGGAGGGAATGCTTTCGATCCAAAATTTTTGGAAGCAATCGAATGGACAACGGCCGAAGCCTGGAAGTTGCCCTTTACCACCCGGGTAGACTCTATCACCAACTTTCAAAACTCGGTAGCAGAGCAGGACGATTTATATGTGGACGATTTGATAATCAATCCAAGTTCATTGTCTCAGGAAGAACTAGATTATGCCAAAGCCACTGCTTTGTCTGAACCGCTGCTCAGCGAACGCCTGATCACTCCGGAAACCTATGTAACCGGCGTGAACGTAACCATGACCTTTCCGGAAAAGGACATCACCGAAGGCACAGTGGCCGCAGAAGCGGTGCGTGACCTGGAGCGCCGCATCAAATTCAATTTTACCGGCATCGATGTGCACCTCACTGGCATGGTCATGCTGAACAACGCCTTCACCGAATCAAGCATGTTGGATATGCAAACGATCATCCCGCTAATGTATTTGGGTATTATCATTTCTATCACACTTCTACTGCGTTCGGTAAGCAGCACGGTCAGTGTATTGGGAGTCATCTTTTTCACCACCATCGCATCCATGGGCATCATGGGGTGGTTAGGCATAGATATGAGCCCTCCAGTTTCAACCGCCCCGACGATGATTATGACCTTGGCCATAGCGGACAGTATTCACTTTCTGGTGACCTTTCTGAGAGAGATGCGACTGGGCCGGGAAAAGCGGGCGGCTATAATCGAAAGTATACGGGTCAATTTTACACCTATATTTTTAACCAGCATCACCACCAGCATCGGTTTCCTGAGCATGAACTTCAGTGACGCCCCACCTTTCCGTGATCTCGGAAATGTTGTAGCAATCGGTGTTATGATTGCCTGGTTGATGTCTATGATTTTCCTTCCTGCTGTTGTGGCCATTCTCCCATTCCGAGTGAAGATTGCTGAACAAGGAGAGGTTACCTTTTACGACCGTTTTGCCTCCTTTGTGATCGGCTTCCGCAAACCCATTCTCGTCGGGTCTGTTGCGATTATTGGACTCATGGCGTTCTTCATCCCACGTATCGAATTAAACGACCAATGGGTAAACTATTTCGAAGAACAAATTGAGTTTCGAACCGACACCGATTACACGATGGAGCACTTGGCTGGAATCTACTCGATCGAGTATTCAATTCCGGCAGGAGAAAGCGGCGGCATCAGTAATCCGTCCTACCTGATTAAGTTGGATGAGTTCAGTACCTGGTATCGTTCACAGCCAAACGTAAAGCAGGTCGTTACCATCTCCGATACCTTTAAGCGTCTGAATAAGAACATGCACGGAGATGATGAATCGTACTATAAGATTCCAGATCAGCGGGATTTGGCGGCTCAATACCTCCTGCTTTACGAAATGTCTCTGCCCTATGGTCTCGATCTGAACAACACCATCAATGTGGATAAATCCGCATCTCGACTCATCGTTACAGTTGAAAACATCACAACCCGGGAGTTGCGAGAAGTCATCCAGAACGGCGCTAACTGGCTTAGCGCGAACACGCCCGACTACATGCACGTAACAGCAGCTAGCCCAAGTGTCATGTTTGCCTATATTTCTGAACGTAACATCAAGAGTATGATCGGTGGAACACTCGGCGCTATTCTGCTGATTTCGATCATCCTTATGCTCGCCCTCCGAAGCTTTCGTTACGGAGCATTGAGCCTCATTCCCAACCTGGTACCCGCCATACTGGGCTTTGGAGCCTGGGCCTTGCTGGAGGGCACTATGGGTCTATCACTGTCCATTGTCACCGGCATGACATTGGGAATCGTCGTGGACGATACCGTTCACTTTCTCACCAAGTATCTCCGAGCGCGCAACGAAAAGGGACTGGATCCCGACGAGGCGATTCGCTACGCCTTCCACTCCGTAGGGAAGGCATTGGTGGTGACCACAATCATCCTTGTAGTTGGATTTTCGATACTGTCACTTTCTTCCTTCTACTTGAACTCAAGCATGGGGCAGTTGACTGCTATCGTTATTTTCATGGCACTGATAGCGGACTTCCTATTCTTGCCAGCCCTACTGCTGACAATAGATGGCAGGAAAGTTTCGAAGCCCGTTAACAGCACTCTGTTGACCAACGAAAACGAACCACAACCCGCATAAACCAATGGGGTCATTCCTTGTAATCTTGACGAAGCTTGCGAAGTCAACCGATTCAAGGTTTGACCCCCTCGAACCGACAATAACCGACATTTAAAAGGAAACACATATCATGAAAAATTCACCTACATTCTCCAAATCCATAATCCTGCTCAGCTCACTCCTGCTATCCGCAGGGGTGAGTCAGGCCGAAATGACCGCCGAGGAACGCGGACTTGAAATCGCTACCGAGGCCGACCGCCGCGACACTGGCTTCAACGACAATACGGCTGAGGTCGTGATGGTCCTTAAAAACCGTCATGGTGAATCCAGCGAACGGCAAATGAAAATCCGCACCCTGGAACAGGATAACGATGGTGATAAGTCACTCGTGATCTTCGACCATCCGCGTGATGTCAAGGGAACCGCCTTCCTTTCTTACACCCACAAGGAAGGATCGGATGACCAGTGGCTTTATCTTCCAGCCCTCAAGCGGGTAAAGAGAATCGCGTCCAATAACAAATCAGGGCCGTTCGTCGGCAGCGAGTTTGCCTATGAGGATATTTCATCTCAGGAAGTAGAGAAGTACACTTACAAGTACATAAAAGACGAAGTCCTTGGAGGGAAAGACGTATTCGTCGTTGAGCGGTACCCGGTGGACCCAAAATCTGGATACACGAAACAAATAACCTGGGTTGACAAAGCCGAGTATCGCACCCGGAAAGTGGAGTACTACGATCGAAAGAGTGATCTACTCAAAACGTTACTTTTCGAGGATTACAACCAATACCTCGACCAATACTGGCGCGCCAACCGTTACTTCATGCAAAACCACCAGACGGGCAAAAGCACTGAGCTGGTCTGGAGCGACTACAAGTTTGGAGCCGGTATGGAAGACCGCGACTTCGACCAGCGCAGTTTACAAAAAGCACGCTAATAAATTCAACACGCTGAGAAGAGAGAGTCGGTCCCGGCGGTGGTACAAAGCCGCCGGGATCTTCTTACCATTCTAACCGAAAGAGAACAAACATTTGAAGAATAGGTAGGGCGTGCCTCGCCGAGGCCGCCGCTCAAAGACGGCTCGCTCGGCAATCGAGCCCTACCCAAAAAACCGAAAAATCTTCCATGCCAAAAAGTGATGAAACCTCAACCTACATTAATCATAGCTATGCTTTTGCTACTGGCGCAGCCAACAACAGCTCTCGAATACACAGGCTTCATCAGCGCAGAAGGTCGGCAATTTATTGAAGCTCCCAAGTATTTAGACCAATCCAACTCAACCGGATTTTCAGGGAGCACCGAGCTGGAGTTTTACCATGCGTGGGACGACTCTGACCTCGAGTTCGAGTTTACACCCTTTTTTCGCTGGGATTCTGAAGATGACGAACGGACGCATGCAGATATCCGGGAATTGTACTTTTTGAAAAGCACTCGCGATTGGGAATTCAAACTTGGGCTTTCAAAAGTGTTCTGGGGAGTAACTGAATCGCAGCATTTGGTAGACATTATCAACCAAACAGACTTGGTTGAAAACCTGGATGGCGAGGACAAGCTTGGACAAACTATGGTCCAGGCTACCTATATTCATGACTGGGGAGATTTCTCGTTCTTTGTCCTCCCTGGGTTCCGGGAAAGAACCTTTCCTGGAGGAAATGGGAGGCTCAGAACTCCGGTTCCTGTAGATACCGACAACCCCCTGTGGGAATCTTCCTCAGAGGAATCGCATGTCGACCTAGCCGTTCGCTGGAAAGCTATAATCGGTGATTTCGACATCGGCGCTTACTACTTTAAGGGCACCAGTCGAGATCCGATATTTCTTCCGCAGTTTGGCGAAGCCGGTCTCGAAAGTTTTCGCCCATTTTATGGGCAGATCGACCAAGCGGGAGTTGATGTGCAATATACAAAAGAAGGATGGTTATGGAAACTCGAGGGCATAACGCGCTCGGGCACTGGTCAAAGTCATGCAGGTGCGGTGGGTGGATTCGAGTATACCTTTTATGGCGTCTTCGAAAGTGCTACCGATGTGGGTGCGCTGCTCGAATATCATCACGATTCGCGGGGTTCCCTAGCCACCAACCCCTTTAATCGAGACATTTTCGCAGGAACCCGCATTACGCTGAACGATGAGCAGGATACCAACATTATAGCCGGAACCTTCTGGGACAGCAGCAATGACACAAATTCCGTTCGAATTGAATTCGAACGGCGGATCGGAGCTAATTATAAACTTGAAATTCAGTTTCAAGGCTTCGCAAAAATTGCCAAGAACGACCCACTCTTTTCCTTCAGGAGAGACAGTTTCTTTCAGATCGATTTTAGCAGGTACTTCTAACCCGCATTTCTCACGGAGCTGAGATGTCGGGCTTGACGACCGAGAGGCGAGGGCGCGCACCTTTGTGCGTAACCGAGCCGGGAGGGAGGAACAACCGGCATGTCGGCTCCGTGAGAAATGCGGGCTAGTCAGCCTGCAGAATCAGTCCATGCAGGTAACCGCTTTCAGGCATATTGAGAAGCACGGGATGATCGGTAGCCTGAAAGCAATGGTGCAATACGCGGACGGACCGACGCGCATCGCTGGCCGCCCCGGCGAGGACTGAAGTGAACAACTCCAGCGAAATAGCTTGTGAGCAGGTATAGCTTGCGAGAATTCCCCCGGGATTGAGTGCTTTCAAGGCGCGCAGGTTAATTTCCCTGTATCCTTTGATGGCCCCATCTACTTGGGCGTGAGTTCGGGCGAAAGGAGGAGGATCCAAAACGACGAGATCAAAGGAACGGTCTCGATTCTCTGTAAAGAAATCGAACACATTCGCCTGTTGAAAAACCGCGGTCAGTCCATTGGCTTCGGCATTAGCTTGAGCGGCTCGGATAGCCGTATCTGAACTGTCGATTCCCAATACATCTGCGGCGCCTGCTTCTGCACACATCAGTCCGAAAGCACCTTGGTTGCAAAATGCGTCCAGGACAGAACGACCATTCGCAAAAGAGGCTACCAATTTATGTTGTTCCCGTTGATCCAGATAAAACCCTGTCTTCTGGCCCTCGATCAAATCCAGAGTATATTTCAATCCTCCCATGGTTATTTCGAAAGGCTCTAGCTGCTTGTCCTCAAAAGTACTGATTGAGGTCTCGAGTCCCTCCAGTTTGCGGACCGGGGCATCGTTGCGAAACACCACGGTCTCCGCACCGGTGTGTTCAAGCAGAATGGTGGCGATAGCTGGTAGACGCATGTCGATAGCCAGTGTCAGCGCTTGAACTACCAATACCTTGCCAAACTGATCCACCACCAGCCCAGGGAGAAAATCCGACTCCGACCAGATAAGCCGGCGGCACGGTTCATCTGCCCGCCGCTCAATCGCTTTGGCGATCGCCTCCGAAATGTAGCTCATGCTGAAAGCAATTCGATCGCGGGAATAGCGTCTCCACACAATCTTGGATTGGTTATTATAAATTCCGCTGCCCAGGACGCGTTTGCGTGAGTCGCGTAACAAAACGGTTTTCCCGTTTTCAGATTCCGGCAGTAAAGTTTCGACCTCCCCGGCAAACACCCAGGGGTGGCCCTCCAGGACTCGGCTGCGCGATCTGGGCTTCAGGAATAGAGATTTCATACATTCACTTCAAACGTGAGTATAAATACATGGCAAAGACCACCATGAGCAGGTTCGGCATCCAAGCCGCATAGACGGGCGACAAGTGCCCTTGCTCGCCAAACATAAGCACCAGCTTGATGACCATAAAGTAAACAAAGAAGAGTCCTGTTGATTTTGATACTCCAACCATTGGATTCACGCGAACACCAGATACCGAGTAGGGCACCGCAAGCCCGACAATAATAAAACAAATGACCGTTCCCGCGAGAATGGAATGATACCGTACACGAAATGGGATCGCTTTGGGATTATCTTCACCTTCGTAGTAATTAAGGATGGTCTGAAGTTCGAAGAGTGAAAGATCTTTTGCCCTACGGTCCAGGGTCAACAGCAGGCGTGGAGTTTCGACGACACCACGCAATTCATGCTGCTTAAACGGTTTGGACATTTCCTGGGATCCATCCTCCAAATTAAAAGCCAGTTCCCTCCCCCATAAAAACAACCAAGTGCCTTGAGATTCATTGAACCTGCATTCACGAGCTTGGATCTTCGAATACTCCTGGCTCCAGGCGTTAAGATGTGAAACCGTGACTCCATACCCGTGGTAGGTATATTTATTGAACCGGTTCATGAACCAGATTCGACCGTCCTTTGGATTACTGAATGCAACGTTATAAATGATACCCGCATCCCGCACTTGTTGGGTTTCCAGTTCAAAATTATACTCAGCGTCTTCCCAAAGTTGACGCGCTGCTTCGACTGCCCATGGAACAACTTTCGCATTAAGATATAAAAGCGACAATGACAATAATAGCCCCGCGGCCCATAGAGATCTCGAAATCTGCCAGAAACTAACACCGCACGATCGAAAGGCTACAATCTCGTTATTCGCGTGCAGGTTGCTAAGGCAGAAAAGCAGCGATACCAGGAAGGCCACCGGCAAAATGTGCGGCATCAAGGTAGGTAGAACATAGATGTAGTAGTTCAGGATGTCGCCGGTAGCCATCTTGAAATCGAGCAGATCGCCCAGGTTGTCATACATATTAAAAATAACCAACAACCCCAAGGTCGCCCCCAGAGCTAGAAGAAAGGCCCGGAGCCACTCCCAGAATATGTACCGGTCAATTTGATTCACTGCACGACATTCCAATCAAGGGTTACTCGGCGCATCAAGGGATTTGTGCTTTTATTCTTCAGGCAGGGAGACTATGGTCCGGTTTCTTCAATAATTCTCTCGTTCGTTTATGGCTCTCAAAGAATCCTGGAATTCAAGATTAGGTGTAATATTGGCTGTCTCAGGCAGCGCAGTGGGCCTGGGAAACTTTCTACGCTTTCCGGGTCAGGTTGCCCAATTTGGAGGCGGGGCCTTCATGCTGGCTTATTTTATTTCCTTCATACTTATCGGTCTACCGATTTGTTGGGCCGAATGGACGATGGGACGGTCCGGAGGCCAAAACGGATTCAACTCAAGCCCGGGCATCCTTCAAGCCATCATAAAACATCCTGCTGGTAAGTATATCGGCGTCATCGGCGTTTTAGTGCCCCTCGTTATCTACCTGTACTATGTTTACATTGAAGCGTGGTGCCTGGGATATTCGCTAAACTTTATTCGGGGAGCTATGGAATTTGGCTCGATTGAAGAGTCCACAGGTTTTTGGGCCACCTTTATAGGAGCTGCAAAAGACGGCAGCGCTATCGGCTTTGGAATCACCCAAGTGGGTGGGTTCCTCATATTTTGTTTTGCTCTGAATTTTTATCTGATTTACCGCGGTCTCTCCAAAGGAATCGAGTTCTTCTGCACCTACGCAATGCCCGCGCTAATCGTCCTCGCCATTGTTATCTTGGTCAGGGTTCTGACTTTGGGAGCTCCCGATCTTTCAAAACCGGACCAGAATATTGTAAACGGCCTGGGGTATCTTTGGAATCCATCCAAGGTAGTTATGCAGGAACGTTCTGAGGACGGTGGTTCCTGGAACACGGTCACCGAAATTGTCAGCCGCGAAAACATCGAAATCCACGAAACACAAGCAGCAGCCAACGAAAACCTTCGCGTGATTGAAATCGGAATTTTTGAACAATTGCGGAGACCAAATCTTTGGCTGGCAGCTGCTGGACAAATCTTCTTCTCCCTCTCAGTTGGTTTCGGAGTCATAATAACTTACGCCAGTTATCTGAAAAAAGAAGACGATATTGTGCTCAGCGGATTATCTGCCACCAGTGCCAATGAATTTTGTGAAGTTTCGCTGGGAGGATTGATTACGATCCCGGCAGCATACGCCTTTATAGGCATAGCGGGAGTAGCCGGCATGGGCACCTTTGATTTAGGGTTCAAGGTATTGCCTATGGTTTTTTCCAATATGCCATTTGGAAATTTATTCGGGTTCCTCTTTTTCTTTCTACTCTTTTTGGCCGCGGTCACCAGTTCATTGTCTATGCTGCAACCGGTCATTGCATTTTTGGAAGAGAGCCTGGGCATCAACAGGAAAGCATCCGTCACCATGTTGGGATTAATTACCGCTTTAGGCAGCATGTTTGTTGTTTATTTCAGTGCGGATGTTAAGGCCCTCGATACGCTCGATTTCTGGATTGGCACCTTCATGCTCTACATTCTGGCGACGATACAAATCATTATCTTCGGCTGGGTGATTGGCATCGAAAAAGGGTTTAACGAAGCACATCAAGGAGCCTCAATCAAAATCCCATCGGTTTACAGGTTCCTAATGAAATATGTGACGCCGACTTTCCTGCTGGTGATTATCGCTTTCTTTGTTATGGAAAACATGCTCGGCTGGACACCGTGGGGCGGGGAAAGCCAGGTTTCGGGCTATGTTACCGATCTCATCGGAGGCGAAGGGAAACCTGCAAATCCAGTCGCACTTTTGAGCGTAGGACTCATTGCTGTCATCTTTATCTTCCTAACCATTATTACTGCAATTTCACCCAGATTTAAGGAATTTATGAAACAGGAGGACCCACAATGACTGCTGGAGGCTGGATAGTTATGATCGTATCGGTAGGGACCGTCACAAGTCTTTTTACCTGGTGTATCTATAAGGTAATGACTGAGGAAAAAGTAGAGGACCACCACATACACGGGTTGGACATCGACACACCAGATCAACCGCCCAGACGGTGATCTAAACCTCAAGAAATTCGAAGAGATCCTGCGGATTCGCAAAGGACTCGAAGACCACGGTTGGCTCATGGACCCGCAGCTCTTCAACAGTGTGGTGTCCAGTCGCCACGGCAACCGTGTGAGCGCCAATAAACTTCCCGCATTCGATATCCTTCGGAGTGTCGCCAATGATGTAGACTTGTTCTGCCGATAAGTTTTCATGGATGTGCTCACGAGCCAGCTCTAGAGCATGGCGACTCAGGTCGTTTCGGTAATCACTGTGATCGGCGAACGCTCCAAATTGAAAGTAGTGATTCACTCTGAGATAATTCAGCTTGATATCGGACCCTCGACGCACATTCCCTGTCAACAGCGCTTGGTGAACACGCGGTGTTTGATGAAAAGTTTCAAGCAGTTCCAAAACGCCGGGATTCGCCTTAGCTTGGGTCGCCTCTAATAATGGAGGGAGATTATCGAGGTAACAATTAATTAAACTCTGTGCGCTTTCGCGCGTTACTTCCCGTCCTACTTTTTTTAATAGCGCATAGGCGATTGCGTAATCCGTCGCTCCAGGCCAATCGATTGAGGATAAGGGAATTGCTTCGCCGATATGTTCCTTTGAGGCCAATTCAAACGCCTTAGGGCCAGCTCCTTTCGCCGAAAGAATGGTTCCATCAATATCCCAGAGAAGAAGAATCTCTTTGGAGTTAGTCAATGGGTGCGGCCCCCAGAGTTTGACACGATCAACTGATTTGCTGCCACTTGGGTAGGGACGATTTCGACAAGTGTGCCTTCCACAATATCGCCTATCACCCTGTCCAATCGAACACGGCCAATCTGGTTATGGAGATCCTGGGAGGACTCAACCACAACCCGAACATAG
>Ga0114999_10009319_pt1 | contig 10777 bp, 11 predicted proteins | sample ArcticOcean_MG_C_3_FD_89820 | JGI IMG/M metagenome (GOLD analysis project Ga0114999, IMG submission 89820) | Marine microbial communities from western Arctic Ocean - ArcticOcean_MG_CB8_126 | ecosystem: Environmental > Aquatic > Marine > Oceanic | place: Arctic Ocean: Canada Basin | collected... | reverse complement strand
TATCGGCTTGCCGCAATATTGTTATAATCTGTTCTGTTGTGTATCTTTTTCTTTTCATTGAGGTTATCTGTTTATCCCGATAACCTCTCTCTGTAAATGATACGATTTTGGGGGGGCACTCCAAGAGCATGCCGGTTATTGGTGGTTGGACTATACCCCTGTGCGATCTCGAAACTGTCGGGAAGCCCGTCTTTATTAATATCTTCAAAAAGCGGATTACTTTCAGTGATGAGTAATTCTCTAAGGGTCGTCGGGTGGTCAGATCCTGAGGTGATAATTATTTTATCGTCACCAGGAATGTAATCTATATCCGCTATCCAAAGTTTATCCTGGAAGAACAGACCCCAAACTCCCTGTTCTTTATCCAGTCGCAAGGTAATGTGCAAAGGAACTTTTGATTCACCGTAATCTTTGAGACCATAGAAAATACCAGAGTTAATCCAATCGAGACCACTATCACCACTCATTGCTTTCAGATACCCTGAGGTTACTTTATCTAAATTGTCATACCACGGATATACTGTTACTGCGCCTGCTACATCGAGCGGATCGTATGATCCGCAGGATTCTCACTCACGGAAGATGTAAATACAAATGAGTAGAATGCTATTGTATTAGCTGGTTCATGAAGCACATCAAATTCAACTTTTCCCTTTCCGCTCACGGCTACAGATTTGAGCTCACCTTGCTCACCACTAACGACCGCATGAATAATAGCGTTACCCGTATTTGTGACGGCACCCTGTGAAGTTATGTCTGAAGAATAGCTATCATCAGCCACAGCTGCGTCAAAAATGACATTGGAGCTTTGAGTTCCAGTAGACACGGTCGCAGATATCTGAACATTTTCTCCCTCATTAGATCCTAATAAAACAAATGCTGATACTTCGCCCTGGGTATCGCTCTGTAGAGTTAGGGTCGTGCTTAATCGAGTGCTTTGAACGTCTTCAGCCACCTGTGCATTCATCGATGTTACTGAAAATTCGACCGGGGCATTGACCAATGGATTTCCACCTGCATCGGACACTGAAACTACGAGCGGATTTATGAGATATGTATCTGGATCACTAGTTTGACTATCGCCTCTTGAGATACTTAAAGCGGGTAATACTCCGTTATAATAATCCGTGGGATCTGAATTGTCATTAAACTCACCGCTATTGGATATCCCATCGACATCAGGATCTTCATTCCCCTCCTCATTTAAATTTCCAAAAAACTGCAGTTCCCAATCATCGGGCAGCCCGTCAAAGTCTGAGTCACTTAATGTGATCGCACTATCATATTGAAGGGGATCTGTGTTCAGTTTAATCTCATCGCCATCACTAACATTGTCTTCGTCCGAATCTGGATCATCAGCAAAGGTGTTGTACAAAAACTCTTCAATATTTGATAATCCATCTCCATCGGGATCAAGATCTCTGTCGTTGAGCGAGATATTCAATCCGTATACATTTTCATAGGTGTCATCGATTCCGTCATTATCCGCATCAATGAATAGCGGGTTTGTTGTAGTTAGAGAAAATAAATCAAAATTAACGTCCGCTATACGATCACCCATGAGGACGAATTCATTTAAATAGGTGACCGCATCATCTATGAGTCCAAGGTTAATAGTTTGAAGCGTGCCATCTATAGATAGATCCCAAATCTTTTCGTTAAAATCGTGCCTTACAGTCAAGCGCAGCCAATTTTGTGATATATCATCAGTTGTCAGACTGTTATTCGTATTTGACGCGAGCCAATCACCTACACCATCGCCATTGAAAACATAAACTTCACCTTTTGAATCTACATTGACAAAGCTAATGAGCGCACCCTCAGAATCGACAACCTCTTCAATATTTAAACTATCACCCGCTTTTGGCTTAAGATAAAAGTCAACGAAGACGATCTCGTCACCACCCACTTCATTGAGTAGAATGCTGATTTGTGAAAATGGACTATTCGCGATTAAGGACGTAAAGTTGTCACCTGAAAAAGCAGGACCTGAAATAATCGTTACCTGGCCCTGATTACGAACCCATCCGTTTTGTGTATCTAAATCGCCAAGGTTGTAATCTTCACTACTTTCAAAATCCGCGATAAATGGCGGCGTGATTTGTGCGGACAAAAAATGAAATCCAAAAGAAATGATAAAATAGCCGAACAACCATCTTTGCAATCGTCTCATGACAATTAACAAATAGGAAATATGCTATCGAACAATTCAGTTCGATTATCGAAACCCGCCAATTGTTATCTTTGAACGACAAACGGAATATAATTGAGATAAGATTCAAACTTCCGAAGGTCGGATGCCGTGGTAGCGTTTGAACTCGCGGCAAAAATGGGAGCACTGTTTGAAGCCGAGATCGTAAGCCACGGCTTTGACGGATTCGGCCTCGGTTAATAACTGGCGGGCGGCGATCATGCGCTGTTCGTTGAGCCATACCCGGGGACTGCTGCCGAAATCCTCCTGGAAGTAGCGTTCCAGCTGGCGTATCGAAACGCCGGAGATGCTCGCTAAATTACTAGCCTTATAGGCTGACTGGCCGGCGAGACGCAACCAGTGCTGCCTCCGATCATTTGCCTTAACTTTCCGGTTATTAATCAAGAGTATGATTAATTAATCGGCAGAAATTATGATGCGATTAAGACAAAGGACGCTAATACCCTATTAATGATGAAAAATGTTTTTGTTTGAAAATACCTTGTTTATCTTTAACTAATCTAAACCTTCAATTAGAGACTAAAAACGCTAATGGACATTTGGACAGACCTTACTGAGATAAAATTTGCTGAGAACGAGCTTTGGCGTATTGCCGCTCTTTTCATTGTGCTCCTAATTGCCCTGGCTATCGGAAGGGTTGCCAAATTCATTCTTGTTAGAATAGCCCGGAAATTCGAGGACCAGAACAGGCCCATGGCCGCGGCTGCTGTGAACGCCCTGGCGCGCGCGGTAATCTTACTCGCTGCGGCTTTCGGCATCTCTCTCGGGATTCCGATCTTAGTCCTGAGTGAAGGAATAAATGAATTATTAGTCACCATCGCCGACCTGCTCCTCGTCGTCTCCTTCGGTTACGCCATTTACTGGTTAGTTGATGTTCCTCACGCCTTTCTCGCACGTCTGGCGGAAAAGAGTGAGAGCAAACTGGACGACATGATGGTTCCAGTTATGCGCCGGTGCTTGCGCATAACGATCGTTATTTTAGTCTTAGTGCAGATCGCCCAGATATTGAGTGACAAGCCCATCACCTCGATCATCGCCGGATTGGGCATAGGCAGTTTGGCGATCGCCCTCGCCGCCCAGGATTCGCTGAAAAACTTTTTCGGGTCGCTTATAATTTTCACGGATAAACCTTTCGAACTGGGTGACAGAATAGTCGTCGACGGTTTTGACGGACCGGTCGAAGATGTGGGCCTGCGCTCGACGAAAATACGCACCCTGGATGGTCACCTTGTAACCATTCCCAATGGTGAACTGGCGAATAAATTTATTAAGAACATTGGCAAACGTCCTTTTATCAAGCGTGTCGCCAATATAACCGTCACCTATGACACCTCGTCAGAAAAACTGGATCAGGCAATCGATATACTCAAAGAGATTCTGGATAACCACGAGGGGATGAACGAAGAAAAACCACCCCGTGTATTCTTTAATGAATTTAATGACGCTTCATTAAATATAATTGTTTTATACTGGTTTCATCCACCCGACTTCATTGCCTACCTGGAATTTACTGAGAAATTCAACAAGGAAGTCTTTCGCCGTTTTAATGAAGAGGGGATCGAATTCGCCTTTCCCACCCAGACGCTCTATCTCGCCGGTGATCCCAAGCGGCCGCTCAACGTGGGATTGGACCAGGATTTGCCGCAGCAATCTTGAAGAGAACAAAGTATTGCCGGTTTTCGATCGTGGATCGCGAATTACCGTAGCTCTCTATAGGTTCACTGTATAACAAATTGAGTAAATCTCCAGGCTGACAGCATTTGATCATTCATAACTTTAGATCTCATGCGTAAATCAAAATTTGCTAAGTTAATGCTGGTGCTTACAAGTTTTCTGATTTCTGCCTTGGTCGCAGAATTAATTATCAGCTTATTTACCACCCATTACCTTGGACTACCAAAACTGTACCAGTTTGATCCCATTCTTGGTTATCGACCAATTCCATTTAATGACTGTAAGAGAAAATCAGAGGTGAAAACTATTCTATTCATTATATTACAGATAACAGAGGTGTTCGCGTCGCCAGTGAAAATTCACATAAAGTAGATTCACCTTTGTGGCATCCTGGTAGACGCCGCGTCCTTGTCGCAGGAGACTCTTTTGCTGAGGGGCCGGTTGAATACATCGATCGTTTTGATCATATCATCAATCAAAAAAGCGACACGTTCAGTGTGATTTCGATTGGGGCAGGAGGTTATGGTACGGACCAGCAATTATTGCTGGCGAAAGAATTTTTTCAGGAACTTCAAGAGGACGATGTATTCATTCTTCTTACCTGCGGTAACGATTTTCAGGATATCCTGAGAAAGCGCTCTTTTGGCAGGCTCAGACCCTGGTATTCACGGGAGGGACAAGATGATTTCAAACTCCACTTTCCAAACCCTAACATATTGGACCTGTTTCGGGATCGCTCCTACATTATCGGATATTTTTTGCAGGCGAATGACATGATGTTATACGATCTATCGGATGAACAGTTAGAGGAAAGCAAAAAGCTGTATCGTTATCTCGTAAGAAATTCATTAAAACCGATTAAATCAAGAGGTGTTAATGTCATTATCGCCCACCATACTGATCGCATTGTCGGTGATTTGAGTCAGCTGTTTGATGAGGTTGAAAGTGACGGTATTGTTACTTTAAACTTGGATGATTACATTCCTATAGGATCTCACCTGTTTATAAGAGATAATTTTCATTGGAACGAGGAAGGTTATCTGGTTGTTGCAAACGCACTGTTGGGGAAACTGGAAGAAATGGATAACAAGAAATAACGAGCACAGGTAGTAACCGTATATGTCAATCCTGGTATTATGATTTTGTCTGCAGAAATGACAGGTGCATTCACTAGTAACATCGAATCTGTGAAGCCGGAACATCTGGCAATTACCGCTGCGTCATTTGGGAAATTTTGGCGAAGGTATGGGCGAGCTCGTGGATTTGGCTATCGATACCAAGCTGTCGGACAATTTGGGTGAGGGAAAATATTCCCCTGATCGTATTTTCATTATTCGGCCCCTGATCATCGACGACCAAGGCATGCTGACGCTTATCGTGTTTTAAAGTCTCTACGATATCCCCTACCCGCGCATGACTTACATCTCTGAGTGAAAGCAGTTGGTTATCCACATAAATTAAATCTGTGTTTTCTATAGTTGTCGTACGCTGTTTTTCTGGCTAGGTGTGTTGACATGGGATGGCATATTTTTCGCAGCCTGTTGGGACTGGTCCTGTTGATAGGGTTCTGCTGCTTATTGAGTGAAAAAAAGAAGCCGATCAACTGGCGATTGGTTCCAGCCGGGGTACTACTTCAAATTATTCTCGCCACTCTGATATTGTGGGTGCCACCGATCGAAAGCGCTCTCGAGGGGGTATCGATTTTCTTTATCCGTCTGCTCGAGTTTTCCAATGAGGGGGCAGGGTTTGTTTTGGTAAATTGGCGACGGACTCCTCTTATGAAGCAGTCATAGCCTTCAGAGTGTTACCATCTATAATTTTCATTTCCGCATTCACCTCGGTGCTCTACTACCTCGGTCTCCTGCAAAAGATCGTATTCGGATTTGCCTGGATCATGCAACGCACGATGAAGTTGTCGGGCGCGGAAAGTTTCGCCGCGGCAGCCAATGTCTTTGTCGGGCAGACAGAAGCGCCATTGATGGTTAAACCCTACCTGAAGGAGATGACGCGTTCGGAGGTGCTCTGCCTGATGACCGGCGGGATGGCGACCATCGCGGGAGGTGTGCTCGTTGCTTATATCTCCATCCTGGGCGGCGAAAATCCAGAAAGACAGGTGACGATAGGCAAACATTTACTCACGGCATCGATTCTCTCCGCGCCGGCGGCGATTCTCTGCGCCAAGCTCCTTTTACCCGAGACCGAAGCCATCGACCAAGATTTAAAAGTCAGTAGAGAGTCCATCGGCTGCAACCTCTTTGACGCGATAACAGCGGGGACAACACAAGGCTTAAAGCTAGCGTTAAATGTGGGGGCCATTCTCCTGCTATTCATCGCGATGATCGCGATGATAAATTATATCACGATAAACTGGATTGGATCCTGGACCGGTCTCAATGCGATAATTGTCGAATTCACAGATGGCAGGTTTGAAGGCTTAAACCTGCAGTTTATATTTGGAGTATTATTTGCCCCGGTAGCATGGATCATCGGCATCGAGTCCGGAAACCTGCTGCTGATTGGCCAACTGCTCGGTGAAAAAATAGTGCTCAATGAATTTATCGCGTTCATCTCGCTAGACAAGATGGTTGATGGAGAAGTGCTGACGAATGAAAGAACGATTATGATTACGACCTACGCCTTATGCGGTTTCGCGAATTTTGGATCCATGGGTATTCAAATCGGCGGTATCGCGGTGCTGGCACCCAATCAACGCAGTAACCTCGCCACCCTGGCTTTGCGCGCGATGATCGGCGGGATGGTGGCCTGTCTTATGACCGCCTGTGTCGCCGGGATGTTCATACATTAACTTAAGTCGCGAGGAGTCATGCGATAATTATACTGTTTTCAAAACATGCTAATTTCCTACAAATATAGATTCCTCTTCATCCACATTGAAAAAGCAGCTGGTTCGAGTGTAAAAAAAGCTCTGAAGGCCTATTCTTATTCTCCGAATTTAATTTATAAATATCTTCGAAAAATTGGATTAAATAGTATTTATCCAAAGAACAAGCTAATGATATCGGATCAGCATATAGGCGCGTATGAGGTAAAAAAAGAAATTCCTCAAGATGTATGGGATCGCTTATTTAAGTTTACATTTACTCGTAACCCTTGGAGCCTCGAACTTTCTCGATACTTTTTTTATATAAATCTAAAAGAATGGGACCCGGAAGTTCCTCGAACAATTGCAGCTAACAGTGCCGGGTCGTTCGAAGCCTATTTGGACTGGCGGAAAGATCAGCCCTATAAAAAGCAAATAAACTATATTTTAGATGATAAAGGTAAATCTCTAATCAATTTTGTAGGTCGAGTGGAAACAATTGCTGATGATTTTAAATATGTAATTAACACAATTGGAGTCGAAGCAGAATTAACCCATGAAAACACTTTCAATCTCAAAGAATTTCGCAGTTCTTTAGACTACAAAGACTATTACACGCCAAGAACTAGAGCATTAGTCGAAGAATTATGTAGAGAAGATATTACTTTGTTAGACTACAATTTTGAAAATAAACATTTAAAATGTGTAGTTATCTGAACTTTTACGAAATCGTTTGTCGCCGAGATGTTCCTACATTAAAAAATGCCAATCAAAGATTAGCTTAAAATTGCTGATCCTTCGCATTCGGGGACTATTCTGAGATAAGCAACCGCGTGTCTGGCGTTGTTATTACAGTTACTAAGATCTATTGGATATTCTGAAATCTATTGATTAAATTTACACAACAGCTATTTGCCTGGAATGGAAGATGTCGGATTTTATCCTCGGTAGCTTCGTCTCCAGCAGTTGCTGGATCCTCGCAATGACAAAGGGACAGACCTGCAGATGCGATCAGAATACTCTAGGTTGGCATGAGACTACATCAGTATATAAAGAGTAAACCTCTTTAAAATGAACCCATGTAAATGCGAACTCACTCACTTTCAATTTTCAGCCCGCGTGCCGTGAAAGGTTGTGAGGACATAGTTCAATGTCTTCTGTGACTTTGGTCCCAGTTCCAGGGTATACTTCACGGTGTCGACATCCACCTTCTCATACTTCCCATACTCCCCGCTGTTTTTTATCTTCCAGTAGGTGGTGTTAAAGTTTCTCTGGATTTCCACCTTTACCGGTATCTCCCGCGTGTTCTTTACCTCCACTTTAAAATCTCTCACTTCATCCCAGCCGCTTATGTTCTCCCAACGGTCAAAGCGGTAGTTCTCCGTGTGATATTCCATGAGGGTCGGCTCCACGACCACGGTCTGCACCACTCCGAGGTTTAATTCCACATCCTCTTCCACCGGGATGTATTTAAAATTAGACTGCCCTTCATAGCTCAGGTTCTTCTCTTTATTCACCGAGCGGAAGACCTTGATTATTCCTCCCGGGATCGGCGTCTCACCCAATTTATGTTCTTCGTCATTCTTGAAACTTAAAAACCGCAAGACTCCTCTGCCATACCGCTCCTCTTCATACTTGTAGAGATTGATCACCGGCACTCCGCCCGTATCAAAGCTCGGCAGTCGTTTTGACCAGCCATTGGGAATCGTTTCCGTCCCCTCTATCGTATAGAGAAAATATTCACTCAAGCCCTCTTTCACGATCTTTTTTTGATCTCTTCTCCCATTGTAATCTTCTTCAAGATCCATCAACCCTGCTTTCATTTTATAAACTTCTTTCTTTCTTAATTCTGATGAAGACTCCGGGTACATGCCGTAACCCGGTCGACCGTATGGATACTGCTGCTGCGCCAACTGGGCTATCCTGCTCAATAAGGTGCACCTTTCCCACGATCAACCTCACCTGCGCGTTTTCATAGTCCTCTCCACTGTTATTCGTCACGCGCACATACCCTTTCAGTCTCATCTCCTTCTCGTCCGTAGACAGGGTTCCTAAATAAAATGCTCTCCACGAAAGTCCGCTTGTTAAATAGCTGATCTCTACCGGCACCTTTCCGCTCGTCCCGCTCTTTATATTCCACAGTCCCAGGTTCCTCACCCGCGGAGGGAAGGTCAGATCAAAGATATCAATCGACCCGGCATTCTTTTGGGGAATCATTTCCAGGCTCGTGGGATCGATGAGCGTGTTCGCCCAGGAAAACTGCAGCTCATTCATCCCCTCCATTAAGGTCAGCCCTCTCTTTTCCCGCGCCAGGGTCAGATCCGCGGAGTTGTAGATTGTCAACTGCACACTCTCCCTATTGGGCAGCGTCACCAGATCCACCTTCGCTTCGGCGACACCGGCCATAAAACATAACAACACCAGAACCGGCACTACCCTATGAACGCTATTACTCTTTCGTTTATCCATGATAAAAAATATTAAAATTTTAGTAGCTTTAAAAATACTCTTCTAAGGGTAATTACGCCCGACTTTGATAAATATTAGAAAAAATCTCGTTTTTTATAATATTAAACCGCTTAACCGCTTAAAAGGCAAATCCGTTAGATTTTACTTAAGAAATCCCCTACCTGGTAATATCCATATGGGCATTTAATCTTCTTCCCAAATTAATTTGGGGCCATTCATATCTCCTCCGAGCAAGTGATGTTTTCTTTCCAACGGTGATCCGAGACAATGTGAGATATAGAGTATGTCATCGACCATGCGGTGTCGGTTGCGATGCTGATGACCGTAGACATGAATGATTGAGCCAAACTTTCTTATTTGTTCTTCCAGACCCGAGCATCCGGCGACCCGACTGAAATTAAAAGCGGGGTAAGGATCTTTTAAAATCACCCCTTTCATTCTTCTTTCCTCCTGCGTACTGAATATTAGGTCCTGCCGCGGCAAAAAATGGCTGAATGAGATAACCGGGGCATCGAAAATCGCCGGGGCTTGTGTTTCATTGAGACGAAGAAAGTAATCTGCGGCTGAAACCTGTTCTTTGAAAGAAGGCCACTTCACATAATGTGTATCGCACCACATTTCCAATTCTGGGTCATCTCCTTTTTTTTCATAATACAAGCTCTTATCACTTTCTTCAGGTTTCCGGTACCAGGAAAAGAGCGGCAATATCCAAACGCCGTTTCCATTTTCCCCGCCGCCAATTTTTGCCGGGCGGGTATTTACATTCAGTGAGTTACACAGATCAATAATCTGCCAGAATTTCTTCAATGAATCATCACAATCACTTCGATTAATCCACAACTCATGATTACCCGGCACAAAGAAAACCTCCTTAAACAAGCCGCGAAGTGCGGTCAATGTTTCCCTGAGCAGGCCGAGATCGTCGCTTACATCACCGGCGAGAATCAGCGTGTCGTCAGCATAATTATCTTTTAAAAGTTTTTTAAACCAGGGTTTATTGCCCTCGTTATCCAAGTGAATATCGGACAGCGCATAAACGCCTATTCCACTTTTTCCCTTTCCGCCTCCGTTATCACTCATATCAGTTGTGTAAAGTTTAGGCAGGGATTAAAGATGTCAATCCAAGTTCACTTAGGCAGGGATTATCTCAAACCATCCGTCCAAAAACAAACCGAAATACTTATAACATTGCTCTTGCTGCATCGAGGCAATATCACTCGTAAAAAAGGTACATCCATATGAATGTCAAAGAAAGTATTAACGCCATGCGTGAACTGGGATCGCCCTTTATTGCTGATGGGATGCAAAAATTGGGCCTGCCGCGCCGAATAGTTGATCCGGCAATACACCCGCTCATTCCCAATAAATGTGTAGTGGGTACCTCAATAACCTTTTTACTGGATTATTACCCGGAAGAACCGCCCGCGCGCGAGCATGCTTTTGCCACCGCATTCGAACAGGCAAAAGCAGTCCCGTCACCGGTCCTTGTTACCGAGTCACGGCTTGGTTTACGCTCACCCTATGGCGGGGGTGCTTGCCGATCATTTATTCATGCGGGAATTACCGGTGTGATCATTGATGGTTCGATTCGCGATATCGCT
>Ga0114999_10009317_pt1 | contig 10778 bp, 9 predicted proteins | sample ArcticOcean_MG_C_3_FD_89820 | JGI IMG/M metagenome (GOLD analysis project Ga0114999, IMG submission 89820) | Marine microbial communities from western Arctic Ocean - ArcticOcean_MG_CB8_126 | ecosystem: Environmental > Aquatic > Marine > Oceanic | place: Arctic Ocean: Canada Basin | collected... | reverse complement strand
CGACTATGATCAACGCCGTCAGCCGATATCGCAGACACCGTTTCCCGATCGAGATCATCAGCCACTCCGTCTGGCTCTACCACCGGTTCTGCCTGAGCTTCCGAGACGTCGAAGATCTACTAGCCGATCGCGGCGTCGAGGTTAGTTACGAGACGATTCGGCGGCGGTGGGCGGAGTTCGATCCCGACTGCCCGGACGGAGATGTGATCGATATCTTGGTCCAGCGGCGACGGCGATCACTGACCGCTTGGCAGGAGGCCACAGCTTCCTGAGGAGCGGTCTCTTCGGCTTCAGAACCCGCTGCACATAAAGTTCTAGATATTAAGTTCACAGTGCCCTCACCGGAGCGATGAGAGAGAATCGATGGCTGAGAGCGAGAAGATCAACGTGCTCATCGCCAGCTTCTTGGAGGAGGAGCACGTACACCGAATCGGTGGGGTGGATCCCCGGATCAGGGTGATCAATGAACCCGACCTTCTTCGCCCACCGCGCTACCCCGCCGACCACAAGGGCGCTTCGAGGGAGCGGACTCCGGCCCAGGAGGCCCGGTGGAAGGAGCTTCTGGCAACGGCCGACGTCCTTTTCGATTTCGATCAGACTCACCGGGAGGATCTCCCGGAGCTGGCCCCGAACGTCCGTTGGATCCAATCCACCAGCTCCGGCATTGGGCAGTTCGTGGCAGAGATGGGCTATGACAAGCGCATGCCCAACACCGTCTTTACGAAGGCCAGCGGCGTCCACGGCCAACCGCTGGCCGAGTTCTGCTTGATGGTGCTGCTGACGTTCCGGAAACGGCTGCTCCGGATGGTCCGGGACCAGTCCAGGAAGCACTGGGAGCGGTACGCCGGAAGCGACCTGGCGGGGCGCACCGTGGTCATCGTCGGCCTGGGGGCAGTAGGCCAAGAGATTGCGAGAGTGTGCAGCGCACTGCGAATGCGAGTGATCGGAGTGGGAAGATCGAGCTCTTCTCTTGATTCCCTCTCCTCTCCTCCCGACGAGTTCTTCTCCGTAGGAGATCTTCGAAAGGTGCTCCCCCGAGCCGAACATCTCGTCTTGATCGCGCCGCACACTCCGGAGACGGAGAACCTCATCGGCGCGGAAGAACTGGCCCTGATGCCGAAAGGCGCGATCCTGATCAATGTCGGTCGAGGACCATTGGTGGACGAGCCAGCTCTCGCTGCTGCCCTCGCTTCGGGCCATCTAGGCGGGGCAGGCCTCGATGTCTTCGTGCAGGAACCGCTTCCCGACGACAGCCTCTTCTGGGGAATGCCCAACGTCCTGGTAAGCCCGCACTCGGCGAGCACCAGCGACCGGGAGAACGGTAGGATCACCGACCTTTTCTGCGAGAACCTAAAACGCTTCCTGGCAGGGCAACCCCTGATTAACCTCCTCGATCCAAACCGGCTCTACTGAGGGCTCTGAACTGAGAACATCCAACTGTAGCTCGATCCGATCTGCGGGCGAGATCGAGCTGAGCGTAGACGGAGAGTTGTGGGGACGGTCGAAGTGGCGCTAGGGTCTGCTGCCACCGAGAGTTGAGGAGCGCGTCCTGCGAGGCGACGGATACCTGGCAGATCCGTTCCATCCGTCCGCTTCGTACACGCCCCAGGTGCAAGCCCACGCACCCCACACGCACCCTGGAGACCCCAGACGCAACTAAGCCGCTGTCGTCGGCACTGGGAAGTGCTTTAACGACAACGGCTTAGCTAAGTAGCGGGGATAGGATTTGAACCTATGACCTTCGGGTTATGAGCCCGACGAGCTACCGGACTGCTCCACCCCGCATCCAGGTCCGTGACGCTACGGCACGCTGGGGGGAAGGTCAAGCACTGTTATGGGGTGACGGCCACCGGTCGGCTCCGCTGGTTGCCACGCCGGTGCTTCGCCCCCCTCCCCGGCATTTCTGCGGAGTCCGAAGCCGCTCGCGTCCCTAACTTCGTGGCTAGGAGTTGTTCGCTACGCGGCACACCCGCAGCGTCCTACCCATTGCTTCGTTGTGGCCTACCGTGGTCTGCTGAATGGATCCCGTTCACGGTCTCAACTTCGCCGAGCCGTCTCTTCGTTTCACCGGAGTCCCCGCATGCGCCGAACCATCAGCTTCGCCGCGCTCCTCGTAGCAGCAAGCATCGTGCTGTCAGTCGCCCCGGAGCGGGCTGGCGCCGTCGGCACCCATGATGGCGTGTCGGTGGGCAGTTTCGAGGTGACCAGCTCGGGAACCAAGTTCACCTATCCCATTCTGCTCAACCTCAGCATCATCGGCGCCGAGGGCTCGGGTTTCGCTCTCCTGCCGGATGACCTGCCCGGAAGCCCTGAGGCGATGGGCTACGAGACCTTGAACAGCGTCGTGACGAAGAAGAAGCGGCTGACGGTGAGCGTGGAGGTCGGCGAAGGCATCGAGGCGCGCCGGCTGACGCTGAGCCTCAAGACCAAGAAGGGCGCGCTGCGGGGCAAGATCAGCTCGAACCGCGACGACATCAAGGGCGTCAAGGCCTCGCTGGTGCGCCTGGATCCGGAGTCTCCACTGCAGCAGGTCTGGACCGGAACCATGGCCCAGGGGCGAGGGAACGTCGCCGTGGCGTTGCTCCTTACCGCCCAGAAGTCCCCCCGCGGGCTCGGCTTCATCGGCACCGGGTTCGGCTCGATCCGCGACCTCACCCTTGATGGCGACCGCATGACCGGGACACTGGTTACCCCCGAGGGTAATACGGCGATCGATCTTGAACTCAACAAGAAGGGTCACCTCGCTGGTACGGCCGAGGGCGCACGTAATGGAGTGGTGTTGTGTCCGGCGGCACGACTTGCCGCCCCCCGGATTACTCGACTGAGTCCGCAGGAGCTCGCGTCCGGCAACTTCACCGAGGTGTCGGTCAAGGGCAAGAACCTTGCACCTGGCGGCTTCCTGTTCACTTCCGATCAGGCCGGAGTGACCGTGTCTCCGCCTGCGATAGCCAATGACAAGAAGGGCGCGATCCGTATCCTGGCAAACGGAGACGTTCCCATCGGCACCGCCGTCGCGCTCGACGTAGCCTCACCGGACGGCTCTATCGAGACCGCGGTAGCTCGATTGACCACCAGTGGCTCCGCGCCGGTCAGCTTCAGCGCCGACCTCCAGCCCATCTTCACAGCCTCGTGCGCGCTCTCGAGTTGCCACATCCAGCCGCCTGAGAACGACCCCTTGACCCGGACGGCGAGGGCTCCGGCGGGCTTGTGCTCGCGAGCTCGGCCTCCTTCGGCAATCTGTTCGGCACCCCCGCACGCGCGTTCCCGTCCCTGAATCGAGTCGAGCCGTTCGACCCCGAGCGTAGCTATCTGACCAAGGTGTTGCGTGGGGATCCGGACGCTCCCACGAACCGCATGCCCGCAAGCGGGCCGCCCTATCTGTCGGATGAAATGATCGGTCTGTTTATCCGCTGGATCGAAGAAGGCGCTACTCGCCAGTAGGATCCTCCGACCCGGCGGCTGCGTGCCCGGTGGCCGACTGCCTGTCGAGTGCGGTATACAGAGCCCTCACCGCGTTCCCTGGAGGCACCGTGCACCCGTTGAAGATCCGCCCGCCTGTTCTTGGCCTGGCGCTCCTGCTCACGTTGACCGCAGCCTCGACGGCCCACGCCGTTGATGACTTCACGCTCTACGAGCTTCTCGAACCGAGCACGCACCAGTTCGCTATCACCTACGACACCACCGCGGTTGGCGGCGGCATCGGCGGCTACTACTTCAACGGGATCCGCACCGGCTCCGAGGCGACCGACGAGAGCGTGGTCAACCGCGGCACGGGCAAGGAGCTGCCCTTCGAAGTCGTAGACGGTGTCCGTGCCAAGGCGGCCGGAATGTCGTCAAGGGTGTCCGACGACGCCCACTTCATCATGGTGCCATTGCCTGAAGGAACCGAGAAGGCTGAGGTACGGCTGCGGATCTACAAGACGTATGCCGACCCGGCGTCGTACTACGCCGAGGGCGACCGGATCGTTTTCGATCGATCGCTGGGGATCAAAGCGAATGCTGTCGTGCTGCCAGCCGGCTACGAACTGATCGAGAGTTCGGTGCCCGTGATCGTGAGCACTCTCGACGACGGCCGCGTGAAGGTAAGCATGCTGAACGATCGCAGCGATGCCCTGGGAGTACGGCTCGTTGGCCGAGCCCTCGCCGCGCCCACGACCGGAGGCTCCCGATGAAGGCCCGTCGAGTCGCATTGGCACTTGCGATCTGCGCGGTAACTCCGGTCGCCGCGCAGGAGCACCGTGCGGAGCAGGATCGGGAGATCACTTACTGGCTCAACCAACCGGAAACGCACAGTTTTCTGATTTCACACGACTTCACCGTCACCGAAGCGGGCACCGAGTACGTCCACAACTTCATTCGCGCCGGTAGCGAGGCCAAGGATCCCTCGTTCCTCAACCTCGAGACTGGCGTCCTGCTGCCGCTGCGTCACATGACCGGCGCGGAGCTCAACACCATGGGCGTCTACGGGTCGGAGGTCGAGCCCGAGAGCGGTGTTATCCAGGCCCAGCTGGCGGACCCGATTGCAGAGGGCCATACGGTACGTGTCCGCGTCCAGGAGACCTACACCGACGAAGGGCGCTACTACATGGAGGGCGATGAACTCGTCTGGGACCGCACCCTCGGCCGACCGCGCAACGTGGTGACCCTGCCTCCCGGCTGGGTTCTGGTCTCGGTCAGCACACCCGCCTCGATCTTCGAAGATGCCGAGGGGCGCGTCGCGCTGCGCTTCGTCAACCCGCGCAACGACTCGGTACACGTCGTACTGCGAGCCCGGCGACGGTAGCTGCCCGCGAATACACCGGGCCAGCCCTTGTGCGGGGCCGGCCCGGTGATCTCGCCTTGGGCGACGCCTGTTGTCAGGTCTCGCCTACTTGACGTTCGCCTCGATCAGTAGCTCGATCTCGACGTCTGCACCGACGACTGCGGTCTCGGCCCACATCCCGGTACCCACACCGAACGCCGTGCGGTCGATGTTGAGGTTGGCCTGGAATGAAGCGACCTGGGTTACTCCGCCCAGCATGTCGCGCATCTGCTCGGGAATGGGCTGAACACCGAGGAGCAGACGTCGTACACGACGGTTAACTCCCACTACGGCTACAGCCCCTACTATCGCGGCTATGGCGGTTGGGGCGGCTGGGGTGGTGGCATGAGCACCGGCACCACCTACGCGCGCTCGTACGACGAGGGCACCTTGATCATCGACCTGCTCGAGAACATTCCCGGCGACGAGGAGCGCATCGTCTAGCGTAGCTCTATCACCGATACCATCTGCCAGGCAGGCGAACCGCGTGCCACGATACAGGCGCTCCACGACATCGGTGAGCGCCTGTTCGAGGGCTATCCCGGTAGCTGAACCACCGTTCGCGCCTTCCCCTGACTTCCAGATCGAGACTCGAATGAAGCACCACCTCCATCGCCTGTCCGTTGTATGCCTGCTGGCCCTTGCGCTCGGCGCGACCGCTGGCTGCAAGGGCGTCTCTTACACGTCCGACTACGACACCGATGCGGGCTTCAGCAAGTACCGCACCTATGCCTGGAATCCGAAGGGCAACAACATGCCGAACGATCCGCGCTTCCGCGGCGACATCGTCGAGGCTCGGATCATCCGGTCAACCAACAAGGCGATGCAGGAGGTCGGGCTGACGCCGGCTGCCTCTGCGGAGAACGCCGATCTATTGATCACTTTCCACGCCGGCCTGGATGCCCGGATCACGGCCACCCAGGTGCAGGCGCATTACGGGTACGACTACTACTGGGGCGGCTACGCCGTCGGAACGACGTACCAGGCCTACTACGACCAAGGCACCATCGTGTTCGATCTGATGGCCAACTTGCCCGGCGGCGAGGACAAGCTAGTCTACCGCGGTCACGCGACGAGCGGTATCGAGGAGAAACCTCGCGAGCCGGCGGAGATGGATCAGAACATGGACCGGATCATGAGCAACATCTTGGGCAACTACCCGGGAAGCTAGCCACCGAGACCGACTACCACATCTCGCGCAGCTTGGCACCAACGTCGACCCGTGCCTTACCCAGGGCGCGGGCTTCGTCGGCCGGATGTTCGAAGCCTTCGGCAACCTGCTCGAAGCGGCCGCGAATTTCCTTCGGCAAAAAGCGACTGATCGGCGCGAACACGTGTTTGCCGCCGTCCTTGCGCTGGTGCGTGACGTAGAAACGCAGCGGATGCACCAGGTGCAGTTCGTTTTCCGCCCGCGTCATGGCGACGTAGAGCAAGCGGCGCTCTTCCTCGATCTCAGCCGTGGTACCTGTCGACATGTCCGACGGAATGCAGCCGTCGACCACATTGAGAATGAAGACCGAGTCGAACTCCTGCCCTTTGGAAGAGTGGATCGTCGACAGGATCAAGAAGTCCTCGTCCAGATGCGGCGGTCCCGCGTGATCGCCTGACGCCGCGGGCGGATCGATGGTGATCTCCGTCAGGAAGCGCTCGCGACTCGGGTACTGGCTAGCTGCTTGCTCGATTTGCTCCAGGTCGTCAGCGCGCAACGGCGCCGCCTCGTAGATGGCATGCAGGTACGGGTCGTACCACTTGCGAGCCCGACCGACGTCACCGGGCCACGCACCACCGTCCGCCGACAGGGCGATCATCAAATCGACCAGCCCAGGAAAATCGTTCTGGGCCGCAGCCGGCACCTCCATTTCCTGCAAGGCAAGCCACTCGCCGTTGGCGCCATCCAGGTGGTCGACGACCTTGTGCGCGGTTCCGGGCCCGATGCCGGGAAGTAGCTGGAGGACGCGGAACGCTGCCATCGAGTCGAGCGGGTTCTCGGCCCAGCGGAGGATCGCGACCATGTCCTTCACGTGGGCAGCCTCGAGGAACTTGAGGCCGCCGAACTTCACGAACGGTATGTTGCGGCGTGACAACTCCACTTCGAGAAGATCGCTATGGTGCGCGGTGCGAAACAGCACCGCCTGACGTTGGAGCGCGATGCCGGCTTCCCGCTGTGCGAGCACCTGCTCCACCACGTAGTTGGCCTGCTCGTTCTCGTCCTCCACCGCCACCAACCATGCTTTCTGGGCGGATGGCCGGTCGGAGAAGAGCTCCTTCGAGTAGCGCTCGTCGGCGAGATCGATCACGGCGTTGGCCGCATCGAGCAAGGGCTGTGTCGAGCGATAGTTCTGCTCCAGCGTGATGACTTCAGCGGGCGGCTCGAAGTGCGCCGGGTAGTCGAGAATGTTACGTACCGTGGCCGCGCGGAAACCGTAGATCGCCTGGGCGTCATCTCCTACTACGGTCATCCCGTTGCCGCCGGGTCGTAGCGGAAAGAGAACGTTCGCCTGCAGGAAGTTGGTGTCCTGATACTCATCAACGAACACGTGGTCGAAGCTATCGGCCACCGCGGGCGCCAGGTCCTCCTCTTGCATCAGATGCGACCAGTACAGCAGTAGATCGTCGTAGTCGACGATCGATCGCTTCTGCTTCTCTTCAACATAGCCGCGGAAGAGCTTGCGTAGCGACACCTCCCATTCCGCGCACCACGGGAAGTAGGTATCGAGAACCTCGTCGAGGCTCTGTTCGCTGTTGACCGTGCGCGAATAGATCGCCATGGTCGTGCCCTTGCGCGGGAACCGCTTGGCGCGAGCCGCCAGGCCCGCCCGACTGCGCACCAGGTCCATCAGATCCTCGGAGTCGGGACGATCAAGAACGGTGAAAGACTCGGCCAGGCCCAGCGCGGGCCCGTAGCGGCGCAGCAACCTGTTGGCCACGGAATGGAACGTGCCGGCCCAGCGCAACGACGTGGCTGTGGCCTTTGTCGGCCGGCCCTCGACGTGCGCCGCCTGCACGGCCGCAGCCACGATGCTCTCGGCGCGGCGTCGCATCTCCATCGCTGCACGGCGACTGAACGTAAGTAGCAACAGTCGTCGTGGATCGACTCCCCGAAGGATCAACTCAGCCACGCGATGGGCCAACGTGAGCGTCTTGCCCGACCCCGCACCGGCGATGATCAGTAAGGGTGGAACGGCGCGCAGATCGCCCTCCAGGCCGTACAACACCGCACGGCGCTGCGCCTCGTTCAGGCGATCCAGGTGCGTGGGGTGTACCGTGGATGCACCCTTTCCCCCGCTGTCATCGCCCACTTCGATCCGTTCCCCGATATCCCCCATGGCTCCCGGATCGTACACCAGCGAATAGACATCTGTCTGGAATAGCAACGGACCCGTCCCACATGTCCGCCGGCCTCTACATCCACACCCCGTTCTGCGCTCGGATTTGTCCCTACTGCGACTTCGCGGTCGCGACGGGTAAAGCCGCCGACCACGAGCGTTTCGCGAACGCACTTGTCCAGGAGATAGAACAGCAGGATCAACTGCTGCCCGGGACTTTCCCGACGGAAGACAACAGCGGGGATACACGGTTCGACACCATCTATCTCGGTGGCGGCACTCCATCCGCGCTGGAGCCGGAACAACTCCAGCAGATCCTGGAAGCCGTGCGTGCAGGCCTTCCGGTCGCCAGCGACGCCCAGATCACACTCGAGGCGAACCCCGAGGACGTCACCAACGCCAGCGCGGCGGCGTGGCACGAGGCTGGCGTTCGCCGCTTGAGCCTCGGCGTGCAGTCGCTGCTGGATGAAAGGCTAGAATTTCTTGGGCGGGCACACGCCGGGGCACAAGCTCGCGCGGCGGTCGAGACCGCCCGTTCTACGGGTTTCGATGTCGTCTCGATCGACCTGATGTTCGGCGCCTACGGGCAGAGCGCAGCCGCGTGGCGAAGTGAGCTCCATGCGGCCGTCGCGCTCGAGCCCGAGCACGTCTCCCTGTATCAACTGACGTACCACCAGAACACGCCGTTCTGGCGATGGCTTGAGACTGGTCGCCGACAGGAACTGCCGAACTCCGACCAGGCCGACCTCTATTTGGCGGCGGTGGAACTTCTCGGCGACGCCGGCTACGAAGCCTACGAAGTCTCGAACTTCGCGCGCACGGGCGAGTTCGAATCGCGCCACAACAACAAATACTGGCGCCATCTTCCCTACCTGGGACTTGGCCCGTCAGCGCACTCCTTCGATGGTCGCGACCGACGCTGGTGGAATCAACGTGAATGGCGCGACTGGGCGGCGACGTTGGAGGCAGGCCGGTCACCCGTTGCCGACAGTGAGGCGCTCACCAGCGAGCAACTGGCCACCGAGGCCGTGATGTTCGGCATGCGAACTCGCCGCGGACTCGATCTATCCGCCGCGAAGGCGGCCTGGGGCATCGACCTGGGCAAGCTGAATGAGGCACGGCTCGCTCTATGGCGCGAACAGGGACTGGTTGAAGGCATGAGCGTCATCCGACCCACGCCGAGCGGCATGGCGATCGCCGACCGCCTCGCCTCCAGTCTTCGTACTAGCTGACGCCGGACCAAGAGTACGTGGCTAGAGGACCTGCTTCACGAGCACGAGCCGGGTGAGGCACCATGCGTGCATCACTCCCCTGTCCGGCTCCTCGCGTGAACGAATCGTCCAACGTCCGCCAAGTCAGCACCCGCGACATCGTCGCGACCTGGTGGCCGCTAGCAGCGAGTTGGTTGTTCATGGCGCTCGAGGCGCCGGTCGTGAGCGCCGCGCTAGCTCGGCTGCCAGCACCCGAGATCCAGCTCGCTGCGCTGGGCGGTGTCGTCTACCCGCTGATGCTGCTAGTGGAATCACCGGTCATCATGTTGCTGGCGGCGTCCACGGCGCTGTCGAAGGACTGGGCGTCGTACCAGTCGCTGCGTCGCTATATGAACCGCATGAGCCTCGTGCTCACGGTCCTGCACATAGCGATCGCCTTCACGCCGCTCTGGAACATCGTGGCCGTGAACCTCATCGGTGCGCCAGACGAGATCCTCGGGCCGGCACGAATGGGTGTGGCTCTTGCCGTTCCGTGGACGTGGTCGATCGCCTACAGACGCTTCAATCAGGGTGTCATGATCCGGCATGGGCGAACGCGCCTTGTCGGGATCGGCACCGGCATACGTTTACTCTCGACGGCGACCGCATTGGCCACCTGCGTGTTCTTCGGTCTCGGCAGCACCGACCGCTTCCCCGGAGTCGCTGCGGGCGTCCTGGCCATCATCGTCGGAGTGATGTCCGAGGCCATCTTCATCGGCTTTGCCAAGCGAGCCGTAGTAGCGGAGCACTTCGACCCGACTAAGACGATCACTGGCGCGGTCGCTCCGGCAAAGTTCTTCGCCTTCTACGTGCCGCTCGCCCTGACGTCGCTGCTCGGATTGTTGACCCAGCCGCTGGGTAGCGCCGCCATCAGCCGGATGCCACGCCCCCTCGAGTCACTCGCGGCCTGGCCCATCGTGATCGGGATCCTCTTCGTTCTGCGTGCCGGCGCCACCGCCTACAAAGAGGTCGTGGTCGCGCTGATGGACCGACCCGGCGCGGAGGACGCGCTGTGGCGCTTTACACTTATCCTGGCCACCGGATCGGCCACAATCACCGCCGTTGTCGCCTTTACCCCGGTCGCTGACTTCATATTACTGCGGCTGTTCGGCCTCCGGCCCGAGCTCGCAGCGCTGGCCGCACAAGGGCTCCGCTGGGGCATTGCTCTGCCCGTCGCAGGCGCCCTGCAGAACTTCTACATGGGCGTTCTCGTGTACCGCCACAAAACCCGCGCCGTGACCGAGTCCATGGCGATCTTCCTGGGGGCGGCCGCAACGGTCCTGGTGGCCGGAATCGTCTACGGCAGGATTCCAGGGCTGGTCGTGGGCTACGTCGCTTTCTCGGTTGCCAACCTGCTGCAACTCTCGTGGGTCTGGCGCGCAACCCGAGTACTGCCCGCGG
>Ga0114999_10009315_pt1 | contig 10778 bp, 10 predicted proteins | sample ArcticOcean_MG_C_3_FD_89820 | JGI IMG/M metagenome (GOLD analysis project Ga0114999, IMG submission 89820) | Marine microbial communities from western Arctic Ocean - ArcticOcean_MG_CB8_126 | ecosystem: Environmental > Aquatic > Marine > Oceanic | place: Arctic Ocean: Canada Basin | collected... | reverse complement strand
TTCGGCGCCAAGGTCTCACCCCATAATCCAAGTGGTCCCATCTGCCACGCCGCGAGCCTGCAGATGTCAGCCGTACTCGATGCATTCGATATGTTGGAACTGCAATTCGATGAGAGTCCTCTGTTCAACGCACTGGTCAATTCACCCTTCACTCCTGTCGAAGACGGTCACACAACGCTGCCGCCAGGCCCCGGCCTGGGCGCAGTATTGGATGAAGACGTGCTGCAGCGCCATCTTGATTGGCCAGCGAGTGAGTGGCATATCTGAAATCTGGGGGAAGTTCGCAAACCGAATTGTGTTGAATGGCCATCGCAAGCGGTATCATTACCCTCCAAGCAAGTGAACACATCTAAAGGCACCTACATGGACATCGCACTGCAAGAAACCCTTAAAGCTGACTTCGATCGAGACGGATTCGTTATCATCCGCGACTTCTTCCCAAAGGAGCAGATCGATGAAATCTGTCGCCGCGCAGAAAACGCCACCAAGGATATCAAACACAAAGGGATGTTCAGCAATGTGACCAAAGGACTCGAGAGAATCGATGATTACTTTGGGGAATTGCTGCACAACGGTGCTCATGTGACCATTCTCGAAATGTTGTTAGGCAAGAAACCAGAAGCCACGACAGCCAGTTTTTTCACCAAGAACAAAAACGACCAGGAAATACATCCGCACTCGGACGCCATGCAGGGTGGCGTCATCTGGGTCGCGCTTGATGAGGTCAATAAGCAAAATGGCTGTCTACAATTTCTGAAAGGCTCTTATCTTAGAGAAGAAGAATTTGCCCACCTGAAAGCAGACGAGCCCACAGACCTGTCAGATCACCCTGACCTGGCCGAAGCAGCGATGAACTCCGGTGATATCGTATTCTTCAGACCAACAACGGTACATTGGTCTGGCCCGAACCTAGACGGCTCCGAGCGTAGAGGTTTCAATTGCTTCTACGTAGGCAATCCCTCCAAAGATTGGGGTAAGAATATGGGTAGGAAAGTGATCAACAAAGTAAAGGACGGTATCAAAAACGCCCTTTAAACCCAGCGTCCTCGGTGTAAACTGGGCAAAACTCAGAGGGTTAACCGTCCATGTCCATCCATGCCATCGACAACGCGCCGGGCGCGGTCATTAACGACGTCGACGTCGCACGGCTTGATGACAGTACCTGGCGTGAAATCTACCAGGCATTTCTGCAATACGGGGTACTCGTATTTCCAGGACAGAACGACCTGGACGATGCAGGTCAGAGTAACTTTGCACAAAGATTCGGTAATATCGAGAAACTGGGTCCTAGACAGAAAGGCGGTACGGTTCAGATTGCCAACACCAAACCGGATGGCTCGTTAGCACAGCCCGGTGACTATCAGTACGAATTGATCCATGGTAATGAGGGCTGGCATACAGATAGTACCTATATGCCACTTGCCTCCAAAGCCGCCATGCTGTTCGCTATGGTCGTACCGCCAGAGGCCGGCGAAACGGGCTTTGCGGATATGCGCGCTGCCTGGGATGCGCTGGATACTGAAACGCAGCACAAGCTCGAAGGGTTATCGGCCTATCACTCCCTGTATTACTCGCAGAAGGATGCCAATTACCAATTCACTACAGACAATGAATACGGGTTCCACGACAAAGGCGCGCCGCTCCGCCCACTGGTCAAGACGCATCCAGAAACAGGTCGTCAATCGATCTACACAGGTAGACATGCCTATGGGATTCCTGGCATGGCGCCCGATGAATCAGAGCAACTGCTGTCAAGGCTTCTCGAAGAAGCCTGCCGTCCGCCGCGAACCTATGTCCACCAGTGGCAACCTGGCGATCTGGTAGTTTGGGACAATCGTTGCATGATGCACTCTGCATTCCCCTATGACACACAATATCCACGAGTATTGCGCGGCACCCGCATCGCCGGAGAAGAAGAGACCGAGCTTGCACCAACCTATCCAGACGAACGCGCCGCAGCTTTTAAGCCAACATCTTCCAACGAATCCTCACGGGCAAAATAGAGTTTTAACAGCTTCCCTAACTGTTCATGCGCTATCCACCAACGTTACAGTAGTAGCTCCATCCGAGCATCCCGAAGGTCGGGCGCCAGATTATATTGATGCATAAAACTGACCAGATGTTGGTGCAGCTCTTTCGCCACTTCCGGGTGCTCATTTGCTACATTTTTTTCCTGCCCAGGATCTGTCGGCAAATGATATAGCCAGGATTCACCGGGTTCAGTGCTGTAGAGCAAGGCCCATTCATCGGTAGTAATCGTCGTGCTTGAACCCACTGACATCTTACGTTCCCGGCCGTCGACCTGACGGGTAATTTGACCAGGCTTAGAAAAAGGCTGGGTGCTGATAACGTATTGCCGACCCGCAATGCTGACATCCTGCATTCTGGGTAGCAGGGATTCGCCTTCCACCACGTCAGGGATATCCTGATCCAGGATATCGAGTACCGTGGGCATAATATCAACTGCCGATGTCAGTCCGCTGTACACAGCGGGTTCAACGCCGGGAGCATAGATCATCAACGGACAGGCAATGGTCTCTTCAAACAAGGGTGATCTTGCCCATAACCAGTCTTCATCGCCATCCTGGTAACGGGGGGTGACCGCCGCTTTGGTTTTTGGGTAGCCGAAGGATTTGCCAAACAGCCCACCATGTTCGCCAAAGTAAAAGCCGTGATCCGTGGTGAAGATGATGGCGGTTTTGTCCATCAGGTCCATGTTTTCCAGCTGTCTGATGAGGTAACCGATCCAGGTATCTACCATGGTGATCTCGCCACAGTAACAGGCGTGGGCCTTCTTCACATGTTCCTCGGTCATGCCCTCAACATCCTGCCAGTAGGCATAGGGCGGATCTATCCGTTCACCGTCATAGCCGGGCCAGTAAAGTTCCGTGTAATGGTCCGGTGCATCCCAGGGCTCATGGGGATCCCAGGCATCGATGTAGAGAAAGAAATCCTCTTTGTGATGCCGTTCCAGCCATTCAGCGGACTTCGTAAAGGTCTGCGGTGCAAAGCGATCTGACTCCACGCGCCATTTATCACGAACGTCGCCGTCGTACATAGAACCACCTATTTGACCTGACACTTCAATGAAACTACGAAAGCCGACATCGTAGTTCATGCCACCGCGCATATAGAATGGCGTATCGATGACAGCAGCTGTGTGAAAGTCGCGCCGTAAAAGTTGTGGGAGCGTTTGCTGATCTTGAGGCATGGGTTCCCAACCCATGGTGCAACCAGACCAGCGCCCCGTATAAAAGTCAGCCCGGGCAGGCATGGTCGGAAATGCAGCGGCGTAATGACGCTCGAACCGTACTGATTTACTGGCAAGGGCATCCAAGGATGGCGTTTGAATGGTGTTATTGCCATAACAGCCAAGATGGTCCTTACGAAAGGTATCGGCTGTAATCCAAATGACGTTCATGTAATGCTCCTAAAAAAGATATAGCCTGTCAGCAGCGATGACACCGCCGCTGGACAGGCTTATTCAGGTTTATTCCTCTTCGATAGCGATGGCTCTAATCCAGGTACCCTCCATACGTCCGACATTGAGTGGCAAACTCATGAAGAAACAACGGTCCTTGGTCAACTTCTCGATATTCACCAGCGGATAGGTGATAGGAATATTATTACCGGTCATTGCCCTGTGTGTCGGGCAGTTTTCGGGTTCGGGGGCCTTTGCTTTAGTTTCCCAACCAATGCCGGGTACCCCAGGGCATAGCATTTTGATTTTCATCTCTTCTGCTAGCCAATACGCTGTGTCGCCATCTATCCACGGGGTGTCTTCGCCTCTGTTGGTGCTACCCATGATGACAATGTCACCTTCCTTCACATTCGACAGGTGTTCCTTCAGAATCGGCTCGCCTTTTAGATGATCCAGCTGACAAACGCAGGCTTCACCATAATAAGCATCAATCGGCATTTCCCAGAGACCTTTCATACCATCGGGAAGACCACTCCAGTTATCGTTGTGCCGAATACCCAGCTGGATGTGTGAACCCATATGGCCACTGACGCCACCCACCGGCCACCCGGCGAAGGTGCCTTCGTTACAGGCAACCAGGTGCTCAATCGTACCGTCCTTTTCGTTGTAGCTCTCTTCCACGATCCAGGGCATGTTGTATACGTCGCGCACACCTTCTTCGATGGTTTGGTCCATACGGGTAACCCGGGAAACGAGCTCCCACGATAGATCTACTATTTTGTGTCCTTTAAGACTAATCATAATGTCCCCTTATTCTTCTTCCAGGGCAATTGCCCTGATAAAACTGGCTTCAGACTTAACAAAGTTCAGTGGTGTACCCACATAGAAAACCCTGTCTTTAGTTAACGTTTCAATGTTAACCAGCGGATGTGCGACGGGGATATTGGCACCCAGTAGCATGCGTCTGATCGGTGAATTATCGGGGGCGGCGAGCTTTAGATCGTATTGCCACTCAATACCTGGCACACCGAACCCGATCATTTTGATTTTGCGATCATTGATCAACCATTCGCAGGTTGATTTGGATATCCAGGGCTGCTCCAGTCCCGTATAAGGACTCGTCATTAATACGATATCGCCTTCCTGGATATTGCCGAGATGTTCGGGCTTGATTTCCTGACCGCGGACGTCGCCTTCCTTACTGAGCAGACTCATACCCTCTCCGAGGGGATACTCGCTCGGGTTTGTGATGGCCTGTGGGGCGAGATCTTTCAGATTACAAACAGCAGCCTCACCCATAAATGTCTCAAGGGGAAATTCCCAGAGACCTTTCATATCTTCCGATACACCAGCCCAGTGGCTGATATGACCCTTACCACCCTGCACGTGAGAACCGTGGTGGCTCGTCATGCGTTCCTGGTGCCACACCTCATCACCTCCGGGAGGCGCCGCATACAATGTAAACAGTGAATTATCCCCGGCAAATCGGCCTTCCTTCATGACCCAGGGCTTACCATAGGGATCATTCGTGCCTTCCTCGACTGTGCCATCCACACGATAGATCCGTGCCTCGAACTGTGGACTCAAGTCCACCGGCTTATAACCATCAAAACTAAACATCTCGCTTCCTCTTATGTTTGAGCGGCCTTAAGTGTACAGGGAGTCTTTATAGTACCCAAGCCCACTGTCGTTGGTGTTCCCCCAAGAAAAATTGCGCAATCTTTGGGTAAGACGACCGATTTTCACCCTCAAACCCTCTATTACTCTGTAATGGACGGAAACACGAACTCACTGATCAGAAAATGCATGGGTCTCACCCTGGCGTTTCACCTGCTTGCCGCTGTCTTCAGCGACGGTTTTCATCACGCGGACGAACACTTTCAGATCCTCGAATTCAGCGCAGCGCAGGTACTCACCAGCGCACCCTCTGTCTGGGAATACGAGGCAGAAATGCGGCCCTGGCTCCTGCCCAGTGTGGTGACTGTACTCATTGAAACCTGGCGAGCCTTCGGTGTCGATGATCCATTGCTATGGGCCATGAGTTTCCGAATCCTGTCGGCATTGTTGTCCTGTGCTGCCCTGTATTTGCTGGTGTTGTGTCTACCCGGCTGGATCACGGATGCAACGCTGCTTAAAGTCGCGATACCAGCCACCTGTCTGATTTGGTTTCTACCGTATTTAGATGCCCGTGGATCCGGTGAAAACTGGAGTGGCACACTGTTCCTGCTAGGATTTGCGCCGCTGCTGCTTGCTGAACAGCATGTGCAACAGAAAGTGGCGCCAACTCGTCACTATTGGCTGCTGGGTTTTGCCTGCGGCCTCTGCTGGGGGCTGGCTTTTCATTGCCGTTACCACATCGCAGTGGCCTGTATCGGTGCGACTTTATGGCTGATCGTCTACAGCCGGTTGCCGAAAACAACCCTGATCGCACTGGTATGCGGCAGTCTCGGCGCCCTCTATCTCGGCGGTTACCTAGATGCCCTCGGTTACAACCATTGGGTACTGACCGCGTGGAACTATTTTGAGCAAAACATCCTATTGGACAAGGCATCTGACTTTGGCGTGGATCCATTCTACTTCTATATTCAGCAGGGACTGATCCAGGGCATCCCCCCTATTAGCATCGTACTACTTGCCGGGCCGGTACTGTGCTGGATTTTGCTGCCCAAACACCCCCTCACCTGGATCACGTTGCCATTCGTATTACTGCACTTGCTCGTGCCACACAAAGAGTTACGTTTCCTGTTTCCAATTGCTGTGTTTGCAGTGCCTATGGCTTTTCTGGCCCTCAACGAACTGGCACGCGATAGTCATTTTATCAGGCAACGAATTGTCAAACTGCGACCCGTTACCTGGTCTCCACTAATCGTATTGAATTTCGTTGCAATGATAATTGTCAGTGCCGTTCCCGCAAGGGTTGATATTGACATGTATCGCACCATCAATGCGTTGTCACCGGACAGAATCTATGCATGGCAGGAATCTCCCTATCAGCGGCATGGACTCACCGTCTCTTTCTATCGTCCGGAGGCTCTGCAGGTTGATGTCGTGACGGATTCTCATGCACTGTCAAATATTCTTCGTTTCACGGAAGAACCCGTCTGGATAACTGTGAAAGATTTTTCCCACCACGCATTGGACGGTCGCTGCTCATTGATTTCAAGAAACCTTCCCGGCTGGCTTACAGCACCTTATCTACAAGATTACGCGTGGCACAAAAAACTTCGCATCATTTCTCTATTCCAATGTGAGCCGACTCGAAATGCCATCGCCAGCCGAACATCGACGCAATCGCTCATAGGTGAATAGCAAGTCCACCGTACTTTTTTGGTATGATTTCCTTCGTTAAATTGTTACAGACGTTGATAGCATACTCTCGTATTCGGTTGCTGGCACGTCAAGCGGTGACCTATGCAATTGACAAAACTGGTGGAATACTTCATTCCAAACGAAGTTCGCGTTCAATCGATCAATGACTATTTTCGCGGTCGGATTCTTATTGTTTCAAGCGCTACAGCTTTTGTTGCACTAACAGGATTTTTTATCTCCCGCGGCATCCTGGAGGGTTTTGACAAACCGGCCACCCTCATTCTTCTCGCCGTTGTACTGGTCACCGCAACGACACCCTTCCTGTTTCGATTTACTCAATCAGTAACAATTGCTGGCTTCTATCTCACCATGAGTTCCACCCTGGTCCTAACGGCGTTTTCATTTATCGACGGCGGATTTTATTCAACGGCATTGCTCTGGTTCCCTATTTTGCCATTGTTCGGCGTCTTCTTTTCCGGACTACGTTACGGCGTTGTAGTCACCACTGTCTTAATACTTGATCTCATCTTCCTGGTCTACGCGCACCATATCGACATCGTTCCAATGAATATTTTCAGCGGTACCACAACGCTCTATTTTTTGTATTTCGCCAGCATCACTGCAGTGATTACGATTCTATTGTTCCTCGCGTCGTTCTATCTTTCCTGGCAAAAAGCCGTGCAGGAAAGTTTGCTTGAGGCAAATCAGGCAAAGAATGAGTTTTTATCCGGCATGTCTCACGAGTTACGTACCCCACTTAACTCCATCATGGGATTCTCGGAAGTTCTCGAACGCGGCTATGTTGGCAAACTCAACGAAAAACAATCGGAGTACGTGTCCCATATCAATGCCAGCGGTAGTCACATGCTGGCTCTGGTCAATGACCTTTTGGACGTTGCCAAGATCGAATCCGGTGATGTGGATTTCAATCCCACATCGGTTAATGTGCATCAGCTACTATCGTCCAGTGCATTCATGTTTCAAAACGACGTTGCCAAAAAAAGCGTCGAACTATCTTATCAGGAGGATAAGCAACTGGAGTCGCTGTCATGTTTGCTGGATGAGTTCAAATTCAAACAAATCCTGATCAATCTTTTGTCCAATGCCGTAGAATTCAGCCCGGATAAGGGGCGCATCGTCTTACAGGGTAAAGTCGATAATGATACTCTCTCAGTATCAGTCTCGGATGAGGGGCCCGGCATTCCCAGGGAATATCACCAGCAAATCTTTGATCGGTTCTTTCAGATCGATGGCCGTGACAACGTGTCACCCGGAACCGGCCTTGGTTTATCGATTTCCCAATACTTTGCCGAACTACATGAGGGACGCATTTTTGTTGATCAATCAGATAATAACTGTGGGACTAAAATCACGTTAGAAGTACCCCTGCGTATTGCGGATGTACCTGCATGAAAACCATTCTCATCGTCGAAGATAATGCTCTGAATCGGCAGTTACTCGAAGCTATTCTTGATGCTAACCATTACGACCGACTGTCCGTTGATAACGGTTCGTCTGCCGTTGAGCTCGCAATATCGAAACTACCTGATCTCATCCTCATGGACATCCACATGGTCGGTATTGATGGCTACACGGCACTCACCATGATCCGCGCCAATGATGCCGCCGCAAAAATCCCGGTTATCGCGATCACTGGTAATGCAACGCTGGATGACAGACGACGTATGATTACCGCTGGCTTTGACGACATTATCAAGAAGCCTTACACCATCGATACCGTCCTAGACATGATCAGCAGCATCCTCGGTACTCCTTGAGTCATTTTGTAATTACGCACATGGTCCACGTGAGTTGCGTTGTGGCATCCGGCACATTCTTCCTGGTTCGCGGTATGTGGATGTTGCTCGACAGTTCCATGTTGCAACATCCGGTTGTACGCATCGCACCGCACGTCATCGACACCCTCTTACTGGCCTCGGCCATTGTGCTTGCCATCACCATCCGCCAGTACCCGATTACCGACGACTGGTTGACGGTCAAGGTGGTACTGCTTGTCGTCTATATTTTGCTGGGTACCGTTGCCCTAAAGCGCGGTAAGACAAAGCGAATTCGTAGCATTTGTCTGGTACTCGCGCTTCTGACATTTGGCTTCATGATGAGCGTCGCACTATCCCATCACCCACTGGGCATTTTGAACCAAGTCACCGGTTGACCTGCGCCAATGCAGCACCAATCATTTCCACTTCACGGTCAGCCCTGCGCCACACCGGGGCCTGAGCATAACGCTCGGCGTAGCCTAGTGGCGTTAATGCCTGGATATCTTCCAGTGGTTCATAGAGTGGACCATATTGAATCTGCCCGGTGACATTAAGGTCTGGCTTGAAGGCCATCAGGTGTTTAAACAACCCAAAAAGCTGACTCTGGTTCCCACCAATTGCATGATAAAGCGGCGTTTGCCCGCCAATGCCGGATGGCTCAAAACCTGCCTGTGCATTCAAGTCAGCACCCAACTGCAGCAATAGATCAACGCATTCTCTCTCATTGAACTCGACGGCCACGTGCAACAGCGTCACATTACTCAGTGTTAACTGCATGCCGTAGTCCAGCGACACCCTCTGATGCAGTAATTCTGGATCCTTGTCTATAAAAGTACGCAGCTGATCAACCTGCCCACGATGAATCGCCATAATGGGATCGTCAGTCCAACTGGCACCATGGTCTATCAACAACTCAATGCATTCGTGTTTGGGTCCAATCTTGCGCCCATAGGTGGACAGCAGGTTCTGCATTGCACCAGCATTAGCGTCGGCACCATGCTCAAGCTCCCAGCGCAGCCCCTCCGGATTCTGGAATTCGGTGTTACCGAGGCAATCGAAGGTAAATTCCACTGCCGTTTGCAGCAGACGCTCAGCGACCAGGAAGTGACTGTAGAGCAGTGCTCGCTCCATGGCAGCGAGGAGCTCCGCCTCAGGCACTGTGTCTGAATTTAATATCAGATCAACAATCTGCTCATGACCATTATCTGCAGCCATTACAAACGGTGATTCGAAGGGGGTCGGTTTCGAATCATCGCGTCCATCGACTGCTGATTGTGAATCTTCAGTGATGAGCTCCCGAACAGTTTCGGCATCGTTGACGCGAACCGCCGCCAGCATGCTGGCGCTAGAACCTGCTTCCCTTAACAGTTGATACACTGCGACCAGTGCAGGGTTAAGTCCTTCACACAATTGTTGTTGATACGGTAGTGCTACCAACAGGGTACGATCCTCATCATCGACGCAATGTACTAAAGATGAATCGTTCGCCAGCAGGCGTTCCACGTATTGAACATCACCTTCGCGACCTGCCTTATGGAACGCCTGTTGTCGTTCCAACTGGTCAGTGGGAACAATCTGTTGGGCAGCATGTTGCGACCGAACTGCAGCTCCCAGATCCTGCCAACGGTCAAATTCGAGTTCTGCGGCGATGACCAACTGGGCATCGGCTAGTTTGACGGTCTCGTTTGAAAGTTCGCTGCCCATCAGCTTGCGCAGCCTGGGCTGGCTTGTGCCAAAACGGCGCATGGCGGCAGGATGTTGTGCCTTCAGTGCTTTGAGCAGGTCTTTCGACTGCTTTTTGTATTGCTCGATATCAGCGTGCGGGGGAAGATTATTGCTAAGGGTCATAGTGACCTCCTTTCATTATCGCCGGTGTCCGCCAACTGGCTGAAAAGAGGTTGTTAACCTGTTTATGTTTACTACTAGGAACGTCTGATTAAGGCCTTTTTCCGCGATGGCTGCGTTGAACCCGTACTCGAAACCTCGCGAATTTAAAGCCTATTCGCGATTTTCTGCGTGCGGGTTCGCCTTGCCCTCACAAAAAAATGCACTTAATCAGAGGTTCCCTAAGTGGGCACTGCCCTTTCCGCGGACCGGCGGCGTCCAAAAACGCACACCTAAGTATACCTCTCAATGCGTTCGGGACACCAGTGCGAGTCTTCTCCAACACGAGATGAGCCTGTAGCAGGGTGATAAGTGTTTCCAATATGAAATGAGCCTGAAATAGCTTGAACAGTCGTTCATGATCACCGGATGAAAACGATCATGAG
>Ga0114999_10009314_pt1 | contig 10779 bp, 10 predicted proteins | sample ArcticOcean_MG_C_3_FD_89820 | JGI IMG/M metagenome (GOLD analysis project Ga0114999, IMG submission 89820) | Marine microbial communities from western Arctic Ocean - ArcticOcean_MG_CB8_126 | ecosystem: Environmental > Aquatic > Marine > Oceanic | place: Arctic Ocean: Canada Basin | collected... | reverse complement strand
CATTTTTTATAAAGTTGGTCTGTGGTTATATTCAAATTAGCTGCCATTTTGTCAAATGGCCGAGGTATAATTTCTATATCTTCTTGTAATTCTCTAATCACTGCCTGTTCCTCAGGAGTAACCACTTGAGCTTGATTCCAGTTATTCAATGATTCTGTTTTATTAAAGCCATCTGGACTATAGTTATGCGATAAACCCTTCTGATTTACCATGTCAAAGTTTACGCCTATTTTAAAGAATTTAATTGTAGGCATGATACGACACTCTGTTGCACCAGTATTTTCATACATAACACTAATAGTTTCTTCTAAGTCATGGCTTGGAGGAACTGCGATTGTAAACCACAAATTATAATAAGAACCCTCTCTAGCGTAATTATGGCTAACACCAGGATGCTCGTTTATATACATGGCTCCATCATGGAGTTGGTTTTCTGGAAAAGCAAATGCAACTAGTGTCGTTTTGTAACCAAGTTTACGGGTGTCGAATATTGCTCCTATTTGCCTCACCACATTTGTACGTTTCAATTCTAACAATCGGGTTATAACCTCTGATTCTTCTATACCTAGAGATTCTCCAAGAGTTATAAACGGGGTATCTACCAGGGGAAACTCTGTCTGAATTTCATTGAGCAGCTTTCTATCCATTGAATCCATTTCACATCCTCATTCAGGATATTATGAATTACTAATCTAGCTGTCACACATCCCGGTTATAATTTCTTTATTTATAAAACATATCAATTATACCTAATTCATATACAAATTTACAGTCATAATTAAAATTCAAATCTCTTGCATGAAGTCGTAAACTATTAGTGCAAAACCTTGCAAAATTCCACGATAGACAAATACAAAATTGCAGAATATCATTTATTAATACGTAATTAGTGAAAAAGAACATTAATAAAACACTACCTTTCTAAATATTAGCGTAATTAAAAATAGGATTGATTAGAAATATGTTTAGCAAAATTCAGCACCTAGGTTATCAAGTAACAAATTTGGATAAAGCACAAGAGTGGTTCTTGCATATATTTGGAGGAGAGTTTGTGCCAGGCAGAACTTCACCTAATGGTGGACGTAACGGATTTATGCACTTCGGACAAATAGAAATAGAATTGATCCAGCCAGCAGATGCGTCATTTATTCCTGACGGAGAAATGGTAATGCATCACGTAGGATATTTAGTGCCAGACATTTCGGAGGCTGTGGTAAATCTTTCTAAAAAAGGTTTTAAATTCGTTTCAGATACTCCTAATGTAAACATATTGGGGCAAAAAGTTTTATATTTTGACAGCACTACTACCAATAATTGTAATTTGCATTTAACTGAATTGCCCGCATCTCCTAATACCGCTGGTTATGGTAGTGGATTACCAGTAATAGATATAGTCCATGCAGGATACTTAGTTAAAGACGTAAGTGAAGCTGTTGCTTGGTACGAAGAAAAATTTGATGCCGTAACAGTTGGAGGTATTGGAGCTTCTAGAAGAGGGGCTCGAAATGCTTATGTGAACTTTGGAAACGTACAAGCTGAATTAATCGAGACAGACGACCTTAATTTGCTCAAAGGAGAGACTATAATTTTAGACCACATCGGATTAGTAGTAGATGATATTCAAAAAGAAATCGGAACCTGCCAGACTCACGGCGTTGCTTTCGTAGCGGAACAACCAATAACAAACCGAATTGGTCAACAATTGTTATATTTCGATAACGACAGTAGCCTCGGAACGGGAATGCATTTAACACAACTACCATTGGAATGATTATCTATGAGTTTATTAGGTGAACATTCTAATATAATACTTATAGGATTTATGGGTTCTGGTAAGACAAGCGTGGGATTAGAATTATCTATAAAAACAAATATGGACTTCATAGACACAGATTTTCAGTTAACTGAGTTATTTGGAATGAGCATATCCGAATATTTTACTACCCACAATGAAGAAGAATTCAGAATAGAAGAACAAAAAATAATAACTGAAGTTTGTAAATGCAAGAACAAGGTTGTAGGCACTGGCGGAGGGGCTTTTTTAAATCAAAAAAGCAGATCTACGATGCTAAATTCAGGTACTGTCATATGGCTCAAGGCCAGTGAACAATCTATTATTAACAGGATAGAATCCGATACCGGTACGATCCGACCTTTACTTACCACAGGAAATTTAAAAGACAATATCAGTACTCTGTTATCCGAACGCCAGAAAATTTATAATGAAGCTCATATAAATGTAGAAACAGATAACCTATCTCCGGCCGAAATATCAGACATCATACTCACAAAAATGAAATAAAAGGTAAAAATTATGCCCACTTCAACTTTAGCTGCAACCGTAAACCACACTACAGGCACATACCCAGTAAAAGTAGGCTGGGGTATTATTGAAAATTTAGGGCAAACCATACTTGAATTAGGCAATACGGGGCCAGTGTATATAATTACTGATAGTAATGTAATGAACCCTTATGGCAGGCAAGTACAATGGTCTTTACAGAAAGTTGGGTTAAAAACTCATTGCTTTGTTTTTCCTGCCGGTGAGCAAAGTAAGAACCAAACTTCAGCGAGCGCTATTTACGAATGGTTGGTAGCTCGAAAGGCCGAACGAAAACACATGATAGTTGCTGTAGGCGGAGGAGTAGTCGGGGATTTAGCAGGATATGTAGCCTCTACTTTTCTCAGAGGAATACCATTCATACAAGTTCCAACAAGCATGGCCTCAATGGTAGATGCGTCAATTGGAGGCAAAGTCGCAATAAACTTACCTCAAGGCAAAAATCTCGTTGGATCTTTCTATCAGCCACAAGCAGTCATAGCAGATGTATCAACTCTACAGTCGCTAGGAAAACGCGAATTGTCAGAGGGTTGGGCTGAAGCTATCAAACACGGCTTTATATTAGATCACAGTTTGGTAGATGTGTTTGCAAATAACTCCTCGCAATTAATGAGTCTAGAACCAGAGATCACCACTGATGTCATCAGCACCAGCATGGCAATTAAAGCCAATATAGTGAGCCAAGATGAAAAAGAAACGCTGGGGCTACGTATATTATTAAATTACGGCCATACAATAGGACACGCGTTAGAAGCCTCAACTGAATACGGCAGATTCATGCATGGAGAAGGTGTATCAGTTGGTATGATCGCAGCATCCAGAATAGCAGAAAAAATGGGTCTTATCGACAGCCAATTAGTGCAATTCCATCTAGATATTCTTCAACAATATGATTTACCTGTGCGAGCAGACAACATTAATTTAGATAAATTCAAATCGGCAATGTCTTTAGATAAAAAAACTTTATCTGGTAAGAATCAATGGGTCTTGTTAGATAAGATTGGTAAAGCCATAGTGAGAACAGACGTGGATCCTAATATTGTGGAAGAAGTAATTAGAGAATTAATCCACTGATACCTTATTATTACGATTGATGTAGCCTTTGAAAAATAAGCCTAATATCCAAAGGGAAATGCAGCTAGCGCTACCCAATAAAATACATATAGCTAATTGCCGTATAAATAGTGAATTCCCCATAAAAGATGATGCATATTCCAAAGCTACTGACAAACCTCCAAAGGTTAATAATAATCCATATATGATTCTAATTTTGTCCGGTCTTACATATTTGGTAGCCAGTGCGCCTACTTGGGATAAGAAAAATGCTGGAACTAACATTAAACTCGCCATTACAATATCTACGTTATCAGATAATGCATATAAAAATGTTCCCAACGATCCTGTAACTATCACTTGCATCAAATCAGTACCAATCGCAACAGTCGTGGGTATTCCGATAAAATATATTAATACCGGCATTAATATAAAGCCACCACCAGCTCCTAAAAGGCCTGCGATAAATCCAATTATGAAACCAATCATGACAATAACTAGTATAGACATGGATTCTATTTGAGCTACAGGAAAATTTAAATAGGTCGATTTTTTTCCTAAAAAAGGTATATAAATAAATTCTGGACCAATTCTAAGTTCTCTCAAGAATTTAGATGCAGGTTTGGTTGCTTCGGATACATTATCATTCTTGGCCTTTCTATATGATTTCAAAGAATCATAAATGATAAACATGCCTACGCTACTCAGCAAAATTACATACAACCCTTTTATCACTGGAGCAGACAAATCATTTACTGCTAAAAACTGATTTAATCTTTCAGCAATAAAAATAGCTGGCATAGTGCCTGAAATCAAGCAAATTCCAAATTTTATGTCTACGTTACCTAATTCACGATGTTTTAACGTGCTGATTATGGATGTCCCCATAACTAAGGTTATTCCCGTACCCACTGCGAATAATGGAGGCACTCCCAAAACAAGTAAACTGCCAGTAATGAGAAATCCACCTCCGATTCCAAAAAAACCGCTCAGTGTCCCTACTAACAGACCAAGTAATACTAAGACAAAAGGATTGATTATTATTTCAGCATTTGGAAATAGCATAATACTTCACGAGCCTTTACGAAGCATTTTATTTAACAATCGCCAGCTGGTCCATAATCCAACAGAAATAACCATAACCATCGACATAACAAATAGAGCCCACAAAAATCTGTTCTGATCAGGTAAATTCTCGATAAAGGTCAAAATCATTTGAATCATTATATATTTAATACCTCAGAACTGATAAGGTTAACTTAATTAACATATGTTTACATTCAGCATACATTCAAAGCTTGGTCATGCACGCGCAGGTGAGTTTACCACGGCCCATGGTACCGTAACAACGCCCGTCTTCATGCCTGTGGGTACTCAAGCAACAGTAAAATCTCTAACACCAGCAGAAATAAAAGAAATTGGTGCTTCAATTATATTAAGCAATGCGTATCATTTGTACTTACAACCAGGTATTGAATTAATTGAAACATTCGGAGGAATCCACAATTTTATGGGATGGGATATGCCAATCCTTACAGACAGTGGAGGATTCCAAGCTTTTAGTCTCAGCAGTAACAACAAAATATCTGACTCAGGAATTTTGTTTAAGTCTGTAAATGATGGCACAGAGCACTTTATGACCCCTGAACAAGCTACTCTCAACCAAATAGGTATAGGAGCAGACATCATAATGTGTTTTGACCATTGCATAGCTTTCGGTGCACCAGAAACTGAAGTAACATTGGCAATGAACCGTACACATAAATGGGCCCTACAATGCAAAGACACTTTTGAACAAAAAGGAAACATTACTCGCCAAACACTGTTTGGCATTATTCAGGGAGGGACTAATAGGAAGTTGCGAGATATTTCACTCGAATTTATGATTAAACAGGAATTCGAAGGCTACGCAATTGGAGGGTTAGCAGTTGGAGAAAGAAAATCAGAAATGTATGATACCGTCAAATTTTGCACACAAAGTTTGCCGGAAAATAAGCCTAGATATTTAATGGGAGTTGGATCTCCTGAAGATTTAGTTGAAGGAGTATATGCAGGTATAGATATGTTTGACTGCATCATGCCTACCCGAGTAGCACGTAATGGGTCATTATATACAGACACTGGTCGAATAAACATCACCAATCAGCAATACAAAACTCAAGAATCTCCACTATTAGAAAATTGTGATTGCTATGCATGTATTAATTTTTCAGCAGCTTATATACATCACTTATTTAAAGCAAAAGAACTGCTTGGGCTTAGACTGGCTAGCATACACAATCTAAGATATCTATCAAACTTGATGTGCTCTATTAGGGCATCAATCATTGACTCAACATTTTCAGAATTTCGTAAGGAGTTCTGGGGAAATTACCAAACGGCAAATAACGTGAAAAACAATGCCACCATCCACCTTGCCTAGATTTTACCACCAGCCACAGCGGGGACGATACTAATTTCATCGCCTGTGTTGGTTTCCGTTAATATTCCATCAAGAAATCTAACATCTTCGCCATTCAAATACACGTTAACGAAATATCTCATTTCTCCATTTTCATCTATCAATCGTTCTTTAAACCCGTTAAAATTCGATTCAAGATTTTCAATAACATCTTTGATTGTGCCGCCATCAGCGTCAACAACATCTTTCCCGTCAGTCAATCTGCGGAGTGGGCTTGGAATTCTAACTGTAATGCTCATAGTATCTCCTTTGGAAATTATTTAAATCAACCTTGAACCAGATCACCATTAATTGAGTCTACCCGGACTCCTGTAGACGTCACCCAGTCTATACCTTTAATTATTTCTTCTTCTGTGCCAATAAGTTCTAATATCACCCAACCCATGTCTTCACGAATATCTGCTCTTCTGATATTGGTTTCTAAGTCGAAGTCTTTTCCTAATTTATATATAACAGATTGAGTTATCATGTGTGGAGGGAATGTAAATATGTATCTCTTGCTAAACATCAGGACTGCAGTTGGCTATAAGCAGATTCAAAAGAATCCATTGTTGCTGTAATAGGCACAGTATTTACATAGCTTTCAACTACTTCCTGAGTTTTTAATCCATTGCCTGTTATATAAACAACTGTTCGTTCGTCTGGTTTAATAGCTCCTGATTCAGCTAAGGCTTTTAGTACAGCTATCGAAACCCCACCTGCTGTTTCAGTAAATATTCCTTCAGTTCTTGCTAGCAATGCAATACCTTCAGCAATTGAACTCTCGGGAGTTGCAGTGGCGGAGCCGTTAGACTCTTTAATCACTTTCAAAGCATATATACCATCAGCAGGGTTACCTATAGCTAAAGATTTTGCTATAGTGCTCGGCTTTACGGGAATGACACGTTGTTGATTATTAACCCACGCAGAAACTATAGGTGAACAACCAAACGCTTGCGCCATGTGCATCTTAGTCGTTACTGACGGGTGATGAGCAGAATTTTGGTCATCACCAAATGACATACCTTCTATACCGTCTAACAACCCCAGGCAAGCTAACTCATTGAAACCTTTCCAAATTTTAGTAAACATTGCACCAGAAGCAGCCGGCACCACAACATGATCAGGCAATTGCCAATCCAATTGTTCAGCCACTTCATAACCAAGAGTTTTACTACCTTCGGCATAATACGGTCTCATATTCACATTAACAAATGCCCAAGGATAATTATCAGCGATTTCACTGCATAATCGGTTCACATCGTCATAATTACCGTCAATCGCCATTATGGTAGGACCATATATAGACGCGTTTATAACTTTTCCTTTTTCTAAGTCCGCGGGAATGAATACAACTGACTTGATACCTGCTCTTGCAGCGTGAGCCGCAACACTAGCCGCCAAGTTACCAGTAGATGCACAAGATAATACTTCATAACCAAATTCAATGGCTTTAGTACAAGCCACAGAAACGACTCTATCCTTAAAGGAGAATGTTGGATTCACACTATCATTTTTTATATATAAATTGTTCAACCCTAATTCTTTACCTAAATTACCAGCTTTCATCAAAGGAGTCATTCCGGTAGTTATGTCAACTGGATTTTCTCCACTCGCAGGAAGTAAATGCTTATATCTCCATATACTAAGTGGTCCATTAGATATCTGATCTCTAGAAATTGCCTCTCTAATCGTAGAATAATCATAAGCAACTTCCAATGGACCAAAGCAAAACTCACACACATTTAATGCTTCTGCAGGGTAATCTCTTCCACATTCTCGGCATTTCAAACCATTAATAAAAACCAATATACTTCTCCATCCAGATGATTCATTACATACTCTACCAGCAAATCATACTAGCAAAGGGCATATTTAATGTCAATAAGAGCTTAAATTACTATAGACATATCGCACATATTATCTATAGAATACTTTGAAATGAATACTTTACAATTAATACCAGGAAAAATTGGCTTTGACACTGTGGCTTCATCGGGAAACATAACTCACATAGTGACAATATTACTAATCCAAATAGCAATTATATTAATAGCCGCAAAGTTGTCAGGTGTATTAGCCACTAAATTTTTAAAAATGCCTGCAATACTCGCTGAAATAGGAGTAGGGGTATTAATAGGCCCTTTCGCACTTGGGTCATTAGCTATACCCTTCTTCGGTCCACTGTTTCCTATCGCTCATCCAGATGTGATAGGAGCTCTACCGGTAAGTAATGAATTATTCTCAGTTGCTCAAATTGGTTCTATAGTTTTGCTTTTCGCTGTCGGCCTCGAAACCAATTTCAGTACATTTTTAAAGTATTCCGGGCCAGCTACATTAGTAGCGTTAGGCGGTGTGATATTCCCTTTCCTCCTAGGCGCTTATGCAGCTGTGATATTGGGTATTGCCGGGCCAGGAGGCATTTGGTCTTTAGAAGCTTTATTTATGGGATCAATATTAACTGCAACTTCAGTTGGTATAACCGCTAGAGTGCTGTCTGATATAGGACAGTTAAACTCTGCAGAAGGGACAACTATAATAGCGGCAGCCGTCATTGATGATATATTAGGCATACTGATACTTTCTATTATAGTAGGTATTAGTGTTTCTGGAAAAGTTGATATTTGGTCAATAAGCACCATAGGCGCCAAAGCAATAATATTCTGGGTCGCTTTAACAGGGATTGGGTTAGCAACTGCTAAATACGTAGAAGCATTTCTTGATAAAATAGGAACTCCCCAGACCAATATCCCAATCATTTTAGGAATAGCACTACTGTGTTCTGGATTGGCTGAATTATTTGGCCTAGCATTCATCATTGGAGCATTTTCAGCAGGTCTAGCATTTTCTACTACTAAAATGAAAACAACACTAGAACACACTTTAGAACCTATAAAAGGGTTTATGGTGCCAATATTTTTCGTGGTAATGGGCATGCTGGTAGATATAAGTTCTATTTCAAGCGCTTTAATGGTTGGATTAATTATCTCGCTGGTAGCCATCCTTACTAAAGTGCTTGGTTCCGGAGGTCCCGCACTCTTATTCAAATTTAACTTGAAGCAAAGTACTCGTATTGGTGTAGGAATGATGCCAAGAGGTGAAGTAGCTTTAATAATTGCTGGAATTGGATTAAGCCAAGGTATAATTAACCAATCAGTATTCACTATAAGTATAATAATGACCATAATAACCACAGTGCTCGCCCCCTTATTATTAGTACCTCTATTTAATAGCAAAAATAAATCTGAAACGGAGAATCCATTATGATTGGAGTTATTACACACCATTGGGCCAAAGTTGAAAAACTACAAGAAGCTAAAACTATACTGGATGGGAATGGCGTAGCACAAAGCAAAGCTCCAGGGTTTGGCGCCAGACAAACAATGATTTCTATTACTGATCCCACTCAAATATCAACTCTCGTTACTTGGGAAAGTAGCGAAGTATATGACCAATGGCGTGCTAGCGACGCCAGGAAGAAAGCGATGGCAGGAGCAGAATTGTTATGGTCTAAAAACCCCGAATCAGAACGATTCAACATGGAATAATGCCATTATTAAGATATAGCTATATAGCAATAATTTGCCTACTGTTTTCTAGTGGGTGCCAAACAGACGATTATGTCGCCATTCCACCCCACAATTTATCGGCCGATTATTTGGAAATTGGCAATGACAATACTGCATTTCAAACACCCAGCCCAACTGAATTTGCTAATAGGGTAAAAAATAAAATCACCGTTGCTCCAACTTTCGACCAATCAACGCTAATTAATCCTTCTGTGGAAGAACCAAAAATGGAAGTTTCAGAACAATCTCCAGTAGCAAGAGACACACCCAAACAGTCTGCTACATATGTCAAACACGAAAAAATTGCGCCTCCCGATTTTATCAAAAAAACAGGTTATGACTCTTTCGATAAACATATAACAGATCAATTATCTAAAATTGTTGCAGATAACTTCGATACTCTACCGGAAAAAATGGGTGTTTCAGTTTCTGTTTTTTCCGGTTCACAATTATGGTCTGATACCCGTGGCTATTCCAGACAAAGCGTGAAACTCACTACTGATGTTCCTATAGGAATAATGAGTACTTCTAAAACTTTTATGAGTGCACTAGTTCTCCAGCAAATCGAAGCAGGAATGTACACAATCAACGACAAAATGTCAGATCTACTTGAGAACCATTCACTATATGCCCAACTTGATCAAACGTTATTTCCAGACAGTACTGTGGAACAGCTTTTACTCATGCGAGGAGGCCACGGGGATAGAGATCCAAACTCCGAGCTCATAAATGATGTAGTTGGAAAACCAGAGTGGCATCCAACTGATTATCTAACTTTAACTACTCAGACTGGGTCGAATCCAAATGGATTCGAATATTCTAACAATAGTTCAGTATTACTGGGGTTAATTGCTCAATTTCAATCTCAAAACCAACTTGCCAAATTATATCAAGAAAATTTATTTAAACCTTTATCACTACAAATTGGATTCAGACCAGCTACAAGAATTCCTGAAAAAATGGCATTGCCTCATGCAAATTATTCCATGTACGGTGGTTACGGCGGGTTTGGTGACTTGACTCAATTGAGACCTGTAGGCGCTCCATCTTGGTACGAAATTGACTTTTTTGAACAAGATGGAAGGTTAGCCTGGGCTGGCGCTGGAGGATTTTCTACTCCTGAAAATATGGCTGTGTGGGGGTATGAACTATACAGTTCGGAAGGCAGGGCTCTTTCAGCATATAGTAAGAAAAAGTTAATTGATTCCATTGTTGAAGAAAACATATCTTTAGCTGGCGTCACCCAAAACTATGGATACCATATAGCTAGAAGGTATCATCCAATGTCAGATGGAACAACTCTCATGACATATGGACATCCTGGAGGAGGCGGAGGGTACAGTTCAGCATTGATGTACTCACCTAAACTAGATATT
>Ga0114999_10009309_pt1 | contig 10781 bp, 9 predicted proteins | sample ArcticOcean_MG_C_3_FD_89820 | JGI IMG/M metagenome (GOLD analysis project Ga0114999, IMG submission 89820) | Marine microbial communities from western Arctic Ocean - ArcticOcean_MG_CB8_126 | ecosystem: Environmental > Aquatic > Marine > Oceanic | place: Arctic Ocean: Canada Basin | collected... | reverse complement strand
CTGGCGGTGCAGTTGAAGTATGCAGAATTGGAAAGCGCCCTTCGAGTCGTGCCCCTCCACGCCGTTCTCTCTAAGGGCAAGCAATGCTGCCATGCTGCGGCAGAGCGTGTTGATCAACTCGACGGCGAAATGGTCTTATGCTGGCTATCGCAGGCGCCGCGTCCGCTCATTCCCCAGTTGCCGTCGACTGCATTTATTCGGTTCACCAGTGGTACAACCAGTCAGGCCAAAGGCGTTGCGATTACCCACCAGTCAGTCCTGGAACGCACTGCTGCTGCTCAGGCCGGATTAGAGCTGACACCGGGAGACAACATTATATGGGTACTGCCGATGGCTTATCACTTCATTGTCTCGATAATTCTCTATCTACGTTATGGCGTCGGAATTATTGTCTGCCCGCGAATCTATGCAGCGGATATCATCGAGTTTGCAAACCGTTTCGAGGGTTCAGTTCTATATGCTGCGCCTATGCACTATCAACTTCTGGCGAATGCACCTGACGATCGCGTCATGTCGAAATTGCGTCTTGCTATATCTACGTCCGCTGCCTTGCCGAAGGACATCAACGAGACCTTCAGCAGCCGATTTGGCGTGCCCGTTGCGCAAGCGTACGGCATCATTGAAATCGGTCTGCCAATCCTGAACACCAGAGCGATCAACGTGCCGCAGGCAGTTGGTCACACGTTACCTGATTATGAGGCCGTGGTTTTTGATCGGGACCTGCACCCGCTGGCCAGCGGGCAAGTCGGGCAGTTGGCAATACGAGGGCCGGGCATGTTCGACGCTTACCTGCCTTACCTTTCATGTAAAGATGTGTTGGTGGCGAATGACTGGTTCCTTACCGGGGATTTTGCGTCGATCGACAACACCGGGTTGATTGTTGTGGAAGGGCGCGCGATATCGGTCATTAACGTTGCGGGCAACAAAGTGTTTCCCGAGGACGTGGAAGCCGTACTGAATGCACACGAAAGCGTACGGCTGTCCCGGGTCTTTGCTGTCCCGCATCCGACGTTCGGCGAGATCGTTCACGCCGAGATCCAGAGCGAACCCGGTGCAGTCTGTGACGTAAACGAATTGATGACGTCTTGCCGTGCCCAGCTGTCGTCTTTCAAAGTGCCACAGCGACTGGTACTGGTGGACCGTATACCCCAGACGTCCAGCGGCAAGGTCGTCCGGCATGTCGGCGGCAACGATTGATCAGAAACAAGGTCGGGCGACCAGGCGTTTTTATCTGGCGATAGTATAGACCAGTGCGACCGCAACAGTCAGGTTGTTCTCTGCTTGTACCAGTGGACTATCTATAAACGACGAACCGGCAAGATTATCCCACTGCACGAGACCGCAGATTGCCCTTCATCCGCCATGGCAAAGACGATCGTGCTCCAGAGTATACAAACTGTCAATACCCGTTTCACGATGTCCACCGTCGGAATACTAACGATGTATTGATGCCGCCGAATGCGAAATTGTTACTCATCGTATGGCTACACTGCAGGTCCCGGCCGTCACCAGTAATAAAATCCAACAGGGCGCAGCGGTCATCAACGTTATCCAGATTTCGTGTCGGCGCGAACCAGCCATTATTCATCATTGAAATTGTAAGAAAGGCCTCCAAAGAACCGGCGGCTCCCAGAGTATGTCCGATGTGACCCTTTATCGAACTGATCGGGACCGGCCGCTTGAAGACCTCGTAGGTCGCCTTGCTTTCAGTGATGTCACCTAATTCCGTTCCAGTAGCATGTGCGTTCACGTAGCCAATCTCATCGGGCGCCAATCCGGCATCGTCCAAAGCCAATTCAATCGCTCTGCTGATGCTCTCGGCGCACGGTGAGGTGACGTGACAACCATCCGAATTGGTACCGAATCCGATGATTTCAGCATATACATGAGCACCTCTCTCCACTGCCGATCCGAGCTCTTCGAGGATCAATGTGCAAGCACCTTCACCGACGATCAGGCCGTCCCGGTCGCGGTCGAATGGGCGTGGCATATTGACGGGGGTACGGTTCGATGTGCTGGTCGCAAACACGACGTCGAATACCGCGGCCGCGGCGGCACTCAATTCCTCCGCACCGCCAGCGATCATGATCCGCTGGCGCCCGTACTTAATCGCTTCGTAGGCGTAGCCGATGCTCTGGCTGCCGGACGTGCAAGCGGTATTGCTCGGAATGATTCGGCCAGTCGTTTCGAAGAATATGCTGATGTTGACGGCTGCCGTGTGTGCCATCGCACGTAGGTAAGACGTCCCGTCCAGTCTGGCCAGGGATTTGGTTTCCTCCATTGAGGCCAAAGCCTGCATAGCGTCGACACTGCCGGAGGATGATCCATAGGCAACGCCCGTCTCGCCGTTCCGGATGAGATCACTCTCGGAAAGCTCTGCATCGTCGAGAGCAAGTTCCGTCGCGCGTGTAGCCAGCAAAGAGACCCGTCCCATACTACGAGTTTTCTTGCGCGAATAATGCGTCGGAACTGTGAAGTCCTGGATCGGGGCAGCGAACTGAGTCAGCAGTCCCTCATACGATCGCCATTCCGGCATTGCCACGACACCAGTGCGGTTGCATCGGAAGGCCTCCTCAATCGAAGGCCATGAATTCCCGACCGGCGACAGGCCAGCCATCCCAGTGACGACTACGCGATTCATCCGGGCAATCCACCGTTTACGGAGAGAACCTGTCTCGTGATATAACCTGCCTGCTCGGAGAACAAAAAGGCGACGACTGCGGCAACTTCCTCGGGCCGTCCCAGACGCTGCAAGGGAACGTGCGTCAACAATTCGGCAACTGGTAGATCGTTGATCATCTCAGACTCGATGAGACCCGGCGCCACACAATTGACAGTGATCTGGCGTTTGCCAAGTTCCGTTGCCAGCGCCTTGCTCGCACCAATGAGGCCTGCTTTGGAAGCGCTGTAGTTGACCTGACCGCGGTTGCCAACGACACCGGCGATAGATGATAGCGTGACGATGCGGCCACCCTGCCGTGCACGAATCATCGGTAGGGTAATCGGCTGTAAAACATTGTAGAAAGCACTGAGGTTCGTATCGATCACTTCGTCCCATTCGGCGCCGGTGAGACCCGGGAACGGCCCGTCACGGTGGATGCCGGCATTGCACACGACCCCATAGTACGCACCGTGTTGCTCCATATCGGCCTCGATTGCAGCGCGGCATGCGTCGCGGTCAACGACGTCAAGTTGCAGAACCCGGCTACGGTGACCGTTTGCCGCGAGCTCGGAGCACAGAGCGACAACCGCCGCCTCGTTACTCCGATAACACAGGACAACGTCGAAGCCGTTTTCGGCCAATGCGATGGAAACCGCTTTTCCAATTACACCACTGGCACCTGTTATTAACGCTGACTTTGGCATGTGTAATCCTGGAATTTATCGCGATCGGTCCTGAGAGATGAATGTCTGAGCATCCTCAGGCTGAAACACGTTTACATTACTGCTTGCCAGGAGACGATGCGAGACGCTATCTGTGATTTTGCACTCGAAGACGCCGAAACCGCTCTCGTCCATAAACAGGCGTTGTGCACGTACACATAGTATCTGTCCATTGGTGAAACAATCTATGTCAGCGGTGTATTGCCGGGTGCCCAGGAGGAACCCGACCTTTACCGGTTCGCCGTTAACCATGGCGCGATACCCGACGAATCCGGCTATTGTCTGGGCCATCAACTCGAGGCCGACCCAGGCGGGCACGTTTCCGTCCGGATCGGCAAACATCGCGTCCGGTCCGACGTTCACGATGCACTCGATGTGTTCCGCACCGACACCGTGAATTCGATCGAGCAATACCATCCTGCCCCGATGGGGCAGAATGTCTGGTATAGTCAATGGCGGAAGATCACTCATGATAACCGATCACCACGGCACAGTTGGACCCCCCGAAGGCAAATGAATTACTGATCATTGCCGGTGGATCAGGCAGAACGTAGCGTTTGCTCTGGTCAACGAACTGTAGTTCCGGAAGCGTTTCATCTGGACATCCGTCCCAGCAGTGAGGGGGCAAACGGTCAATAGCGCCGCCAGTCAGAAGCAACCAACAGAACCCGATTTCGATCGCGCCACATGCACCTAGTGTATGCCCCGTAAGCGGTTTCGTCGAACTGCAGGGGACGCGGGAGCCGAACACGCGACTGACCACGCCTGCCTCCATAGCGTCATTCTGAACGGTCGCTGTGCCGTGCAAATTAATGTAACCAATTTGGTCGGGGTGGCGATCGGCCTGGTCCAGAGCGGTCCGAATTGCGATTTCCGCACTATGGCCATCCGGATCCGGATGAGTCATGTGGAATGCATCGCTGGACTCCCCAATCCCCAACAGCTGCACACCTTTCGGTTTCGCCATCATAAGAAAAAGCGCAGCTCCCTCTCCTATGCTGATACCGTCGCGGTTCTTACTCATCGGATTACACTGTGAGGCAGTTGTCGCTTCGAGTGAAGAAAAACCTGCAAGTGTCAATTTGCATAGTGAATCTGCACCGCCGACAATGATCGCGTCGCAGACATTCGCGGTGATCAGATCGCGAGCCACACCGAACGCCTTGGCACTGGACGAGCAGGCCGTAGAAACCGTTATGGCAGGCCCCCCGAAACCGGCGTATTCCGCCAGGAATTCAGCCGGTGTTCCCATTTCCTGCTGGCTGAAGAAAAAGTCGGCAGGGAACTTTCCGGTTGCTGCGTAGTGTGCGATTGCGGTCTCGCCGGAGGCAATGCCCGACGTTGAAGTGCCCAGAACAACACCAATCCTCGCCGCGTCCATTTCACCCTTAATCGCTTCGACTTCCGCGCTGATCTGTTGGTATGCGGCAATAAGCAATTGACTCAGCCGCGAGTTATATCGTCGAAATTCATCCGGCACCGGCAGCAGCTGAAGATCGGACACGGACGCGGTCAGCACGGGGCCGTTTGGTAAATCGTCGCACAGAGAAATGCCTGCAGAGTCGCCTTCCAGCAGGCCTTCCGCAATCTGCGAATGTTCCGAACTGAGCGCATTGATAATGCCCAGGGCAACAAGCTGGCAAGGTGAGTGCATAACGAATCCGTATTGGAACTAATTAGTGCCGGTGAACGGGTCCACCTGAATGGCGGTGAGGTCAAGGCTACGTCCAGAACCACGATCGATGCAGACGTTTTGTGACATCGGTGTGATGTTGTCGTCCGCCATATCGGACTTCGCGCGATCAACTCGAGGGATTCGGTTACGTTTGGTGAAAATTGAGAACCGCCCCTCAGCACCCCCAGCCTGCTTTGAGTCGATCCGCGCCTGGTCAGAGATCGACGAGGGCCAATACGCGAGATGAAACAGCCACAGAAGGGTAGCAGGATCAACCGGCACAGTCCAGAAGGGGGATTGTTCACTGACCATCTTGCCGTCCCGAACTTCGACCGTGAACAGCCGATTGTACATGCCAGTGAGCCCGACCAGCACAACTCGTTCATCATTTATTTCACACTGGGTACGGAAGATGCCCGTCAGTTTTCCCGAGTCGAGAAAACGCCACTCATGAGTAGCAGTGCCGCGAAATGGAAGAGCTGCCGAATCGAACAGTGGCGGTGTCCAGCGATGCGGCGTCCACGGTACACTGCGCATCAACGCACAACCACTACAGATTATCACGCTGCCGATACAGCAGAGCCCGATGTAGCGTGAGCAATGTTTTACGATTTTTGTGTTACTGATCATAGCTCAATCTCGCGGTCATTGCCGGGGGATAGGGGCGCAGATCTCAGCGAGCAGGTCGAGCCGCCGCGCGGTCCGAGTAACGAAGGGATTGCTGCTATCCCACACGTAGCCAGCAAATAAGGCGCAAAGTTTCTCCACTACGTCCAGCTTGTTTTGCTTGTGAAAGATAATCTTCTGCAGCGTTCCGGTATACCATGTTTCGACCAGGGAACGAAAAACATCGATGCCGGCCTGTAATTCGTCAACATAGGCGGTTTGCCAATCCACCTCATCGCCGGCCAATTGTCGCGCGACCAGCTGCGCGGCGCTCAGGCCGGAGCGTAGTGCCACGGTCACGCCGGATGAAAATATCGGGTCGAGAAATTCGCCGGCATTGCCGACTATGACGAACCGATCCCCGAAGAGCCGCGTCGTGGAACACGCGTAGCTGGTCACGGACCGGGGAGGAAATAAATAGTCCGCCTTGCCGACACGTCGGCGCATATTGGGTTCTTCATCGATCAGAGCCTGTAATTGGAGCTTCGGGTCCGACGGTGATCGATCCTGGATAGACAAGTCGCCGACGACCCCAATCGATGTCTTCGAGCCTGGGAACGGAATCGCCCAGTACCAAATGCCGGGATCACCGGGATGAATAGCAATAAGAATGCGATCGATCTCATCCTGGCCTTGACGTATATCCCCCTGGACATGGGAGAAGACAGCATGTCTTGGTGGAAATTTCGCCGGCCGCTCCAGGTCGAGGAGTCGTGGCAGTACACGTCCGAAGCCACTTGCGTCGATCAGGAACCGGCAGGCGAAGCTGGTTTGACCGCCATCCGGGGTCTGGACAACCAGCACTGGATTCTCGGCAGAAACGTCTGCCGAGACAACCTCGTGCTCGAATCTGACGTCAACCCCCCGCTCGGCTACTTCGCGGACCAGCAAATCGTCGAATCTGTTCCGTTCGACCTGATATGCATAACTCCATCCTTCGCCATATTGCTCGCCGAAATCGAAAACGGCTACGTCCTCTCGTTGTCGAAATATTGCCCCCGTCTTCCGCTGAAAACCGGCCGCCTCGACGGCTTCGAGCAGGCCGACTTCCTGCAACACGTCCATACACTGCGGCAGCAGGCTTTCACCGATGACAAAGCGCGGAAATCGACTTCGTTCGAGGATCATAACGGAGAGATCGCTACTGCATAGTGCGGCTGCGGCGGTCGCCCCCGCCGGCCCGGCCCCGATGATGATCACGTCATAATGATTGGCCATCACTTCTCACAAGCTCGCATTATTCTGGTAGAACACTAATATCCCGGTCCCGCCCCAGTGTCGCCACCGGCGCTAACAGAAATGCCCCACCGATACCAACGAGCACAATCAGCCCGAAATTATGCAGAATCGGTGACTGGCTGGCTGAAAGCAGACCGAATGACAGGAGCGTGGTAATTGCAGACATCAGCAATGCCAACATCGTTTGGCGCAGATGAAGACGCGACTCCGACAGAAAAATAGTGTAGTCAACCCCGATTCCGAGAACCAGAAACAATGCCAGCGCGGTAAACAGATTGAATGGCTGGCCACACATAGCCAACACACTGACGGCAATCAGCGATGCCAGCGCAGCCGGTGCCGTAGCCAGTATGCCACGGAGAAAGCCGTACCGCAAGACTAACACAACTCCAATTATGAAATACGCCAATATAAGAAGCTGTACACTCAGCACCCTGTACCGACTGAGTAGCCGGCCGAATTCGTCAGCATGATCAGTATAAAACACGCCGTCGAGGCGTTCGGCTGTTGCGCGCAGGGCAGCACTATCAGCAACGCCGCCCAGGGATACCAACGCGGCTACCGTATCTCTACCGGTATCACCGACCCACATATGACGGAGGAGATTCGAAGCTGAGCTGTCCAGCCAATCCTCGATGGCAAGGAAATCCTCGGGATTCTTATGGGCATCGTCGAGTACTCGCTCGATATCGACTCGACGAAAACCAATATCGGTCATGTACCGCTCAAGCAGTCCATTGTCAAGAAGATGTTCACGCACGAGCTCGCCATCTCTGCTCTGCGTCTGCCGTGACGGGACGAATGGACTGATTGCGAGAAAGCCGGTCAGCACCTCCTGCGCTTGCAACTTCGCTAATTCTCCGATCAGGGATTGTTCCCGATTCAGCAGTTGTTCGACATCCGGTGCCTCGACAATCATCAATTGTCCGGCGTGATCGTCACCGACAAGCTGTCGCACGTGTTGCTCGTTCGCGATCAAGTCAGGCGGCATCTGCTGTAACTGGCGCAGGTCGTCGCTGGATTTTAATTGGGAGATGCCGACACCGATCAAGCAACCTATCGGTATTGCCCACAGCCACAACCGTCGTCGTGGGTGCTGCCAGAGTTCCAGCCACTTGGACGCGACGCCGAACAATGGCGGTTGACGTGGATGTAAGCGATGTCGTACGATGATCGGATACCAGCACACAACTGTGCCATACGCCCCCGCCACACCCGCCGCGGCAAAAACCGCCATCTCCCGTAGCCCGGGAAACGGTGCGATCGCCAGTGCCATGTAGCCTATGGCGGAGGTGAGGGCGCCGATGCTGATGCCAGGCCAGATTCGTCGAAGGCAGGTTGATGGATCCCAGTCACTATCGCCCACCCGTTCGTCGCACAAGAAATGAAAAGAATAGTCGATGCAAACGCCGATCAGACTCGCGCCGAAACCCAATGTAATAAGGTGAAGGCTGGGAAACAGTAGCAATGAAACCGTCGCAGCGACCAGCAACCCCGTCACGATGGGAATGAGCGAAATGGCGACGTACCGAAGGCCACCAAACGTCAAGGTAATCAAGAGGACGATGCCAATAATCGATCCGGTACCGATAAGTGAGATATCCCGATGCATCGACGACGTCGTAGCGTGCGCGAATTTGACCATCCCCGCCGCGTGTACAGTGCAGGCGGGACACCTCGCCGCCTGATGAGTACTCGCCTCGGTGATCGCGTCCGTGATTGCCAGCTGCCCACGACGGGAGAAGGGACTCTGGACTGAGACGGCGCTCACGACGACGTAGTGTATCTGTGCCGCCTCGACCATTGCAAAGCCGTCATGCATCGCAACGCGACTTTTCGGCCGTGGCAACTCCTGTACCAAATCCAGAAACAGAAAGAGCGGGTCATTAACGACTATTTGCGATGAAATTCCGGGAACCGGCATATACAGCATTCGTTCCGCATCGCGTGCCACATATTCCGCCCGCCCGTGTTCGAGTTGTTCCCGGACGGACGGCGCGAGAAGGTGCCAGCGGTGGGAAAAATACAACTCATAGAACGATTGCCCCGAATCGACAAGACGATCCCGCACCTCGGAGAACTGTCCCGAATCTCTCAACTCTTGTCCGAATGACAGAGCCGCCTGTTGTGCGGCAGAGACGTCGCGGTGACCAATGAGAAAGAGATTGGTCTGGCTGATTTGTTCCGTAAAGCGACGGACAACGGATTCAATAACCGGATCGCGTTCAGAGCGTGGCAATAGCGACAGGATATTGGTGTCTACCACGATGCCAGTGATGAGGCGCCAGCCGAGGAAAACCAACAATGAGACTACGACAACAGTCCATAGTTTGGCCCGTAGTGGTTGCTTCATTCGGCAAATAGGAGCAGCTCGTCATCGGTCAATTGCCCTGGATTGTGCTGGATCTCAGTGAACCGAATGCGGGTTCTGTCCCCGCTGGGCTCGTGATACTCGACCACGTCGATAGCCGCCCCACCGGTAATAGTCATACAGGACACGACACGATACAGTCGACGGGATTTTGGAATCAGGCCGATTGTCCAGGCGGCTGGAGAACCGTCGAAATACACTTGGAAGTGCCTGTCCAGGTCGGCGCGGTCAGCGGCATGCATGGACATGAATAAACCGATCATCTCGTAAATCATAGGCTGATCCTCCGCTGTCGTTACGGACAGAACTTCGTCTCCCTGCCGCTCGATCATGAATTGCGGCGTAATCACGAAAGTTGACTCGAACGGTTCGAGTACACGCCAGCATACGCCGACGTCCGTAGCGGAGAGAAACTGTCCGCGCGTAACCAGGGGTCTGAGAAGCGCATCGAGATATTTATGCTGCGTATAGTTGCTGCGCGTTACCCGGACGCTCCTGAGCATATCCGTGACTGCGATATATGCTTCGGGAGGCTTTGACGCGTCAACCGGGGAGGTGAAGGTCGCCCCAGCACAGGGTTCTGCTCCCGCCCGGGCCGAGGCCGCGGTGAAAACGGCAACCAGAAAAATGATGTATCGACTAGCCAAGCGTCACCCCCAGGCAATCGAGCAGAGTTTGTGGCGATTCCAGATACAGCTCCTTCGTTTCAGCGTCAATTGCGACCTGAATTGTATAGCCTTCTGAAAGTCGCTCGCCGGTTTCGGCGTTCTTAATGAGATAGTCGAACCGCAGGCGAATCTCGAATTCCGCCAGCGTGGTCTCGATGCAGATCTCCATGCCGTAGGTGATAGGCCGTATGAATCTGCAGTGGCAATCGATCACTGGCCAGAAGCAATTCGACTGCAACATCTGTGGGTAATCGTAGCCGATCTTCTGGAGAAACTGCATTCGCGCGATCTCGAAATATTTGAAGTAATGTCCATGCCAGGCAACACGCATGGCATCCACGTCATGAAACGGGATCTGTAACTGTGTTGTCGTCTTCGTGACCCTGGGAATCTGTTTTGACATTCGCTTCTGCCTGGAGACTATTCGAATTCGAACACGAGTCCGCGCTCACGGATTTTTTCGAGGAGCGATCGTAAAGGCTGCTCCAGTTCACAATCGTCCTCGACGAAAGGCACTATGTCCTGGAGCGCATCCGCCATTTTTCCGGTTGTGCTGGTGCCCCATTGGCCCGCGTCCCGGCGTCGTAGACGGGCAGCCTGCACAGCCGCGACCAGACACCCCGCCGCCACCTGTTCTACTAACTCAATCACTCGGAGACAATCGCGCGCCGCAGTGGTTCCCAAGCTGACTTTATCCTGGTTGTGCGATTCCGTAGATCGCGAAAACAGGGTTGCCGGCATGCCATGCTGCAGTGCTTCCGATGTCCATGCAGAAACG
>Ga0114999_10009307_pt1 | contig 10782 bp, 10 predicted proteins | sample ArcticOcean_MG_C_3_FD_89820 | JGI IMG/M metagenome (GOLD analysis project Ga0114999, IMG submission 89820) | Marine microbial communities from western Arctic Ocean - ArcticOcean_MG_CB8_126 | ecosystem: Environmental > Aquatic > Marine > Oceanic | place: Arctic Ocean: Canada Basin | collected... | reverse complement strand
GCAAGGCACCATCGCAAATCAGGAATACCTGTCCCGCCTAATCGAATTGGCTCGCCGATACGATTTCATTGTTGCATTCGACGAATGCTACACAGAAATCTACCGTGGCGACCCGCCGACCGGGGCGCTTGAAGCCTGCGCGGCACTCGGTGGCTCCCTCGACAATGTCACGGTTTTTCATTCGCTTTCGAAGCGGTCGAGCGGTGCCGGGCTAAGGTCTGGCTTCGTCGTCGGGGCTCCGGATTTGATGGAGGCGCTCTACATGCTGCGGAGCACCGGCGGCGCGGTGACACCGCTCCCCATCCTGGCGGCAAGCGCCAAGCTGTGGAATGAAGACACGCATGCTGCAAAAACCCGCGTGCATTATACGGAATTGTTCGATCTAGCCGAACGCAAGCTCGGCAACCGCGCCGGCTTTTACAAACCACCTGCTGGATTTTTCCTGTGGCTGGATGTCGGCGACGGCGAACAGCTTGCCCGTGAACTTTGGCAAAACCACGCCGTAAAAACCGTGCCGGGCGCTTATTTTTCGTACCCTGACCCTGAAACGGGCGAGAATTACGGTGCTCCCTATCTCAGGGTCGCCCTAGTGCACGATCGGCAGGATGCCGAAGAAGGACTGACCCGTATCGCCGAATGTTTAGGCACATGACCTGCGGAAGGAGTTGACAATGGCCACACGCAAAAAAGCGGCGTTCCTGCCCGCAGGCGCGGAACAATTCTTGCGCGAGAAAGCGACCGAAGGATTCGGGCTGGCCCTCATTGTCTCCGGCATCGCATTGCTTGCCGCACTGGCAAGCTATCACCCGTCCGATCCGTCTCTAAACACGGCGACAGGCAACAGCGCGCAAAATCTGCTCGGCTATGCGGGTGCTTATGTCAGTGATGTGATCCTGCAATCGCTTGGCCTCGCCGGCGCACTGCTGTCCCCGGTCGCGGCGGGCTGGGGATGGCGGATCTGGAAAGAGCATTCCCTGCAACAGCCTTGGCTGCGGATCGGACTGCTCCCTATCGGGCTACTGTCCGCGTCAATTGCATTAACAACGGTTCGCACACCGGAAACTTGGCCCCTAGGTGCCGGGCTGGGCGGTTATGCCGGCTCTTGGTGCCTCAATGGATTGCTCGCATTCGCCCAGTCGATTATCAACGGAACACAGCCTTGGGCCATTGGCCTCGTCGCATCCCTGATAGCGATTCCCATTTTGATCTATGTCGTCGGGCTTAGCGGTGCGGAATGGCGCGTCGGGGCGCAACGCACCATGGGACTAGCGTCGTATGCACGTCGCGCGACACAGCGCCTCAACGGATTGCGCGATATAATAGGCGGCTTAATCTCGGCGACGGGCCGTAAGCTTTCGACGCCGACCGAACGTATCGAGCCCGTGCTGGAACCGGCCGCGCAGCCGCGCCGCGTAAAGCCTGATCTGGTCGAACCCAAAACAGTCACGCCGGAACCGGGCAGAAAAGCCGTAGCGCAGCGCCAGCGCACTCTCGAACTCATCCACCCGTCGGGCGACAATCAGCTACCGCCGCTCGACCTGTTGGATGACGCGCCTGCATCCCAATCCGGTGGTGCCGCACTGAACAAAGAATCGTTGCAGCAGAATGCGCGCCTTCTGATTGGTGTCTTGGAGGATTTCGGCGTGCGCGGCGAAATCGTCAAGGTTCGGCCCGGTCCAGTGGTTACGCTCTACGAATTAGAACCGGCACCTGGTACGAAGACCAGCCGCGTCATCGGCCTATCGGATGACATTGCCCGCTCGATGAGCGCCATTTCGGTGCGTATTGCAACGGTCCCAGGCCGCAGCGTAATCGGCATCGAATTGCCGAACGCGAAACGGGAAACGGTTTATCTCCGTGAAATGCTGGCATCGAGCGCCTTCGAAGATTCCCGTGCGAAACTTCCCTTGGTCGCGGGCAAGGACATTGGCGGTTTGCCGGTGATCATTGATCTGGCCCGCATGCCGCATTTGCTCATCGCGGGAACGACCGGTTCTGGTAAGTCGGTCGCGCTCAATGCGATGATCCTGTCGCTGCTGTATCGGCACACGCCGGACGACTGCAAGTTCATCATGATCGATCCGAAGATGCTGGAACTGTCGATCTACGACGACATCCCCCATCTCATCGCACCTGTTGTCACGGATCCGAAGCGGGCCGTCGTCGCGCTGAAATGGACCGTCCAGGAAATGGAATCGCGCTACCGCTCGATGTCGAAGCTCGGCGTTCGCAATGTCGAAGGCTACAATAAGCGGGTGGCAGAAGCGCGAAAGACGGGCGAAATTCTAATCCGCAAAGTGCAAACCGGCTTCGACCCCGATACTGGAAAACCGATCATCGAGGAACAGCCGCTTGATCTATCCGCCCTGCCCTTGATCGTCGTTGTCGTCGATGAAATGGCCGACCTGATGATGGTCGCGGGCAAGGATGTCGAAGGCTCGATCCAGCGCCTGGCACAGATGGCCCGTGCCGCCGGCATCCATCTGATCATGGCAACACAACGGCCATCAGTCGATGTTGTAACGGGTACGATTAAGGCCAACTTCCCGACCCGAATCAGTTTCCAGGTTACGTCAAAGGTCGACAGCCGGACGATTCTCGGCGAACAGGGCGCGGAGCAACTGCTCGGCCAAGGCGATATGCTCTATATGGCCGGTGGCGGGCGCGTGACCCGTGTGCACGGCCCCTTCGTCCATGACATGGAAGTCGAATCTGTTGTGCGCTTCCTTAAATCGCAGGGTGCGCCCGCCTATATAGATGCCATCACCGACGAAGAGAATGGTGGCGACTTTGGCAGCTTTGAAGAACCGGAAAAAACAGGTGACGAACTCTACGACCGCGCTGTCGCGGTTGTGGCGCGTGAAGGCAAGGCGTCCACGAGCTTTATTCAGCGGCATTTACAGATCGGTTACAACCGTGCCGCCCGGATCATTGAAACGATGGAGAAAGAAGGCGTTGTCAGCCAAGCCAACCATGTGGGCAAACGAGACGTCCTGGTGGGCGACCATAGTGATGTTGCGTAACATGCTGCGCCGTGCCGCAGCAACGCTATTCCTGCTTGTCTCGCTGACAGCGCCAGCGCATGCCCAAAACACCGCAGAACAGGCCGACTTGAAGCGGATTGAGACCTATTTAAATGGTCTCGGCACCATTCAGTCACGTTTCGTGCAAGCCAACCCAGATGGCAGCCATTCGGAAGGCACCATGTATCTGCAACGGCCGGGCCGTCTGCGTTTCGAATACGATCCGCCTGACCCCTATCTCATCATCACCCATGGGAAATGGTTCATCTATGTCGATAAGGAGCTCGACGAAGCGACCTACGTGCCAGTCGAGCAGACACCTGCCTATTTCATCGTCAAGGAGAACATCAAATTCGGCGGCTCGCTGCGCGTTGCGTCATTCCAGCGCGGCAACAGCGTTTTCCGGGTCGAACTGGAACAAATCGACCAGCCCGATGCGGGCCGGGTGATGCTCATTTTCACGGATGCCCCCTTACAGCTGCGGAAGTGGCAAGTACTCGACGCACAGGGCAATTTGACCGATACCACGCTGATCAGCCCCAATTTCGATGTGCCGCTTAATGAGCGACTCTTCGAATATGATGGCCCGGAGCCCTCGAACTTGAACTCGAACTAGCGCAAACCCTAAAACTCCTCGCACTAGAATGCATTGAATTTGGCTGGAAATCTTGCCGCCTGCCAGCCCGCGTGATAAATCCCTTTCCCCATGGATAAAAACACTTTTCTCCCGCTTGTCGGGATTCCAACCAGCTATGCAACAGAAGACGAGCGCGGCATGCACCGCGTTGGCGGCAACTATTCGGAAGCCGTTTGCGGCGTTTCCAACTGCACGCCAGTCCTGATTCCCGCGCTGGGCGGTGAACACTGCTTCGATACCCTGGTTGGGCGGCTGGACGGGCTTTTCCTGACGGGTGGCGCGCCGAATGTCGAACCGCGTCATTATGGCGGACCGCCAAGTCGCAAGGGCACATTGCACGACCCCAAGCGCGATGCGACTGTTCTGCCATTGATTCGCGCCGCAATTGACGCCGGCCTGCCTGTATTTGCTGTGTGCCTTGGCATTCAGGAGTTGAATGTGGCTTTGGGCGGAACGCTACACCCGCTCGTCCATGAGCTCCCGGGCAAGAATGAGCATCGAATGGACCGGACGCTCCCTATGGGCGAGCGCCAACATGCGCGCCACCCGATCATGATTTCACCGGGCGGGATGATGGAGAAACTGACCGGCGGCGCAAAAGAGGTCATGGTAAATTCCCTGCACGCGCAGGCGATCGATCGACCAGCAGACCCCTTGTTTGTCGAGGCCGTTAGCGACGACGACGTTATCGAAGCGGTTAGCATGCCAAGCGCCAAAGGTTATGTGTTGGGCGTGCAATGGCATCCAGAAGGCAAGCAGCCGCTAAAATGGCCGCTTTCAGACGCCATGTTCAAAGCCTTTGGCGATGCCTGCCGCGCGCATTGCGCTGCTCGTGAAAATGCGCACCGTGACGAGCACGCCGCCTAATTCGTAGGACACCTCCTTCGCCCCACGCATACCGGGCGCTAGAGCAGTTTAGATTTTTTAAGGAGCTAAGATGAGCGCGTACGCGATTCCGCTTTGGGACAACCCCACCATGCCCGTTGCTGGCACCTATGCCTTGTTTCCGGTCCGTCGGATTTATTGTGTCGGCCGCAACTACGCCGCCCATGCCCGTGAAATGGGCCACGATCCGGACCGGGAACCACCCTTCTTTTTCGCCAAGCCCGCCGACTCCATTGTTCCGAAAGGTGGCGATGTACCCTATCCGGTCGCAACGAAGAACCTGCACCCGGAAATCGAGATGGTCGTCGCGCTACAGACCGGTGGCTGGAACATTCCGGTTGAGGCCGCAAACGACTGCATTTTCGGCTATGGCGTCGGGCTGGACATGACCCGTCGCGACATGCAGGGCGTGGCAAAGGATATGGGACGGCCCTGGGATCTTTCGAAGGGCTTCGACAACGCAGCTCCAGTCACGGCACTTCGGCCGGCTTCAGAAACAGGTCACATCGGTTCCGGGACAATCAGTTTGAAGGTCAATGGTGAGACTCGTCAAAAGGGCGACCTGGCCGACATGATCTGGAATGTGCCCGAGACGATCAATTATCTGTCCGGCCTCATCGAACTGAAAGCGGGCGACCTCATCTTCACGGGAACGCCCGACGGCGTCGCCGCGATCGAGCGAGGCGATGTTCTGGAAGGCCATGTCGATGGTCTCGACGAACTGACAATTACGCTCGTCTGAAACCAGAAACTTGAGGAGAACGCCGGTGCGGGTCGCGACATGGAATCTTAACTCAGTTCGGTTGCGTATCGATCGCATCGCCGAATTCGCCAAGACAAGCAAACCAGATGTCATCTGTCTGCAGGAAACGAAGGTCATGGACGACCTGTTTCCGGCCGATGCGGTCCGCGAGATGGGGTTTGAGCACATCGCGTTCAGCGGCCAGAAGAGCTACAACGGCGTTGCGATCCTATCGCGCCTTCCGCTCAAGGACGTCAAACGCGAAGAATGGTGCGGCAAAAGCGATTGTCGGCATATCGCGGCGACTCTGCTGGGCGGCATTGAAATTCATAACTTCTATGTCCCTGCGGGCGGCGACGTGCCGGACAGGGAACAGAATGAGAAATTCGGCCACAAGCTCGATTTCCTTGATGAAATGATGGCATGGTTCCTGGAGAATCGTTCCGCCCAAAAGAAAATGATCCTCGTAGGGGATTTGAATATTGCGCCGCTGGAAACCGACGTCTGGTCGCATAAGCAACTGCTAAAGGTAGTGTCACACACGCCAATCGAGATTGAAAAGCTTGGCCAAGTGCAGGAATCAGTCAAATGGATCGATGCTGTCCGTCACTTTATTCCCGAGTCCGAGCGTCTGTATAGCTGGTGGAGCTACAGAGGACGCGACTGGTCGGCGTCAGACCGGGGTCGGCGCTTGGACCATGTGTGGGTCACCCCACCACTCCAGAAGGCTCTCAGTGGCGCTAGCGTGCTCCGTGAAGCCAGGGGCGGCGAGAAACCGTCGGACCATGTCCCGGTAATGGTCGATCTCGACCTATAATTAGGTTCAGTACCTAGCATATTCGGTGCAACATTGATTTAAGGGCTTCATAACGAAGCTAGCGGCCAATTCCAACCCAATTTACAGAATTTTGCATTTGAACTAAAGAAGCTGCAAATGGAGTTTTTTGTTGCGTTAACGTTCCTAAACAACGATCTGGAACTGACGGGCACAGCCAAAAGCATGACTTCGAGGAACAGCAAATGAGCGAACCAGGATGCCCGCCCGTTGTCGGTGTAATCGGCGGAAGTGGTCTCTATGACATCGAAGGCCTAGCTGACGTTCGACACGAACGAGTGGAGACACCGTTCGGCCCGCCGTCCGATGAATTTGTTATCGGTACTTTCGAGGGACAGAAAATCGTCTTTCTGCCCCGTCATGGGCGCGGACATACCCTGTCCCCATCCGCGCTTAATTTCCGTGCCAATATCGATGCAATGAAACGTTTGGGCGTCACGGAAATCATTTCGCTATCGGCTGTAGGCTCACTACGCGAAGATCTCATACCCGGGGACTTCGTCATCGTCGACCAGTTCATCGACCACACCTTTGCCCGAGAAAAGTCGTTCTTCGAAGAGGGGTGTGTCGCGCACGTTTCAATGGCAGAACCAATTTGCGGCCGGCTCGGCAATAAGATCGAGAGCGCGGCGACCGATGCTGGGATTGCCATGAAGCGCGGCGGCACCTATCTCGTCATGGAAGGCCCGCAATTCTCAACCCGCGCTGAATCGATGCTGTATCGGCAGTGGGGCTGCGACGTCATTGGCATGACCAACATGCCGGAAGCGAAACTCGCCCGTGAAGCCGAGATGTGCTACGCGACCGTCGCCATGGTCACCGATTTCGACTGCTGGTACGACGATCATGACGCGGTCAGTGTCGATGCGGTCATCAAGGTCCTGGTGGCAAATGCCGATAAAGCCCGGACGCTGGTCCGCACCGTGACCCCAAGCCTCACGGACCGGAAGACCGCCTGCGAAGCCGGTTGTCATACGGCTTTGGATACCGCGCTTATCACCGCCCCGGACGCCCGCGACCCTGAAATTCTAGGGAAGCTTGATGCCGTCGCCGGCCGTGTACTAGACCGCTAACTAACTTTCGTCTTTATCAACCGAGCCACCGGCGTCCCGCCAGGCACCAAAGCCGCCACCGATATGCGCCACGGGCTGCAATCCCATTTTTTGTAGTTGTTGCGTTGCCAACGCCGAGCGCAGGCCACCGGCGCAGAAGAAGACGAACTTTTTGCCCGAGCCGAAGACATCGCGATAATACGGGCTATCCGGGTCAACCCAGAATTCCAGCATACCGCGCGGCATATGCAGCGCGCCCGGGACACGGCCTTCGCGCTTAAGCTCCCGAACGTCGCGGATATCAATCAGAACGACGTTATCATCGCCCTGCAGAGCAACCACATCTTCGGCTGCAATCGTTTCGATTTCAGCATTTGCCTCATCAACGAGTTGCTGGGCTCCGACAGTAATCATCCTGCTTCTCCGCTTTAAGCAAGGTTCTTGGCAAAGAACGCATCGGTGCGTTCACGGGCAAGGTTGCACGAGGGCTGGTCGAAGCTGCCACGCTGATCGCAATTAAACCCGTGATCGGCTGGGTAAATGTTTACATCCGCTTCCGGATGCGCCGCCTTGATGGCTTCAACGTCGTCCAACGGAATGCCTGCATCCCGTTCGCCGAAATGCATCAGGCATGGCGTCTTCAACGCCTCATCATTGAACGGAACGATTTGCCCCCCGTAATAAACGACGGACCCCGAAACACCATCGACCCGGGTGCTGCAGAGATACGACAATGTCCCGCCCCAGCAATACCCTACGGTGCCGACTTTACCGCCTTCACTGGCCGCTTTAACCGCCGCCGCAAGGTCGAGAACCGCACCCTCGTAACTGGCGCTGTCCTTCAAGGTGCGGCCAGCCGTCACATCGTCCGCCGTATACCCCAGCTCGACACTGGCCTTCTGACGGTCGAACACCGCCGGCGCGACCGCCAGATAGCCATCGGCAGCGTAGCTGTCCGCCACTTCGCGGATATGCGAATTAACGCCGAAGATTTCCTGAATTACAACGACACCGCCTTTTGGCGTTCCCGCGGGCACGGCCTTGTAAGCATCAAAGCTATGCCCATCGCTCGCGGTCAATCGGATGTTTTTGCCCATGGCTATCGCATTCCCTGATTTAGATCGGATTCACAGGGTTGATGCCGTGCATCAATCCTGTGAATCCGATCGCCATTGTTAAGATAGATCAAATTCACAGAATTGTTGGATCGCCAATGGCGATTCCAAGCAATCCTGATTTGATCTAAACGTTAAATCTGAACAGCATAAGGTCGCCATCCTGCACGATATAGTCTTTCCCTTCGAGACGCATGCGCCCCGCATCCTTCGCACCTTGCTCGCCATTGTTGGCGACAAAATCATCGTAAGCGATGGTCTCGGCCCGGATAAAGCCTTTCTTGAAATCAGTGTGGATGACCCCGGCGGCTTCCGGTGCCGTCGACCCCTTCGGTGTGGTCCACGCCCGACTTTCCTTTGGCCCTGTCGTGAAATAGGTCACCAGATCAAGCAAAGCATAGCCGGCGCGAATGACCCTCGCGAGCCCGGTTTCCGACAATCCCAGTGATTCCAGGTACTCGGTCTTCTCTTCTTTGGTTTCCAATTCAGCAACTTCCGCTTCAATCGCCGCGGAGATCAGCACGCAGCCCTGCCCCGAAGCCTCGGCCATCGCCACGACCCGTTCAGAGAGCGCATTACCCGCCGCCGCGCTCTCTTCATCCACATTGCAGACATAGAGCACCGGTTTACCGGTGATGAGCTGCAATGACTGAAAGATAGCGGCCTCGTCCGGCTCCCGCTCGACGGTCCGCGCTGGCCGGCCATCGCGCAGCGCTTCCAACGTCCGACGCATCACGGGCAGACTCGCCAACGCTTCCTTATCGCCCGACTTTGCACGCTTTTCAAGCGGCTCGACCCGCTTTTCCAAGCTCTCGAGATCCGCCAGCATCAACTCGGTTTCGACCGTTTCCGCATCGCGAATCGGATCGACCGTCTCTTCGACATGGGTGATCGAACTGCTCTCGAAACACCGCAGCACATGAACAATCGCCGCGACACTGCGGATATGTCCCAGGAACTGATTGCCCAGCCCTTCGCCCTTCGATGCGCCGCGCACCAATCCTGCAATATCAACAAACTCAAGATGTGTCGGGACTTCCTGGTCGGACCCCGTAATCGTAAAAATACGGCGCAGCCGGTCATCCGGCACCAAGACGCGTCCGACATTGGGTTCGATTGTGCAGAACGGATAATTCGCCGCTTCCGCCGCCGCGGTGTCCGTCAGCGCATTGAAAAGGGTCGATTTGCCAACATTCGGTAAGCCGACAATGCCGCAGTTAAATCCCATAGTAGCTACGACTCCGTGGTGGAATCCGGCGGCACCGGTTTCTCTGTTTTCGGTCTCGGCGGTTTCAGGATCAACGCGACCTGCGTCATGAAAGCATCGAACTCCCGCGCGCCCAATCGTTCCGCGCGCTCGGCGATAGCATCGACAATCTTTTCCGACTGCTGCATCTCGGCCTTGCTGAAATCGCCGAGAACATGGCCGTGGACCCGATTCTTGTCACCAGGATGCCCAATCCCAAAACGCAGGCGATGGAAATCCTTACCGAGATGAGAATCGATACTGCGCAGCCCATTATGCCCAGCGACACCGCCGCCCTTCTTAATGCGCAGCTTACCGCCAACCAGATCGAGTTCATCGTGAATCACCAAGATGTCCTGGGGCACCAACTTGTAATAGCGCATGGCCTCACCGACGGCGCGGCCCGATTCGTTCATAAAGGTCGTCGGCTTCATCGCCAGCACCTTGTCGCCGCCCAAATTGCCTTCGGCGACGAGCGATTGGAACCGGGCGCGGTACGGGCTAAAGGAATGGCGGCGGACAATCTCGTCCACCGCCATAAACCCGATATTGTGCCTGTTCTTCTCGTATTTCGGGCCGGGATTCCCCAGGCCAACGAGTAACAGCACGGCTTACTCCTCGGAGGTGCTTTGGCCCCCGGCTTCGACATCACCGTCGGCTTCAGCGCCTTCAAGCTCGGCACCTTCTTCGCCCTCTTCTGTCGTCTCTTCGGCCACCGTCGGCGCTGCAATAGTCGCAATCGTGAAATCGCGGTCCGAAATTGTCGGCTCAACACCGTCCGGCAGTTTGACGTGGCTGAAGTGAATGCTGTCGCCAATGTCGAAACCCTCAAGATCGACATCAATCTCCTGTGGAATCGCATCGACCGCGCAGTTCACCTCGATCGTATAACGGACGACATTGAGCACGCCACCACGCTTCAAGCCTTCGGAAAGCTCTTCATTCAGGAAGCGGCAAGCAACTTCAACGGTCACCTTCGTCGCGGTGGTGACACGCAGAAAATCAACATGCTGGGGCTCGTCGGTTATCGGGTGAAGCTGCACATCACGCGGCAACACTCGCTCAACTGCTTTGTCGCCATTGATCTTCACTTCAAAGAGGGTCGAAAAGAACGTTCCCGCCAACAAGCTCTTGCGCAAAACAAGCGGGTCGATGGAAATGCTCTTCGGATCTTTCTTTGCACCATAAATGACGCAAGGCACTCGGCCGGCACGTCGCGTAGCCCGGGCGGCCCCCTTGCCGGCCCG